>Ga0315268_10008106_pt1 | contig 11004 bp, 5 predicted proteins | sample C1_top_MG_FD_204535 | JGI IMG/M metagenome (GOLD analysis project Ga0315268, IMG submission 204535) | Sediment microbial communities from Yellowstone Lake, YNP, Wyoming, USA - C1_top | ecosystem: Environmental > Aquatic > Freshwater > Lake > Sediment | place: USA: Wyoming | collected 2017-08-01 | reverse complement strand
CGCCCAGTAGTAGAGAAACTGGTCCGGCAGCATGCCGGGCGACGGATTGGTGACCGCCTCCTCGCCGATCTGGGCGTTGATGTAGAACGCCGGCTCGGTCGGGTCGAAGATGTTGGCGGTGATGGCCACGCCGTTGGCCAGCTCGTCCGAGAACGACCGGTGCACCAGCACGGCCATCGCCACCTGGCGGTGGTCGATGCCCATGTACTCGCGCTCCTCGAACGCGCGCAGGTTGAACAGGCTGGCCCACACCCCGCGCAGCGCATCGAGCATCGGTTTGTCGGGGTCGTCCTGGTCGGCGCTGAAGGAGCTGTACAGGCCAGCGCCGGTGTAGCTGCCCAGGTCCTCGGCATTGGTGCTCGAGCGCATGCGCACTCGCATGTGCGGGTACTCGGTTGCCAGCTTGAGGTCGATCAGGTCGTGCAGCTTGGACGACACCGGTGCGCTGCGCATGCTCTGTTGCAGCGCGGCCAGCGTGTCGCGCCGGAAATTTCCGTCGCTGCGAAAGTGGGCGTCGGTCAGCAACTGTTCGAGGTAGCGGTCGTAGCCGTTGTCTTGCATGAACTCGGCGTAAAACGCGAACGGGATGGCAAAGCCGCGCGGATTGTAGATCGGCACCAGCGAAAAATCGTCGAAGCGCGCGATCGTCCCGGCGCCAGTCCACGGCCCGCACGCGCGCGCAGCGGTCTGCGGGTCGACCATCGCCTGCAATTGCACGGCCGCTCCGTCGGGATAGGGTGTCGCGGTCAGCGTCACCAGCTGATCGTGAACGCGCAGGCGCAGCGTGTAACGGCCGCTGGCGAATGGCAGCGCCGTGTGCGCGATCGAGACGCGCTTGCCCAGGCGCGACCGCTCCAGCGCCAGCTGGCCATCGCTGCCCAGCCGTCCGACCAGGAAGCTGCCAGGGTCGGTGCGCCAGAAAGCGAGCCCGGCTTCGCCGCCAACCTCTAAGATGAGCACGCTGCTGCACTCGAAGTTGCGAAAATGCTCGTCGGCAAAGACCGCCTTGTCGCCGCCGCTTGCATCGGTCTGGCCGAGCGTGCGCGCGCCACTGCTGGCCAGCGCGTCGTCGGCCACGGCCCAGATGCCCTGATCGATCTGCCAGTTGTGCGGCAGCGTGCCCGATTCGTCGGCGCGCTCGAAGTTGGAGCTCTGCGTCGAATAGGCGGTGCGCTGCAACCGGCCGTAGTTGGCGGCCTTGGCGCCGACCGTGGTGACGTCGTCGACGTCGATGCGCTCGACGTCGATCAGGTCGCGCACGCTCAGGTCGCGCTGCGGGATGGTGACCGGCGGCGGCCGGTGGTCGTTCCACCACTGCTCGGCCTCGTCGACGCTGACCTCGACCAGGCTCCAGTCGTTGGCCGCGACCGTGAGCCGCGCCCAGCGGCCAGCGAGCGCGGCGATCGCCGGCCGGGTCGTGGCGTGGCGCAGTCCCATGTTGGGCGTACCGCGGTTCTGGCTCAGCACGTTGACGTGCGACAGCGGGGTCTGAAACTGTGCCGTGATCAGGCCGGCTACCGGCGTGATGTCGTTGGGCACCCGGTCGAGCACCACGATCTCGCGCGGGCTGACGTAGACGCGGTCCAGCTCGGCTGCGCGCAGGATGCGCACCTGGCCGATGGTCTGCCCGAGGTTGAGCGGCTGGTACTCGAGGTCGGCGTAGATCTCGGCGTTGGTGACGACGGAGATGTCTGGCGGCAATTCGGCCGCGCGGCTCTCTTGTGCGGTCGAGGCTGGCAAGAAACGTAGCTGCGAGCCAAAGAAGGCGGCAGCCGCGATCTGCCGGAACATCCGCTCGATCATCTCGGGTGTGGCGGTGTCGACCGGCGCCAGGTTGAGCGCCCAGATGTCCTGCGCCTCGAAGTGGGTGATCGAGCCGAGCATGAAACGGCGCGCTGGCGAGATGTACTCGGTGGCGTTGAAGGTGCCCAGGTCGACCACCGGCGGCAGCGAGCAACGGCGCTCGACGCTGGTGCAGCCGCAGGCACAGTCCGGGTCGCAGCGACAGCCGCTGCTGCAACTCGCGTCGACGTTGCAGTCGCAGCTGGTGACGCACTCGGGCCGGCAGCTGCAGGTGGCGCTCAGGAAGTCGCGCGCGAACTCGAAGTGCAGCGCCCGCGCCGCGGTGTTCTGGAAGTAGAGCTGGTAGCGGTTGCAGGCGGCGCCGCCGTCGACGCCGGCGCACACCGTCGGGCTGCTGCAGGCGGGCTGGCAGCTCTGGCCGGTCGGCGGCGCGTCGAGCGACGCGCGATCGATCAGGTATTTGACGGTGCGCGCACCCGGTAGCGAGGTGTCGAGCGGTTCATCGGCCAGCGCCTCGAAGTCGGCCGGACAGCCCAGCCGCGCCAGTGACGCTGGCGGCTCGCTGTTGCTCCAGACACAGACCAGCGGTGGCGCGCCAGCGTCGGGCGTGGCGGCCGGTGGCGGCGGACAGCCGATCAGGGCGAGCACGGGGAGGGCGGCGAGCCAGCGCATCAGAGGCGGTCGCCGATGCAGTCGGTCACGACCCAGGTGGGATCCATGGCGTCGGCGCTGCTGTCCGAACCGAGAAACGCGTCGCGCTCGTGCGCGCTCGTGTCGAAGGCCATTTGACCGCTGCCCTCGTCCAGGTGCCAGAGCACGGCGGTGTCGGAGTCGTCGACGAATTTTGCGGTTGGTGGTGCGAAGTCGGCGCTGTAGCGGGCCACGCTGGAGACGCGCACCTCGTCGATGAGCCCGGAAAATGGATACGCGTGATCGTAGGCGCCAGCGCCGACCGTCAATGGATCCGCGCAGTCGTCGGGGACGCTCTGACCGGCGACCGTCGCCAGCAACTTCCCGTTGACGAACAGGCTCGCCACCGAACCGTCGAAACTTCCGGCCACGTGGTACCAGCGACCAGGCACCGGCCAGTCGGCAGCGTTGGCCGAATTGGCCGATTGGTAACTGGCGCCGTGTCCCATGAATAACGACCAAGGGCCGTAGTAGACAGCCAGGCTGTAGCCGGTGTACGGCGGCGCGCCGGCCGAATGGTGCGAGATGATGCGCATCCGGGTACTGGCGTCGACCGGTCCGGCGATGTAGACCCAGGCCTCGATGGTGAAGGCGCTCATTCCGTCGAGTGATGAACTGTCCGGTACTTCGAAGTAGTCGTCGGTGCCGTCGAACAAAAGCGCGTAGTCGGTGCATGGACCCGCGTCGCCGCTGTTGCTATCCGCGACCGCGGCATCCACCACCACGCTGTCCGGCTGAGCCGCGTCGACCGCCGCCTCGGCTGCGCTGGCGTCGCGGCGATCGCCAGGCGCGGTGTCGCTCGCCGCGGCATCGTGCGGTCGGTCAGCGGGCGCGGCATCGTGCGCGACGGCGCTGTCCGTGCGCTGGTCCGCGCTCGACCGGTCGACGTGCTCGGCGTCCAACAACGATCGGTCCGCGCTCGCGCTGTCGAGGACGGCCGCGTCGCTCGCGGGATTGGCGACCTCGGGCCAGCAGATGCCGTCGCGGCAGCTCTCGGTGCGCTTGCACTGCTGGTTGGAGGAGCAGACCGTGTGGCAGCGCTCGAGCACGCACAGCTCGTCGTCCCGGCACTCGCTGTTGGACTGGCACGGCGCGCTCGGGTCGCGGCAAGCCACTGCCAAAGCCACGAGCGCGGCCGCCGTCGGCGCGCGCCCCATTGTTGTCTTCACCGGCAACGTGTCTCCCAGCCACCGAGCGCGACCGTCGGCTCGGGCACGACCAGCTTGCGCACCTTGACGTCGTCGAACAGGGCCTCGCTGTTGTAGGTCATCAGCGCGAGCTGCTGGTTGACCGTGGCCAGGCCGCTGGCGCTGGCCGAAACCGAATGCTCGGCCGTGGCGGTCGCGTCGGCCGCGCGAAATCGGATCTCGAGCGGGTACCAGGTGTCGGCGTTCGCGACAAAGGGTGTGGTCGCCAGGCAGCCGATCTGGTTTCCATTGTTGACTTCGCAGACGCCCATCGTGCTGCCCGCGAGCGAGAGCCGGCCATAGTAGAAATCGCCGCCCAGGTTGGGCATGCCAGTGGCGCGAAAGATCAGCCCGGCCGATGCGGGGGTGCCGGTGGCGACGAGCAGCGCGATGCGCGCCTCGATCACTCCGTCGATCAGCGTGGCGCCGATGAGCTCCGAATAGTGCGCGCCGCTGCCCGTCGCGTTGAACACGTGGTGCGCACTGCCCGAGTCCACAACCTGCCAGCCAGCATTGGGGTAGCTGTGGAACAAGGTGCTGGCGTTGCTGCCCAGCGCGAACTGCTCGAAGTCCTCGAAGAAGAGGTAGACTTTTTTCAGATCGGCAGCTGGCGAGTTGGCCAGGCTCGCCCCGACATACAAGTAGTAAGCGCCGCTGCCGCCCGGATAGCTCTGTGTCGTTTGCAGCTGGAATCGCAGCACCACGCGCTCCGGACCGTATGCGATCAGCTCGCGATTGATCTCGACGGCGTTCATGGCGCCGATCCAGACCACGCGCACATCGCTGCCATTGCCGGTCAGCGCGCGGTCCGTCAGTGCGGCGGCGGCGGAGCCAGTCAACTCGAGCTCGAGCGTGTATTCGCCGGGGGCGGCGCCGATGATCAGCGGCGCGCGGTGGGCAAAGGCCGTGTTCCACCAGTCCGGGTTGGCCGGGGCACAGGCGTCGACCGGCGTCCGATCTGGCGCAGTGACGTCGGGTTGAGCGCGATCGCCGACCCTCTGATCGGTTGTCGTGCGGTCGCTCGTCGCCAGGTCTGCCAGCGTCTGATCGCTGGCGAGGTGGTCGCTGCTCGCGCGATCGACCGGCGCCGTGTCGTTCGCTCGCTGGTCGGCACCGGCGTGGTCAAGGGCCGGCTGGTCGGCGGGCAGCACGTCGCGTCCGCCACGGTCGGAGGTGCTGCGGTCGACGCTGCCGCGATCGAGGATCGCCGTGTCCGGGCCCGCGCCGTCGCTCGCACCAGCGTCGCTGCGCTCAAGGCACACGCCGCCCTGGCAGGTCTCGGAACCGCGGCATTCGACATTGGAGTTGCAGGCAAAGCGGCAGCGCTGTTCGACGCAGATCTCGTCGCTGCGGCAGTCATTGGTGGAGCTGCACGACGTACCGGCTGGGAGCGGACACGCGGTCAGTGTCGACAGCGCAGCCAGTGCACACGCGATCAGGATCGAGCGCAGCATGACGTCCCCTCGACCGCCGATGATACCACGGCGCGAGCAGGGTAGTGCCGCCGGCAGGTCTCACTCGCGGGGCAGGATGCGCAGGATCTCGCTCGGCACGGTCAAACCTTCGCTCAGCAGGAACTGCGAGTAGCGGGCGAGCGAGACGAACGAGCCGTCGGATGCCGCCTGCTTGAGTTGCGCTGCGTTGGCCTCCTGCGCGATGGCGTCGCGCACGGCCGCGGACACCACCAGCAGCTCGAACACGGCGACGCGGCCCTTGTAGCCCTCGCCATTGCAGGCCTTGCAGCCGGCACCCTTGTACAGCTTTGCCGTCGGGTCGAGCGGCACACCGGCGTGGTCCAGGTTTTGCCGGATCACGTCGCTGACCTGGGCCTCGACGCGGCAGCTCGGGCAGATGCGGCGCACCAGCCGCTGGTTGATGACGCCGAGCAGCGAGCCGGCCAGCACGAATGGTTCGATCTGCATCTCGCGCAGGCGCATCACCGCGGCGATGGTGTCGTTGGTGTGAAAAGACGTCAGCACCAGGTGGCCGGTCAGCGCGGCCGAGCAGGCGAGCTTGGCGGTGGCCGCATCGCGCGTCTCGCCGACCAGGATGATGTCCGGGTCCTGGCGTAAAAAAGTGCGCATGACGTCGGTGAAGCCAAGGCCGATCGCCTCGTTGACCTGGACCTGGGTGATGCCCGGAACGTCGTATTCGATCGGGTCCTCGATGGTGCAGATCGCCAGCTCGGGATTGAGCCGCTCCTTGATCGCGGCGTACAGCGTGGTGGTCTTGCCCGAGCCGGTCGGCCCGGACACCAGTACCAGCCCGTTGGGCCGGTAGAACAGCTTGCGCACCACCTGGCTCACCTTTTCGGCGAGTACCAGGCTGGCCAGGTTTTGCTCGAGCGCGCTGCTGTCTAGGATACGCAGCGTCACCTTCTCGCCGAACTTGGCGTTGACCGTGGCTACGCGCAGGTCGTAGCCCTTTTGCCCGAGGTCGAGCGAGATGCGGCCGTCCTGCGGCAACCGGCGTTCGGCGATGTTGAGCGACGCCAGTACCTTGATGCGCGACAGCAGCGGTGCGTGCAGCGCAAACGGGATGCTGCCGTCGCGGTAGGCGAGGCGGCCATCGACGCGATAGCGCACCACCACCCGGTTGCGGTCGGGCTCGATGTGGATATCCGAGGCGCCGCGCTCGATCGCCTCGACCACGATGGTGCCAAACAGCTCGACCACGTCCTGGCTCGATGCCACCTGCTTCAACCGCGCCTCGTCCTCGGCGCTTGCGGCGCCGCCATGAAAGACCAGCTGGCGCGAGATGGCTGCCAGATTGATGCGCTGGGTCTGGGTGGCAACCGGCCGCTCGGCCGCCTGCGACAGGTGCTTGGCGACAAATTGCTCGTAGTCGGCCTCGCTGACCGCCAGCAGCTTGATCTCGATACCGCGCAGCACGCGCCGCAGGTCATCCACGCCCAGCCGGTTGGACGGATCCGGAGTGGCCACGGTCGCGATGTTGCCGGCCAGCTGCACCGGCACCATGCGGTGACGCTTGATCAGGGTCAGCGGCACCAGATCGAGCAGTGCGGGGTCAAAAGCGATCTCGCGCAGGCTGCCAAACTCGATGCCCTGGGTCTTGTTATGCTCCTCCAGCCTCCGCGCCAGTACTTGGGCAATGGTCAGGCCGACCTGGGGCGCGGCGTTGACCAGCTTGTAAAAGACGTCGCGCGACAGCACCAGCAGCTGGGTCTCCTCCAGCGCGCGCACGCTGGCCGACCGCTTTTCACCGGTGACCAGCGCCATCTCGCCAAATGCCTGGCCGCGCCCCAGCTTGGCCAGCTCATAGGTGAGCCCGAGCGTCTTGTCGGCCACGAACACCGAAACCATGCCCTCGACGATCAAGTACATGGCGTCGCCCACGTCGCCGGTCTGAAAGAGCTGTTCGTTGTGCTTGAGCGCGCGCTTGGTCAGCTGCGTCTCGAGCTGCTTTTTGAGCTGCCCCGGCAGCGGCTGGAAGATCGGGATACTGTCCAGCAGGCTGGAAGTCTCGATTGCGCCGGTGACTATGGGCTGGGGAATGCGAACCGTGGGGGTATTGCTCATGGCGACCTCGCAGCGCGCAAAATGGGCTCGATCTGACGCGCAACGGCGCTAGAAATAGCGCAAAACGCCGCGTCATGCCGCGGTTTTTTGCGATTGTGGCCGCAGGGTCCGTCAGCTGACCGAGGGAGGCGCAACTAATCCCGGTGAACGCCGATATAGTGTCATGGTATGAGAGGGGCGCAGCGAGCCTCAAAGGCGTCCTACACCGGCGGCAGGACGCACAAAAGGAGTGGCGATGATCAACACGGGTAGCATCAACGGGCGCGGCGGTCTCCAGGTCAGCCAGATGCTCAATTCCCTAGGCTTGCCCGCCAACCTGGGCGACCTGATGGGGGCGCGCGCGGGTTCGGCCCAGACGCAGATGCAGATCTTCCTGCGTACCATGGGCAACGTCGCCAACTTCACACCGACGCAACTCGACACGTTCTTTGGCCGCGGCCTGCCGTCATCGCAGTCGGTACCCGCACCGTACGACGCACTGGCCCAGAACCGGCAGCAGTACGGATCGACGTATTTCAACTACTCGAGCTACGCCAGCTTCACGCCGCAGGGTGCGATCATCGGCCGCAGCGTGGAGTACGCGATCAATTCGGATCCGCGCATGCAGTCGCGGCTCAACGCGGTGGCCGGTGGAACGGTGGTCCCCGATGGCCGCGCCGACGGCCAGATCACGGTGCAGCGGTACCAGCCCTACAACAACGTGGCACCTTACACCGATGCGACCGCGGCCAATCCGACCGCGACCGGCATCTATGCCTCGCTGGCCAAGCTGGAGAACAACATCCTTGGCGTGGCCAACGGCATGGTCAGCGGCGGCGCCAACTCGGCGAGCTGGTCGCTCAGCAATCCCAATACCCAGGCCCTGGCAGATTCGCTGGGCATGAAGCCGCCGCTCGCGTTCGAAGACCTGCTCTACCTGATGATGATGCAGTACGGGCAGAACAAGGAAAAAGACATCACCAACAAGATGAACGAGCTGTCCCAGAATGGCGGACAGGGCACCACTGGCACTGCGACCACCAACCCCTATGCCGCCTACGCGGGAACGGGCCAGGTCGGCAATAGTCTCTACGGCGGCCTGGTCGGTGGACCGGTCGGCAGCAACTACGGTGTCACGCCCCAGCAGCTGCAGCAGTACTTTGGCAATGGCGTGTCGACTTCGTCCGGGACGTCCAGCAGCGGCAACGACGACGAGGAGGGTGTCAACTTCGCCAACGTGTTCGCCGCGCCCGCTTCCAGCGGCACCACCGGCACGACGGGCACGAACGGCGCCTTCGGCGACACCAGCAAGACGTCGGATACGCTCAAGGGCATGCAGCTGCAAAAGCTGATGGAAGACCTGCGCAAGATGTACGAGATGCTCTCGAACGTGATGAAGTCGATGCACGAGATGCAGATGAAGGCGATCCAGAACCTGCGCTAGCGCATCGCCTGATGGTGAAACACGAGACGCCGCTCTTTCGAGCGGCGTCTTTTTTTTATCTGCGCACGTTGGACTGGCGCAATCGCTCGGCCAGGGTCGTCGCGAACAGCCGGTAGATGCGCAGCGCCGCCGTCTCATGGCCGTACAGGTACTGGTCAAAGCGCTCGTGCGAAATGAACAGCGCGCGCACCGGCGTGGCCGCGACCACGCGCGCCGAGGTGGCGGCGTCGTCGACCAGCGACATGTCACCGACGTAGGCGCCGGCGTGCAGTGTGGCCAGCGGCGTGGCCGCGTTTCCCTCGACCCGCAGCACCTGCACGTCGCCGGACAGGAGCACGGTCAGGCCGTCGCCGCGCACGCCCTGCTCGATGATGGTGGCGTTGCTGGCAAAGGTGACCTCCTGGCAGATGCGGTACAGGTCTTTCATGTCGACCAGCGTCAGCTCGCCGAAGATCGGGATCGCCTTGAGCTGGGCGTACGGGTCGACCGCCGGTGCCTGTCCCGCTGCGCGCTCGGCAAACGGATCGATCAGCGACGAGAAGGGATCGCTGCTCGGCACTGCCGTCGGCGGCAGCTGGATCGCTGCTGGCGCGGCGGCCTTGAGCGGGGGCGTGGCTGGCTCGAAGCTGATCGCGGGTGGCACGGCGCTCATGGCCGGCATCGCTGGTATCGTGATCGGCCGCGGGGCGGCAGCTGGCGGTAGCACGGTGCCGGTGACGACGACCCCGGTCGGTAAATGACGAGGGTCTGCCGGCTCCTCGATCGGAGTGATCGCGGCTGCTGGCAGCACGCGCTGGTCGCCGCTGGCGGTGCCACCCAGCTGCTCCTGGATGCGCGCGCGCACCAGGTTGGCCTGGTCGTAGCGGCCCAGCCCGTCGAGCAGGCGCGCCAGCCGCTGGTAGAGCGCGGCGTGGTTGCGCGCGGCCGGGCACTGGCGCACGGTGTCGACGACGATCTGCGCCGCCTGATCCATGTGACCGTAGCGCTCAAGCAGATCGGACAGCCGCTCGACCGCGGGCACGCGCTGGGGGCCATCGATCGGCACCAGCCGCAGCATCTCGACCTCGCCGCGCATGTTGGCGGTCTGCTGGTAGACCTGGGCCGCCTCGAAGAAGCGCTGCTGTCGCGCCAGGCACTCGGCCAGCGCATCGGACGGACCCGACTGCTGGTGCAACTCGAGCGCGGCGCCGAGCTGGCCGGCGCGCTCGAGCGCGGCTGCAGCGCGGGTCAGATCGCCGGTGCGCTGGTGGCAACGCGCGGCTGACGCGAAATCCGAGGCCTGCTCGTAGCTGCGCGCGGCCTGCCCGAAGTCCTTGGCCAGTTCGTAGACCGCGGCGGCCGAGGCGAAATCGCGCGCCTGGGCGAACATTGCGGCCAGGTGCTTCTGGGTCGACGACGACGCACTCTTGGCTTCGGCCAGCAATTCCTTGGCGACGGTGGCGCCGGTCTCCTCGTACAACCGCGCTGCCGCCTCGACCTCGCCGCGCGCGATGTGGCCGCGTAAAAACTGGACCACCTTGCTGGTGGCGACGAAGGCGCCGCTGTCATCGGAACCGTCGACGAACTCGAACTCCATCTCTCCTGCCCAGCGCGCCATGGTCGGCCTCCGTCGCTGCCGCGATCGAGCGCGCATTATCCACGGTCACCGCGGCCGTGCCAAGCGCAGCGGCAGGGCCAGGCCGGTTCGACTCGACGCGCAGGTATCGGCTATACTTGTGTGTCGGGGCGCGCCGAATCGCTAGCACGCGGAGGACGACCATGCGCAGGACCACCATTTCCCTGGCGACTGCTCTGCTCGTGCTGTTGACGCTGGCGCGCTTTTCAGCGTGCAACTGCTCACCCGGCGCGGCAGCCGGATCGCCCTGCACCACGGCGGTCGATTGCGCGGGCGATCTGGTGTGTGCGCCCGAGACCAAGGTCTGCACCGATCTCCAGTGCACGACCGATGCCGACTGCGGAGCCAGCGCCCATTGTCGTGAAGACGGTCACTGCGTCGACAACGTGGTCAACGGTCACTGCGAGACCGATCTCAACTGCCTGGCCGGGCAAACCTGCATCGGTGGCACCTGCGGACCGATCGGCGGCGTCGGCGCCAGCTGCGACGGCGCCGAGGACTGCACGGCGCCGCTGGTGTGCAATCCGAGCGGCAACGTCTGTGCTACCAGCGTGGCCTGCACGGCGCACACCGATTGCGGCGCGGCCGCCTACTGCACGCCCGACCATGCCTGCGCACGCAGCGGCACCGAGAGCCCGTGCATCGACAGCACCCAGTGCCTGGCCGCCGACCAGTGCATCGGCGTCGTGTGCGTGCCGGACGAGTGCCAGGGCCAGGCGTTCTCGGCCGATCGGGTGCCGGCCAACG
>Ga0315268_10008104_pt1 | contig 11006 bp, 10 predicted proteins | sample C1_top_MG_FD_204535 | JGI IMG/M metagenome (GOLD analysis project Ga0315268, IMG submission 204535) | Sediment microbial communities from Yellowstone Lake, YNP, Wyoming, USA - C1_top | ecosystem: Environmental > Aquatic > Freshwater > Lake > Sediment | place: USA: Wyoming | collected 2017-08-01 | reverse complement strand
CCTGATCGCTGGTTCGAGATTTTGGAAACGCTCGCCTGGATCAACTGCCTGGCGTCGGCCTCGTTCGAGCAGGTGTTGCAGGCTGAGGCGGCCTCTTTGCCGTTCGGCGCAGCCGTCATTGCCATCTCGGCTGTGACCACTGAGGACACGATCGCCGCTTTGCTCGATCTCAAGCGCAGCGGACACCCGGTCACGTGGCTGTCCATCGGCAAGCGCGCGCCGGATCACGTGCCGGACGATTTGCGGATGTACTGGATCGGCGACCGCACGACGCATCAGCGATTGGTAGAGCTTGACCTGCCTCTGACGGCTCTCGCCGTCCCCGAAGGGGACGCCTGTTAGCGACCCGGTATGTACTCGATCACTTTGACCGATTACAAGTGGAACTGGATTGACGACGGTCTGCTGCCGTACGCTCTGGCCGCCATGCGCGCTGCGTGGGTAGGCTTGTTGGTGCATCTGTGGTCGCGCGGAGTGATGCCCTATCGCCCCGACCTGGTCACGCCTCTCATGGCGTTCGGCCTGTTGGCCGCCAGCACCGCTTGCACGCAGCTCGGCGTCTACGTGGTCAAGACGACCTGGCGAGCCGTTGTGCTGATCGTGTTGAGTGGCCTGGCTGCGATTGCGCTCACGCTGTATCTTGGGCTGGGCGCAGGCCGCCCGGCCATCTGGGGATTGCGCTGGTTCGCGCTTTTGGCGCAAGACCCGGCGGCCACCATCATCACCGCGTTGATCGCGGTGTGGTTGTGGTGGTGGGGCATTCACACAGGCCGCGAGCGTGTCTACTATGATCTGTTTACGGCCGACTTTACCTGGGGCATGTTGATGCTGGCCGTGGGCGCAGCCGTTGCCTATGCCATTCGTGTAATTCCGCTCCTAGAAGTGCTACTGGCCTTTATCCCATTTTTCGCCATCGGCCTTGCCACGCTGGCGATTGCCAACCTGCAAAGCACCCGGCGCTTCGAGGGCGGTCGAACCGACCAGGCATTGGCCGTGAACCGCTACTGGCTGGGCACAGTCGTCGTGGTGATTGTCGCCGTGCTGTTGACCGGATTGCTGCTCGGCCAGTTGTTCGCGCCTGAGACCATTGCCTGGATCGTCAAGGGGTTGGCCGTCGTGCTCCAGGGCCTCACCTGGCTACTGCTGGGGATTCTGATCGTGGTAGCCTATCTGATCTTTGTCCCCCTGGAGTGGCTCGTCGGCAAGCTCAATTGGTCATTCCACGCCAACGATCAGCCACTCCCCACTCCGCCGCCCAGTTTCGCCGAGCAGTTCAAGGACTTGCAGCAAAACCATCCCAACCTTCCACCGCAAGTCTATGTGAGTCTCCAAGTCCTGGCCGGCATCTTGGCGGTGGCAGTGATCGTCCTCGTCTTTGCGCTGGCGTTCCGGCGCTTCAAGACCTTGTTGGAAGAAGATGTCGAAGAAACCCGCGAGATGATTTTTTCGATGGAATTGCTGAAGGATCAACTGGCGCGCCTGTTCGGACGAAAAGGCAAGGCGAACAACATTGAGCCTGAACCCTTTGTCTCCATCGTCGGCGACGACCCGCGCGCCCAGATTCGCCGGACGTACCAGGCCATGTTGGCCTGGGCAGCCTCGCAGGGCATGCCACGCTCACCCGGCCAGACGTCGAGCGAATACATGTCGTCGCTGAGTAATGCCTTGACTGCTTATAGCGAACCGCTCTCGATTCTTACTACAGCGTACTTGCAAGCACGCTACAGCGCCATCCCAATCTCACCGGCCAGCGCCGAGCAAGCTCTACGAGCGTGGGAGGCCATCGCCCACAAGAACGGAAAGGATGTCCACAACGAAGCTTGACGCGCAATAGTGTTAGGGGTACAATATTTCCCGTAAACATTCGCAAGCGATGAGGCTCGCTTGCCACTGAACTAACCGCCGGATGTCCGGCTGATAGCCTCTATCGGCGACCCAGGTCGTGCGGTAGAGGCTTTTTTTGTGCTAATGAGCAGAGGGGGCGTAATGCCAGGGCCAAACGTCTTTTCTAGACGCACAGAGCATCCTTACCGGGTCGAGAACCGGGCGGATTTGCCAGCCGATCTTCGGCAATTGGCTGAACAGTCACTGAGGCCGGACGAACCAATCAATCTTATTTTCGTCGTCCCGCCCCAAACCTTTCCCGGAAACTGGCGGGGCGGCCCGCGTTACGTTCCCGAGCAGGCGCTGCTTTTCACCGCTCAAGGCGTGCTGCGCGTCCAGAAGGCGGCCTCGCCCGGTCAGGCGGGGCAGGCGACCTATCTGCGAGGCGATGAACTGGTATACGTTCATCTCAGCCTGTTGCTGCTATACGGGCGGCTGGAATTGGCGGGGTTGGTCAATGGCGCTTTGTCGCGCGTCATCGTAGAGTACAACACAGTCGGCCACGACTTCTTGCAGCCTGCCCTGCACCGATTCTTGCGTTTAGCGTGGGCACAAGCTCAGGCACAAGAGAACCAGGACCACACAGATATTCTCTTGAGCGGCCTCGAAGCAAGGTCGTTCAAATTCGGAAACGGGCTGCGCTACTATGCGCTGCAGTCCGATGAGCGCTTGTTGGGCTTTGTCTTTCAACCTCGCATCACGCAGCGTTACTTGCGCTTGTTCCGCCGGCTGATAGCGCCGACCACGCTACTTGCCCTCACAGATCGCGACCTGGTCATCATTGAAGAAAATCGAACGACTTCGGCTGCTTACGGTTGGATCTTTACGTTCTGCCCGCGTGCTTGCGTGGCAGGCATCGAGGCTAAACCGAACGCCGAGTGGCAGGATGTGTGCGTGCGCCTGACGAGGGGCAAGGTCACAGTAGACCGCCACGTGACGCTAGGAAACAAGGCGGCCCTAGCCTGGCGCGAGCTGTGGACGCGGCACGGCTACACGTGGCTTGAATCCGGGGACGAGTCTGTCCATCTCTACAACGCTCAGGGTGCGCCAGGAGCAAGCCACACAGGTTGAACCGTAATGGATGGTGGACACGAAAATGATAGTCAGGGATGAGACTGACCAATTGCGCCGATACACATTAGCCAAGCAAGAGGTGGCAGAGGCTATTCGCGCCCTCAAGTCATTCTTCCATGCACACAACCAGCCGGACGCGGTCGAGCAATGCCAGGAACTGTTGGTCAGGCTGGCTGAGGATCGCTTCAACCTGGCCGTGGTCGGGCAATTCAAGCGCGGGAAAAGCTCGCTCATGAACGCCGTGATTGGGCGTGACCTGCTTCCGACGGGCCTGCTGCCGCTGACCTCGGCCATCACCACACTCTGCTACGGCCCGCAGGAACGCGCCGTGCTTCGGCGCAAGGGCTGGTTCATTAACCAGGAGATCTCGCTATCTGAGTTGGCCGAGTATGTGACGGAGCAGGGCAACCCCGGCAACCAGAAGGGCTTGCTGGAAGCCAGGGTCGAGCTGCCGGTGCGGTTCTTGCGCCGTGGTCTCTACTTTATTGATACGCCGGGCGTCGGTTCAGCGCGGCTTGAAAACTCACGGACCACCTACGAGTTCTTGCCACAAGCCGACGCCGTTATCTTTGTGACGAGCGTCGAAGCGCCGCTGAGCGAGACCGAGGCAAGTTTCCTGCAAGATATCCGCCAGTACGTGCGCAAATTGTTCGTCGTCGTCAACAAGATGGATTTGCTCGTACCGGGCGAGCATGACCAGGTGCTTGGCTACATCCACGCCGGGATCGAGCGTGCGTTGGGCGCGAACCAGGTGCGACTCTACCCGCTTTCAGCCCGGCAGGCCCTGGCCGCCAAACTTGACGCGGACTACACGGGCGTCCAGCAGAGCGGGGTTGAGGAATTGGAAGCGGCGTTGGCTTCGTTTCTGTCCGCCGAAAAGGAACAGGCATTTCTGGTCGCCATTCTGGATCGGGCTTTGCGTTTGCTGGAAGAGGCAGGCGCGCATGAGCGTGGCACGGACACGGACGATTCCCTCGATAGCTTGCGCGCGAGGACAGCATCGTTGCACGCCACGCTCTTGTCAGGGCAGTCCACCGTCCCAACCCCAGCGTCCAGTGAGGCGGACAATGCTAAAGGATTCATAGAACAGGCCGTGACCTCCAGGCCAACCCAGCCACAGCCGGGCGGTCGCCGCCTGTCTCTCCGCAGCAGAACCTGTCCCATCTGCGCGGCTCAAGGTCAGGCCCTGTTCGACTTTTTTGTGGACGCGCAATATGCCCTGTCCAAGACCGACCAGGCCCGGCGCGCCTTTGCTCAAGAGCATGGCTTGTGCCGCGTGCACACCTGGCAGTTCCAACAGGTGGCCTCGCCACAAGGCATCAGCGAAGGTTACGCCCTGTTGATTGAGGCGGCGGCGAGTGAGTTGCGCCGCTCCGTCGCCCAGCCGACGGACGAGATCGTGGCGCACATTGAAACACTCCTGGCCAAAGACTGCCCGGCTTGCCAGGTGCTGAAAGAAACCGAGAGCACCCGTCTGGGTCAATTCCTGGAGCAAATCGCCACGCCCGAAGGCCAGGAACTCTATGAGGAATCACAAGGGCTGTGCCTGCCCCATTTACACGCGGCGTTGGCGGCTTGCCCTTCACGTGCGACTGTCGAGTTTCTCTTGCGCGAGCAGGTTCGACGGCTGGAGGAGGTAGCGGAAGACATGCGCAGCTATCTGCTCAAGCGGGATGCGCTGCGGCGCGGGCTGCATAACCAGGATGAGGAAACTGCCTGGCGTCGGGCGCTGGTTCAACTGGCTGGCGAGCAAAGCGTGATCGCGTCGTGTAGTTAAATATCAAGAGGAACAGAATGTCTCAACCGCAATTCACCCCTGATGATTTTGTCGAAGTCCGCGTCGTCGAGCCGGGCGACGACTGCAACCTCTACGCCTACGATCCGAATGTGCAGGGATTGCGGCTATCTGGCGTGCATCGCACGACGCGGCCTGCTCCCGCCGATCATGCCGTCGTGCTAGAGACCTCGCCCGACGGCGACTCTGATCTCAATATGCTGCTCGTCAGCCACCGGTCAACCTTTCCTGGCTGTGTGGTGAGCGCACGTCCCATCGCGCTGGTGGAAATGCGGCGTGGCACGCAGCAAGAGCGCCTGGTCATCGCCGTGCCCGCCGCCGACGAAGCGATGTTGGGAGTGAGCGCCTTTGAAGATCTGGCCGAAGAACGGCACCAGGCTATCGTCGCTTTCGTGCAGGCCAGCCTGGATGGGCGGGAGGACTGCGCGCTGCTGTGGAGCAATGCGGCACGGGCGCGTGAAGTGATCCATCAAGCCAGGCAGGCAGCGCGGTTGGCGCGAGCCAAAGCGCGCAAGAGCGGCCCCGCCGCGCCCGCGTGGAGACCGCTGGGGCGTCGAGTGCTGGGCGCGCGGCGGGCCTCGGATACAGAGCCGCACACCGAGGCGGAATATGCGTATCACCAATTGCCGCATCGCTTCCAAAGGTATGTGGAAGAGTACCTGGCGCACGACGAGCGCATTCTGTTCGCCGTCAATCGCCCGGCGATCAAGAGCGCGGTCAAGCGGGCGTGGCTTTCATCCCCAACACTTCAGGAGGGCATCCTTTTCATCACCGACCAGCAGGTGGCGTTGGTGACGGAAATCCTGCCTCCGGGCGAGTCCAATATCCGCTACGGGTACGTGGTGCACACTGGCATCCCAGAACGCATCGAGTCGGCTGCGGTCAAGCCAATCGCCGACCACGCTTGCTTTGAGGTGACCTGGCGAGCCGCCGGAGGCGAGCAACGTGTAGCGTGGGAATTCCCCGGCGAGGCGGCCGACGAGCTGAGCGAGGGGGTAGAGATTCTGCGCGGCTGGCAGCCGGTCGAGCACGACCGTCGCCTGCGTCGAGCGTATGGCCAGGAGCCGATCGAGATGGAGTTGCGCGACCCGGCGGCCAACAACCCGGACGACGCCGCGCTCGTCGCTCGCCATCTGACGGATGCGCTGGCGGCAGAACTGGCGCAGGCCGAGCGCGTGCTGGCCCGCGCGTTATTGCCTGCATGGGCAGACCGGCAAAAGGTGGCGCGCGTGTTTGCGGTGACGGATTGCCGCGCGCTGGTGTTGCCCGACCCGGGCGGTAACCATCGTCTCAAGCCGGACTCGTACTGGTTGCAGCATATCACGTCGGTCGAGTTCACATCGTCCATCCTCGAGTCGTGGTTGGCGCTCAATGTGCTGGATAACGGCAAGGTGCGCCGGGTGACGATTGATATTCCTAACACGGCCGCCGCTTTCCAGGTGTGCTTTACGGCCTTGCGCCAGCAGTTGGTCGCCATTCCGGTGTAACTGAACCTTGCGAAGGTGCGCGCACCTTCGCAAGGTTGTGATAAACATGGAAGGCATAGCGTATTACTGCCCGCATTGCTGGGCCGAGGTGTCCGCCGAAGCGCGGGTGTGCCCGGCATGCGGGGCGGCCATCGAAGACGCCCAGGCTGACATCGTGGACAAGTACCTTGCCGCGCTGCGCCACCCGCAGGCGGAGACGCGGTTGCGCGCGGCGTGGATACTGGGGCGGATGCGAGAGACGCGGGCAGTTCCCGGGTTGCAAGAAATCGCCATCGCGCGCGGCCAGGGTGATCCCTATTTGCTGAGCACAGCCGCCGAGAGTTTGGGCCTGATCGGTGACAACCAGGCAGTGTCTGTGCTGGCTGCTCTATTGGCGGATGACGATGCATCCTTCATGGCGCGCGTTCAAGCCGCGCACGCGCTGGGCCGCATCGGCGGTGATGAAGCGATGGCCGCGCTGACTAAAGCTGTCATGGACTCGCACGACCGGGTGCGCAACGCGGCACTCACGGCGCTGCACCGCGCGAAGCGTGCGGCCCAGCTCGAAAAAATGGAGACAGGCGATGATTCCACCTGACGTGTTGGCTCAGATTCCGCGCGCGCACGAGATTCTACTGGCAACACACACTCCCATTGAAGACAAATTATGGGATGCGTTGGTCGCCCGGTCATGGGGATCGGGCGTCAAGCCCGCTGAAGTGCTGATTCAGAACGTCTTTGACGCAGCCTATGTGTTGAAGATGGTAGACGCAGGCTTTTCGGTGTATGAAGCTATGCTTCCAGATGACGACTTGATTTTCCTGGATCGCAAGCTCGGCTATCGTCTCCCCGGCTGGGAACCGGCGCCGAATCCGTTTTCAGCCGCTTGCGACCTGGCCTGGCGGCGCATGGGGTACTATGTGTGCATGCGCGGCACGGTGGCGCTGGTCACTGACTCGCGCCTGATGCAGCTTCAAGAACGTGAGCAGCTTTGGTTCAAGGTTCAGCCGGATGTGCGGCTGCCCGACGTGGGAGAGCGCGTCACCATTCTGGCGCATCATCCCTTCATTGACATCGGCATTCTATTGCTCGACGCCGTAGCACTGGCGCCGGAGCAAATCACAAACCTGGGAGGTTAATCGTGTCCAATACAACACATGAACCAGTAAGCACAGCCGTTCCGTCGCGGTCTTCCGGCTGGCTCAATCGCAACGTCCTGGGCATGGCACTGGCGAGTTTTTTCAGCGATGCCGGCCACGAGGCAGCCACAGCCATCCTGCCGCTGTTCCTGGTCTCTATCGGCGCGCCGCCTTTTGCGTTGGGCACGATTGAGGGCGTGGCCGACGCAGTCTCGTCCTTCGTCAAGCTCGGCGCGGGCTGGTTCAGCGACCGCATCGGACGCCGCAAGGCGATTGCGGTGGCGGGCTACACGCTGACCGGTCTGACGACGGGGCTGTTTGCGCTGGCGACGGCCTGGCCGCACGTGCTGCTGGCGCGCGCGGCGGGCTGGTTCGGGCGCGGCATCCGCGGCCCGGTGCGCGATGCGATGCTGTCCGAGTCAGTCACGCCGGAGACGCGCGGGAAGGCATTTGGCTTTCACCGCGCGGGCGATACGCTCGGCGCGATCACCGGGCCGGTCATTGCGCTGGCCTTGCTCAGCCTGTTGGCCGGGCGCGAAGCCACTGCGCTCACCTATCGCCAGATATTCTGGATCGCCCTCACCCCCGGCCTGCTCTCGGCGCTCTCGTTTGCGTTGTTCGTCAAGGAACGCGCGCGGCCAGTCAATCACGACTTCAACCTGTTCAAGACAATCGGCGGCCTGCCGACGCGCTTCAAGGTGTTCCTGATCGGCGTGGGCATCTTTGGCGCGGGTGACTTTGCCCACAGCCTGCTCACGTTGCGCGCGGCTCAGATGCTCACGCCGGGAATGGGCGTAGCACGTGCAGGACAAATAGCGATCTCGTTGTATGTGCTGCATAACGTGTTGTACGCCGGAATGTCTTTTCCCATCGGCGCGCTGGCCGACCGGATCGGCAAGCGTGGCCTATTGGCGGTGGGCTATGGCGTGGCGGCGCTCATGGGCCTCGGTTGGATCGTGGCCGTGCCGTCGGTGTGGGTGTTGGGACTGCTGTTTGCGTTGGGCGGCACGTTCATCGCCGCCGAAGATGCGCTGGAAGGCGCGCTGGCCGCCGACCTGTTGCCCGAAGACGTGCGTGGAACTGGTTATGGTGTGCTGGCGACGGTGAACGGGTTGGGTGATTTCCTGTCCAGCGTCATCGTCGGCGCGTTGTGGACGGTGGTCAACCCGGCGGCAGGGTTCGCCTATGCGACCGTGTTGTTCGTGATCGGCGCTATCGTGATCTATCGCGTGCGATGAGGAGGCCACGATGCTTGTCAAAGACGTGATGCGCACAAAGTTCGTCTGCATCCAGCCGCAGGCCAGCCTGTACGAGGCCGCCGAAAAGATGGTCGCCAACAGAGTAGAGGTTTTACTAGTGATGGAAGGCGAGCGACTGGTCGGCGTCGTCGGCCTGCGCGACCTGTTCACCGCGCCGCTTCCGGCTAATTACGGCATGGCGATGTTCGAACGTCACAGCGAAGCGCAACTGCTGGCAGATTGGAAATGTATTCCTGTGCATAACGTGATGAACGACCGCATTCGCTCCGTGAAAGAAGAGTCGCCTCTGCTGGAGGCTGCCGCGACGATGGTCAATACCGGCAAACATCCGCTGCCGGTGCTGCGCGCGGGTCAGGTCGTCGGTACGATTGATCGCGCAACAGAGCGCCCGCGTCGTCCATGATCATTGGACTAGACAACAGCCCTTGAATGTTCTCGTCAACCGACAAACTCGGCCCGATCAGTTCCAGGTGTGGAGTAGCTGAGAGGCCCAAGTGGAAAAATAAAGAGACCTGTCGAGCGTGACAGGTCTCTCGGTGAGTGAACAACGGCATTTTTGGCCTGAAACTCAGGCCACGTTCCCTTTTGTGCCCACGGAAAATCTCAAGGGCCAGTGAGCCGCACAGGACTCGAACCTGTAACCAAGGGATTAAGAGTCCCCTGCTCTACCGAATTGAGCTAGCGGCCCGACGCGGGCAAATTATAACCAATTTGTTGAGTGTGTCAAGTTTGCGTCGCTTTCGACTGCGAAGGCGTGGTGTGCGCCGAAGCACAAGAATATGGCACAAGAGGCATTCCGTGCTAGAATAGTGCATCCCCTGATGTACGCCCTCAACTGATGCAGCCGGAGGACGCACCTTGCGCATTTGAGGCTGTTGCATTGTTTGCGCTCCATGAGATGGCGACATGGTCAAACCCGTCGTTCTGGTCGCTGGCTCTGCCATCATCCTGGGAGTGTCGTGGCGCTCCTTGCGCGACCGGCGCTCGCATGGCTTTTACCACTTCTTTGCCGGGGAATCTATCCTGCTCAACTGGATCGCTGGTCCGCTGATCCGTTCTCTCCCCTTCACAGTCTTGCGTGGCTGCTGTTGACGGCCTCGTTGATCGCCGCCACCAAATAAATCACCAGTCGAAATGGAGGAAAAAATGACGACGACAAACGGTTCCATCACTTCCAATGGCCTGAAACTTTATTATGAGATCGAAGGCGAAGGCCACCCGCTTGTTTTGTTGAATGGTGGCCCCGGTTTTTCACACGAGTACTTGCAGCCATTGCGCGCCCTGGCGTCTGATGCGCAACTGGTTTTCTTCGACCAGCGTGGGACAGGTCGGTCAGACAAGGCAAACCCGCAGGACTATACCGTCGAAGCCAACGTCGAAGATGTAGAGCAACTACGACGAGAACTTGATCTTGGTTCGTGCATCGTATTGGGTCATTCGTGGGGAGGTATGCTGGCTCAGGCTTATATTCAAAAGTATCCCACACACGTCTCCAAGCTCATCCTGGCCGACACTTTTTCCTCGGTCGCTGACGTCAACGCTGCCGTGATGCGCATGCGTAACGCCGTTCCAGAAGCCACGCGGGCCGTTTATGACCGCTATGAGCAGGAAGGCTTGTACAAGAACCGCGACCGCTACCCAGATGAATATCAGGCCGCACTGGAAATCGCATACGAGCCTGTGTTCATCAGTGTCCCACCGCCGGAATATTTGCAGGACATGTTCAGCAAAGTCGCCTACGACGTTTATCGAGTCATGTGGGGCGAAGAAAGCGAATTCAAAGTTACAGGCACGCTGGCGCAATTTGACGTCACTCACCGACTCCATGAGATTCGCATCCCGACCTTGGTCATCGTGAGTACCAGTGACATGCCAACGGTGGCTATGGCTCAAAAGACAGCGCAACTGATACCCAATGCCCGGCTTGAAGTGTTTGAACACTCACGGCATTTTCCGTTCATTGAAGAGCCAGACAAGTTCTTGAGCGTCATACGCCAGTTCATCCAGGACAGGCCGTAATCACATATGGGGGCGGCCCAACCAGCCGTTGCACCCGACTGCCTGCCGCTGTTAACCGCTTTACGATGGTGCTGAGTGACGACCCGCCGGTGATTGAGCCGATCCATGCGTTTTTGGAAACCGTATCAGCGCCAGACTGAGCCTCAAGAATGCGAGTACGGTCAGCCAGAAAAGTAATGCCGCACTTCTGACGGTGTCTGAGACCGGCACATCGCATATTGATTTTGCGAAGGAAATGCCTTATTTGAAGTTTAGACTAAAGGGCAACCTACTCTTGCAGTAAGTTGCCCTCTGGGGTAATGTTCGTGGCATCCCAACCGACGAGCATCCCCAGATGAATCTTAACATACTTAACGAATTTCGGCACGCC
>Ga0315268_10008103_pt1 | contig 11006 bp, 10 predicted proteins | sample C1_top_MG_FD_204535 | JGI IMG/M metagenome (GOLD analysis project Ga0315268, IMG submission 204535) | Sediment microbial communities from Yellowstone Lake, YNP, Wyoming, USA - C1_top | ecosystem: Environmental > Aquatic > Freshwater > Lake > Sediment | place: USA: Wyoming | collected 2017-08-01 | reverse complement strand
TCCGGGTCATCTACTTCGCGGTAATCGCGAACCGCTACCCGGCAGTGGTCAGAGAGTCCCGCGGCAGAGATCCGTTCATTGGCCAATTCCGCTTGGGGTTGGCTGAGCGTAATACCGGTCGCGTCCACACCGTATTTCTGGGCAGCGTGAATCACCAGTCCGCCCCAGCCGCAGCCGATGTCCAGCAAGCGCTGGCCGGGTTTCAAGCGTAACTTACGACAGATGTAATCGAGCTTGCGCTTCTGGGCGGTGTCAAGATCATCATCGGACGAATGGAAATAGGCACATGAGTAGGCCATACGCTGATCGAGCCAGAGGGCGTAAAAGTTATTGGAAACGTCATAGTGATAGGTGACCGCCTGCCGATCGCGTGCAACAGAATGTTTTTTGCCGGAAGGGCGCGCGGGGCCGCGCTGACCAGGATGGTGGTTATCAGTGATAGGCAGTTGCAACAATTGATTCGCAACACTCAATTTCTTGCGCCACCCGAGGGTCATTTCGCCAAGATGGTCCGCCAAGGCAAAGACGGATTCGATATCGCCTTCAATATCGAAATCATCATAGAGATAAGCTTCAGCTAATCCAACTTCAGTGCCCTGCGATAGCATACTGCGCAATGCACCAGGATGCTTGAGCACCAGTGTGGCAGGTCGTGGGGATTCATCCGGCCAGATCATCCCGTTCCACAAGCGCACACTGACTTGCTTCGCTCCAGCAAGGCCAAAGACTTCATCCAACAAATGCAGCGTCGCACTTTCTGCGTCATGAGTTAGTCTACTATTCTTTGACATTTTGTCCTCTATAATTCCTTTTCTTCAGAAAAGCGCATAAAATTACATACATTCGTTCATGGTTCCGTCGAAACCGCATGATTATTTCTTTTTACCGGTAACCGAAATCGTTGTATCCGCCCGGACGTTATCCGTCACCGGACAGCGATTTTCGGTTTCTTCCAGCCAGGCATCGATCTCTTCCTGGGAGGCGCCAGGCATATCGGCCTCAACAGTTACCTGGATTTGTTGAAAACCGGCTCGTTCCTCAAAAGAGCAGCCAATAAAAGCGCAGGGATTCATCACCCCTTCGATTTTTATTTCCATGCCATTGAGTTTCAATCCCTTTTGTTTGGCAACTTCGTGCCCCGTGACGTTTAAACAGCCGGCGAGCGACATCAGCAGGACCTGGATGGGCGAAGGGCCATCATCTGTCCCGCCTAATGATGGGGGTTCATCGATGACCATGGAAAATTTCCCCGAGGTCAAACTCATTTTTGTGGCATTCTCGCTTTTTCCGCGAACGATAACTTTCATTTCCCGTGTGGGTGCGTTCATATCATCTCCTATGGTTTAGATAAAGAAAATCTGGTTCTACAAATTTTAGACAACACTTAAAATTTCCCGATCAGTAAGCTTTTCGTCCTTGTCTACAGATAACCTCATTTTCGTGACTATCGTACGACCAAAACCGAACAGGGAGCGTGTGTCACCACACGGTTAGACACACTCCCCAGCAGGAATGCTTCAATAGGTGAAAGACCCCGGTGTCCGACCACAACCAGATCAAAGTTGCCATTCCTGGCTGCTTCCACAATTCCACTGGCCGGATCCCCTTCTTCCAACAACAGCAAAGGATTAACGCCCACTTTGCGCAGAATTTCCTTGGGCTGCTTAAATATCTCCCATGCTTCAACATCTTCTGGCAAGGCCGCGGTAGGGAATGGGCCGGTTTCTGTAGGTATGATAGGAATGATGTTTATCAGCGTGACATCTGTAATTCGGTGTTCCGAAGCCAGCTCCGCAGCCATTTCAACGGCTTTTAAAGCATGTACTGAACCATCTATTGCGACTAATATCTTTTTCATCTTGGTCTCCTTTTTCGAAATCTGGCGCTTGGGGAAGAGCAGTCGACTGGTCTTCTGGAATGCATGTCATGGTATAAGCCCGGCCGTTATACTCTTCTCATCTCACGCATTTGCTTATCCGAAACATTTTTAGGGTGAAAATTAGCGGATAACCAGCACAGGGCAGGGAGCATGTTTGGTAACATTTTCAACCGTGCTGCCCAGCAGGATATCTTCCAAACTGCGCTTACCGTGTGAACCAATCACGATCATGGTTGTACCGAGCTCCTGAGCCGCAGCCACAATTTCCTTCCAGGGGGTTCCAATCCGAATGTGCAGCATGAAGGTTACATTTGCCTCCTTGAGAAATTGCGTTTTGAGGGTCAGGTGATCCCGTACACGCTGCTCGTATTGCTCGTTTAGACGCTTTTCCACTAATTCTTCTTGCTCCAGTGTAACGAAGGGATCGGGTACATTTTCCAGAATAAGAGGTAGGTCCTCAGGATTTACGACGGTCAAAACATCGATGGCCCCTCCCTCGCCACATTGCACGCAAGCCAGGGATCGCTGACCGGCATCTTGTGCGGCGGAAGAAAAATCGGTAACCCACAATATTTTTTTGAACATCTTTTGCCTCCAGTTCGCCCACTTCACTAGATCGTTTCATTTGCCACGGTCTGCAGCTTAGATTCTTTCGAGCGCAGGTAGCGATAGAAAGTGCTGGCAGTGAGCATTTGTAAAATAAAGGCCAATGCCACTGGCAACCCCACCAGCGCCTGACCAGGGAAACTAGCCAATGCCAGTCCAACGGCGATGGGTAAATTCTTCATTCCAGATGAAAACGTTACGGCAATTCCTTGTTCCCGGCCAAAAGCGAATCGGCCTAACCAATGCGGAACCAGAAATCCCACCGGGAATATGAGTATCACGGCCCCTAACAAGGTTGGCACCAGGGACCAGCGAGATAGGATCAGAGGAACACTTACGTTGCAGGTGGCAAACATCAACAGCACGGCAGTCAACGCTGAAAGAGCCGGCAGAAGTGTCAGGTAGGGTTTGGGGTTCCAGAAGCGATCCGCCAACCAGCGTAACGAAACGCCCAGGATTAATGGGATGAGCAAGATAACTGCTAGCTGTTGAAACATACCCCAAGGATTGATGCGCACACCGGACCCGGCCAGCCAGACCATCAACGGTGGAATCAGAAACGGGGCCAGAAACATGGTCAGGGCATTGATCGCCATACCCAGAGGCACATCGCCTTTCAGCAGTGCAGTCCACACAGCCGCCATTCCTGCACAGGGTACGACGCCCACCAGGATAATCCCGGTAGCTAAGTCTGGGTTAGAAACCAATAGACGCGCCAGCGCCCAGCACAATAAGGGCATAAAGAGGAAATTCAACAACAATCCGGCGCTTACCGCCCAGGGCTGGCGGGTTACCTGAACAAACTGGCGCGGCGTGATCGTCAGACTGATAAAAAGAATCATAAAGAAGGTGAGTGCCTGGGAATAACCCTGGATTGCTTTTCCAGGAGCGGTTGACCATGTCCCCAGCAGTAACCCGGCTGCTACTGCCAGAAGGATAATCACTTGATAGTGTTTGCGCACAAATTCAGAAAATTTAGTCATATTGTTAGGATCTCCTTGGCCTTTCACGAAAGCTCCATGATTCAATCGCCTTACCCACACTGCACCTAAATATATTCAAACATCTGCATATTATTTGCCAAAAAAATTGCCTTCCGGCTTTTTTAGAACACTTTCGCTGTGTTCCCATTCGGATTAAACATTCAAATCTTTGAATGTTATTCTACTCCGCTTATGTAAAAAAACAAGAGTGATGTTTGTCACCATCAAGGTCAAATCCGGTGAGCCAAGGCAAGGGTGTTTTTTCTTGGGTATCCATTAAGGATCAACGAAAAGATCAATTTATAAGAAATTTTGATACCCCGCCAGTTTTGCATAACTTCTATCCCCGTCAACCAAGTCTCTCTCGTGCTGAGTGAACCGATATCCTGCAATTGTGACATAGGCCTCGAATATTTTGTGACATTTATCACAATATCTTTATTCCAAAAGCATCATATACTACTGTTTATCAATAACATGCAAAACTTTGAATATTATTGATAACTATTTCATTTGATGAAAGAAGGATATTATGGCAATGCAGGGCAAAACAGTAGTTTTTTGGAGCGGCACGTTAGCGAGCGGCAAGGGTCATGCCGAATTTGAGAGCGGAGCAGGTGGGGCTATACCGGTGACCTGCGCCCTTGAAGACCAGACCCCAGCCGGCAAGAGCAGTCCGGAGGAGTTGCTGGCCGCTGCGCACGCAAGTTGTTTCTCGATGGCGCTCTCTCAGATGCTGACCATGGGGGGACATCGCAAGATAGAACAATTACGGGTGGCCGTTACGACCACGCTCGATCAGGTCAAAAAAGACAGCCCTTACATGATCACGCGTGAAGATCTGGACGTGGCCGGTAAAGTGCCAGGGCTTGACGAAGCCGGTTTCCTGAAGGCGGTTGAGGCGGCAAAGGCGATGTGCGCGGTTGGTCTGGCTATTAAAGGCAATGTCGAGATTGTATATCAGGTTCGTTTCGAGTCTTAGGCTAAGGAGAAACTCAGGTCAGATATTCGATTGGCGACGCCAATGACGAAGGGGGCAGACTGTGATCTGCCCCCTTCGTCATTGGGCCAGGTTAAGAGTTTTATTCAGAATGGAGTATTATGGGCGATTTCCGAAGAAATCGATCCCTATTTACAAAAACGAAACATCCAGGCCTTAGACACTGATCTTTTCGCTAGAGGGTATCACAAAGAAGATTCAAAGGTAGCGCTGATCAATTATGACGGACTGGTCAGTTTGCTTGAAACACACGAACAGTCCATGGGTTAGCAGAATGTTTTCTGAATTTTGGAAACAAAAGGAATGTTGACGTGGAATTCAGATACAATGAAGCAGACATTGCATAATAAATCGTAACAACGTTAAATGAACGGGTTTAAGGAGGTATTATGGAATCGCCATCAGTTGAAAAGGTTTACGATCTGCTCATCATCGGCGGCGGTCCTGCAGGCGGCGCGGCAGCCGAAACCGCGCTGAAACTAGGCAAGACAGTCGCGCTAGTTGAAAAAGATAAATTAGGCGGCACCTGATTGAACTATGGGTGAATTCCCAAAGAAACCCTGGTCAGGGTAACCGAACTATTTACATTAGCCAAGAGATTGCCAGAATTCGGCATTAACATTGAGAATATCACATTAGATTGGAAACGTGTTGTCGATCGGGCACAAGCTATTGTGGCAGAATGCCGTGAACCCAAACCGGATCGTCTGATATCCAGAGGCGTGCATCTGGTTTACGGAGAAGCAAAGTTCATTGAGCTGCATACGGTGCAGGTGAACAATGAACAGATCCAAGCGAATCAGATCATTATTGCTACGGGCGCCAGTTTATCGAAGTTGCCAATCAAAGGCATCGAACATGTTGTGACACATGTGGAGCTTTTAGAAGACCGGGTGCTGCCCGAGAAAATAGTCATTTTCGGGGGCGGTGTCGTGGCGCTGGAATTTGCATTTCTGTATGCGCGTGCTGGCGTTGATGTATCGGTTGTAGTTACGGCCGGACATCGGATCTTACGTCGGTATGATGAATCCATTCGAGAAACAGTTGTAGAGTATGGCCAAAAGGTCGGCATCAAATACTATTTGAATGCGGTTATTGAAGAAATCCAGAAAGATAATCGTTACCTGACTGTCGAAATACACCAGGATTTACAGAAAATCTTTCTTCAGGCGAATCGAATATTACTTGCAGCCGGAGAGGTTCCTAACGTCGACAATCTTGGTCTCGAAAAACTAGGCATCGAATATGGTCCTGGCGGTATAAATGTCGACGAGTATTTGCGGACAAATGTGCCACATATCTGGGCAGTGGGCGATGTGCGAAAAGGCACCTTCCATCTCGCTCAGCCGGCCAGTTTCGAGGCACGCCATGTGGCGAGCATGGCGCTAACTGGAAATTTGCATCCGATTAACGAGACCATTGTTCCATATCTGATCGGCACAACCCCGGCCTTTGCCGGTGTCGGATTGACGGAAGAACAGGCGCAGGAGGCCGGATTGCATTATTTCGTGCATTTCCAAAAGGCATCTGAAATTTGTCCGGTAGCGAACGTCCAAGGTGAGCCGGAGGGATTTCTGAAAATGCTGTTTGAATCCGACACAGGCAAGATTTTGGGTGCCCATGCTTTCCATGCGGTGGCACCGGAAATTATCCAGCAGATCGCCAATGCCATGCTTGGAGGCGTTACGTTGAGGCAATTGCAGAATAACATTTACATGTTTCCCGGATATACGCAGTTGCTGATGTATGCAGTAATGCCGCGGCCGGGGGATCCCATGTAAGAAATGTCTTTATCGACGACTGGGAAAATCTGGAAGCTCATTTCCTGGTGATGTTGCCCCGTGGATTTGTCAGAGACGGAGTTAATTTCCTGCCCAGCAAATATTGCTATTAAATGAATTTTGTCCGCTTTTCACTGCACAATGACACTCGCCGCTCGGCGAGTGTCATTGTGCAGTGAAAAGATTTTTGGAAAATGGCAGTTTCGAAACAGCAGAACAGGTAATGGTCAAAAGGTGCCGCACGCTGGTTGAAACCGGGTAGTTATTTGAATTGTGAGAGACGCCGCACCCGGCACAAGTATTGCATTAGCACCAATTCCGGAAAACATTATGAAACCTTCTGACATAACCGCCGGGCTTCACGGACGGCGGCAGTCTCCCCAACCATCGTCAGAATATCTCCTGCGCTCAGGGCAGTATCCCCCTTTGGAATTAATATCTGCGTGCCCCGCCGCAAACTGGCGATAACAAAATGTTCCGGCCAGGGCACATCTTTCACCTTCTGTCCATCGCAGGCTGAACCTGGTTCAATCGTGATTTCCTCGACCTGGGCTGTTCCGGTGATGCCATCTTTCAATCGGCGGGGCAGCGATCCTTGCGGTACAAACCAGAAGGTCCCGCCGCCTTCTTCTAATGTGGCATCCACTTCGGCCGAGAGATGTTCGAATACCTCTTCGGAGATAACTCCGTCTGCGCGCATCCCCAGGTATGCGGAGCGCTGAGCCCGCAAAATCTCGCGCCGGGTGGTATCCAATTCTTCAGACTCGAGGATAGGCTCCACTCGTAGTAACTCGCGTACTGAGTCAGCCAGTAGAGCGGTTTGCTCTTGCAATTTTGGCTTGAACTTTTCCCACGCTGGAGCGGAAATCAGTCCTTCCCGGTAGCGACGCTCAATGTAGGCCTCGGCGGAACGAAGAGCATTCAGCCGGGCATGACGCTGCGTATAATCCACCTGGACGGGGTTAATTGTGATAATCCCTAACCGGCGAACAAGCGAGCTCATGGTTGTGGCCTGTATCAATAATGTAAACAAAGCCACTCCAAAAGCCATTGTGCGCAGCAGGTCGCGATCTGAGCCAAGGGTTGCCGGCAAACTGAGTGCCAATGCCAGGCTGAGCGCACCACGCAGCCCGCCCCAGGCCAGGATATGTCTCCAACGTAACGAGATCGATTCGCTCAAGCGTCCAATGATCCAACTCAAACCATACACAACCACAATACGAGCCAGAAGAACAGCCCCAATCGCCCAAAGAATTGGCTGCCACGCGCCTGCCAAGACTTGGAGGTCAACCTGCAGCCCAATTAGCAAAAAAACCAGCGAGTTGACCAGGAAAGTGATATATTCCCAAAAGTTATGCAGCACAATCCGTGTAGTTGGGCTCATCCCTTGCGGCCCCAGGCTTCCAGCAATCAAGCCGGCTGACACCACGGCCAGGACCCCACTAAAATGGAGCTGTTCGGCCAGCAAGTACGCACCGTAGGCAAGCACAGTTGTCAGCGTGATCTCGATCAGGTAATCATCGATGCGCGCGATCAGACGTGAAATTGCCCAACCCAGCACTAATCCCAGCACAATTCCACCGACCGACACCCGCACAAAGTCTGCCAGGCTGCTCATCAGGTTAAATTGGCCAGTGAGCGCCACAGCCAACATCAGATTGAATAGAACCAGGGCTGTCCCATCATTGAGCAGGCTTTCCCCCTCAACTAAAACCGCCAATCTTTTGGGCACACCCAACAGTCGAAACAAGGCAACCACCGCTACAGGATCGGTGGCTGCGATTAAAGAACCAAAGACCAATGCCACCGGCAGACTTAGCGAGGTCCCAATTGATAATATTCCCCCAACGATGAGGGTGGTCAAAAGTACACCCGGGACAGCAAGTATCAATATTGAGGTCGAATTTCGGCGCAACTCGGCTAAGTTGAGATGAAAAGCAGCTTCGAACACCAGCGGTGGAACGAACAATGCCAGAATCAATTCGGGAGTCAGGTCGAATTTAACGTTGGATTGAGTGGTCAACAGCAACCCGACGACCACCAGTGCTACCGTGTAAGGTATATGCAGCCGCCGGACTGCAATGGCAACTAGCGAAGCAATCAGAAGAAGCTCGATAATCAAGGTTTCGGTATTTAGAAATTGTTGCATCGGTTAACCCTCGAAGTCGAAATGAAACACGACAGACTTGTTCTGCTTCCGTAGACGAAGACAAGACGGTGCTTCTCATCTCAAAGTTTCTCTAAAAAACTTGACATACCTGGCGAATCAACGCTGAGAGAACTGCATCTATTGGTCGTACGGCTGAATTACTGTTTCATATTCCTAAATAACATTCAAACCTGTGAATGTTATTATACCGTAATTATGCCAAAACATTTAAGGTTACCGGTCATACGAAAAGCATGACCGGTAACCTTAAGCTGATGAATAATGAAAAAAACATGTCTGCTCAGGCTGATAAAGCAAACCGAGCCTGAAGAATAAAACGAACAAACGGCTTCCCGGAGGCAGACCAATAAAGTACATCCAGAACCCGTTAACCATTCTTGCGAGCTGTGGAAATATAAGAGCGAATCTAGCGAAAGACCCTGGCACCGTCTTCAGAGCGAAAATACCCCGAAACCTTCTGCTTCAGTTTGACCATCGCAGATCGCACTCCGCTTGGTGCTCTGTCACTTCTAATTCCACGGGTGGCACATCAAAAACCTGTCTCTTTTCCCACCATTTTGGCGCAACTTCATCCAGACCTCCCTGGCATTGCCGACAGTGTTTTACTGAGTATCTCTATATGGTCCGGGCACTCAGCTGCTTTTAGCGTGATTTCCGGATGCCCTGTCTGTCCACCGCATTTCTTACCGCTTTTGTGTCTCACGCTCTTGGGTTTCTTTGCCAATCCGTCGCTTAATGGCGGTTTTCCGCTGTTGTCGCTGTTCTTTGCCATTAGATCTTCTAACTTTTGGAGCCGGTCCTCAAATATCCTGATCGGGCTACTTGATGAATGCGATATTTGGATGGGAATGACGGTTACCAGCTTGCCGGACAGTCCAGCGATCACTGGTAGATCGAAAATCAATCCTCCTGGGGGAGTCAAAAAGGCGTAGAATCGATACTTGAAGGGTTTCTTGTACATTAATTACGTAGAGAGTACACATATTCCTGGGAGGGAAAAATGCTTGATAAACGAAATTACTATCGTCTGCCCTGGTCGATGAACGATAATCCCATAGCTTGGATCGAAGTCACCGACATCTGCAACATCCACTGCGAGGGATGCTATCGCCAATACATGACCGGTCATAAGTCTCTGGAACAACTCAAGGAAGAGGTTCTATTCTTCAAACAATGGCGTAATCCAGATAATTTCTCGATCGCTGGGGGCGAACCGCTGATCCATCCACAAATTATCGATCTAGTTGCCTTCATCGCCAAGCAGGGCATCAAGCCAGTTATCCTCACCAATGGGATCGCACTAACACCCGAACTTCTCCATGAGCTGAAAAAAGCCGGACTGGCCGGGTTCACGATGCACATCGACAGCCATCAGAACCGTCCGCATTGGAAGGACAAATCTGAAAAAGAGCATAATGAACTGCGTCAGAAGTACGCTGATATGGTCGCGGCCGAAGGCGGGCTGTACCTGGTATTCAATTCGACGGTCTACCCTTCTACTTTTCATGAAATTCCAGATGTGGTGCGCTGGGGCCAGGAAAATATTGAGAAAGTACAGGGGCTGGTTTTTATCACCTACCGCACGGCAACCACTTCCGACAATATAGCCATCAGCAAGGCCGATCAAATCGTGGATATGAGCAAGCTGAGTTACACCCGTGAAACCTTCGATGACCACTTCATTACTGCCCCGGAGGTTTACCAGATCATCAAGGATAATTTCCCCGAATACGAAGCATCTGGCTATCTGGGAGGCAGCATCCAGCATGACAGTTTCAAGTGGCTGATCGGTGCGATGGTTGGCAGCAAGGATCAATTCTACGGATCGGTGGGAAAAAAGACAATGGAACTGGCGCAGACCGGCCATCACCTCTATACGGGCCGCTACCTGGCCTATCTCTCGACCGCGAAAATTGGCTCAAAGATTTTTTGGCTCTCGCCCTGGGATAAGACATTGAGACAGGCCTGGAAAAAGCGCACCCAGGATGTGCTACGGCATCCTCCGCGTCTCTTTGATAATATTTATACCCAGAGCATCGGGATTATTCAGGCTCCCGACCTGCTGCCCGATGGCCGGGCCGATATGTGTGACAGCTGTCCGGATATCACTATCTTTGATGGTAAATTTGTCAACTCGTGCCGGATGGATGAATACCGTCTGTTTGGCGGGTTCGTTTCTGTTTTGGAGAAAAACAAAGAAACAGAAAAAAATTCGCCATGAAGCCTAAGCCCGGGTTGATCGGAACTGTTCGCACCCTGATCCGGCTTTAGAAAGGCAAACCCCAAATCCCATCTTCCCTGGTGGGAAACCCGTTGCTGCAGGCAATCTTCAAACGGCGCAGTGTGCGTGCATTTACCCACCAGGCTATCCCGGATGATATCTTTGCCGCCATCCTCGAGGCAGCCCGGTTGGCTCCCTCCACCGTGAACCTGCAAACCTGGGCTTTTGGTGTGTTCGATAACGGGTTGTTGTGGCAGCAGACCTTTGGCAAGCCGATCCCGTTTTATGGCAGCCAGGCCGTAATTGTCATTGCTGATACATACCGTGACCGGCAGGTCCTGGATGTTTTTCCTTATAGCCCTCTGG
>Ga0315268_10008102_pt1 | contig 11006 bp, 21 predicted proteins | sample C1_top_MG_FD_204535 | JGI IMG/M metagenome (GOLD analysis project Ga0315268, IMG submission 204535) | Sediment microbial communities from Yellowstone Lake, YNP, Wyoming, USA - C1_top | ecosystem: Environmental > Aquatic > Freshwater > Lake > Sediment | place: USA: Wyoming | collected 2017-08-01 | reverse complement strand
TACTGCAATAAAGCTTACTCCCCGATTTCTTGCTTTATGGTAAAAATGACCGCTTTCCCCTTTGAGTGGAAAAGGGCTATTAACAAAATAGCGATCTGCTTCCTCTATTATGAAAATAAAATTGTCGTAGCGATAGTGTAGCAATTTACAGAACTCATCGAAAGATTCCTTTGTATCTTCTTTAGGCTGATAGACGATATGTTTTAAGCGTTTAAAGTTAAGGTTAAAACATGACGGGATTTCACATACATATCCTAGCTCGTCATGTTGTTCGTTTGGATCGTAAATAATGTAAGGTTGATCATGAACTACTCTTTTAGCAAACCATTTAACGAAAACAGATTTACCACTTGCCTTTATCCCCGCAACTGTAAGATCATCATCAAAAGCATTAAACTCAATACTCAATTTTACCACCAAACTAATCGAGCTATTCTGAAAGCCCACCAGAAATCCCTATGATCCACATGGGGATATTGATAGAGGAACTTCCACATACAAAGCAAGTTATAGGCGCACCACAACCGAAACCAAGTTCGTTTAATTAAATTCATCGCCTTGCCTTCCTTCTTTTTCTTGCACCTTTACGGATTATAGCCTTCCATTTCTTGGGATGATACCGCTTATAGTGTCGTCTTATGGCTATCAGCCGATTTGGATCAAGATAACTATCTCGCTTAACATATTTCGGTATATGCTTGTAGCGAATAGGTTTACCGCAAGTTCTACACCTTACAACCACCAATTGATTTCACCTCCCTTGGATTATAGAGGGGTTAGTGTGGAAGTCCCCCCGCCTTAAGACTTACTTCCCACTTTTTTATGTTACCACATTTCCCCGATAGGAGCGATAAGCCAGGGCTTTTTGGAAGCTAACCCATTCTCCATCCTAGAGGGTTCTAAAGTTTTTGACGGTTCGACATACCACGCAAATCTCGAAATCCATATAGATTACTTTGTGTTCGGTTTCCTTTTTGCAGATGGCACATTTTCTTTTCAAGCAGTTTTCACCCCCTCAATAGGCGCTTCCGTTTCCTTTGTTAACGGTTCTTCTTTTGTTGCTTCCTCTTTAGGTTCTTCCTTTTTTGCTTCCTCTGTTTTCTTTTCTTTCTCTTTCGATTCTGCTTTAGGCCGTAACCCTAAGACTAATCCAACAACTAGCGCTATAACGCCGATCAGAATCCAATCGCTATGTGCTTCCAACCATGTTTTAGCTTTTTCCCATTCACTAATTTTCTCTGTCGTTATTCTCCCCCCTTCTTAAGATATCTTCTTAAAAAAAATAACTCTAAAGCATTTAAACTTAATTCGATTTCAAAGTTACTAAGTTTAATTTTTAGCTTCATAGGAGAATCCCCAGCAATAGAAATATTGTTCCAACTATCCAACATACGCTGACAAAGTCAAGTTGCCATTGATACCATACATGATGCATACGAATTTGGAATATTGAAATTAGTAGAACTATTAACCCACCCACGAAAGCCCCGAAACCCATTCCTATCAAATTTTCTATCATTTCTTTCCCGCTTCTTTTGGTGATTGTTGTTTTGCTAGTTCTTTCTGTTTTCTTTCCCATTCTCGTTTGCGTCTAATCGCCTTTAAGATAGCTCCCGCTTCTCCTAAACCGCATATTGCTAAACCCCATTCGGGTTTAATTGGGCTGGTGTCAGTTCCGAATCCTTTTTGTTGTAGGTATAATGCGCCGAATTGCCGATAGTTGCTTCTTAGTCGTTCTGGTGTAACGTAAAGCAAGTTACCGTCTTTGTCTTTTGCGTTTACTATGCCGAACATGGTTATTAAATCGTCTTTCGTATCAACGATTAGATCAACAAAATCTTCGGGATGAACTTCGATAGGGGGTTGTGTTATTGGTGGTGTTGTAGTTGGCGTTATGGGTTGGGGGGTTGGTGTTACGGGTTTAACTTCTTTCGGTTTTTCTGTTACGACTGCTTTGGGTTCAATGGGGGTTATGGCTTTTGCTTTAGATGGTTTAGGTAAGCCTAGCGCTTTGCGTCTTTGACCTACATATTGCCTTGTAACTTTTAGTTGATTTGCGATTTCTTGATCGCTTAGGTCGGGTTGTGCTTTAAGCATTTCATCTACACGTTCACGGTCAAGCTTAACTTCTTTTTCACTCATTTCTTTTCAACTTCCTTTTGGAGCTTTTTAACTTCTTCGAATAGCTTTACGATTTGTATCTCGCAAAGTTCAAGTCTAGCGTTTACTTCGTTATACCATTGGTCAAACGACTTAAAGAGGCTCATCCCATTACCTTCTTTTGGGGGTTAATTAAATCCCATAATAACGCCTCGAAGCTCTTGTATTTCAATTTAACTTTCAAGGTTAAGAGAGCTTCATGAAGTTCATCGCTTACCTTAATATCCTTCAAATTAATTTCTCCTTTTTGGCGATATCTTCCAATATAATTTTTAGTTGATCCGTCAAATCTTTTTTAGTTTTCGCAAAAAGTGTTGAGTAATGACTGCTTTCTATCAAAAAGCCGTTACTTATTTTGCATACTCGAATTGAGAAAATTTCTTGATCTACATCTACATAAGGCATTTTCATCATCTTTCCCATTTTTTAACTGCTCTTTTTAGTTCTTTTATGCTAGAAAATCTTTGTTGCCAAATCACTAAATCCTTGTATTTTACTATTATTTCATATTCCATAATCTCATCTCCTATTTATGAAAAGTAGAAAGTTATGAATATTTAAGCCTTTGCTATCCAAATCCACGGGTTCGCTGACCTAATACATAAGGGCATGTTGGCTTATTTTTATGGTTACAGTTATCGCATACGCTTAAATCTTTAGTTGTTTTGAAGTTGCATACTACGGGTTGGGGTTGTTGGATTTTAGTGTTTATCTTGGTTTGCAGTTCTGACATTTGCTTTTTAAGATCATAATACCATGCTTCTTTTTCGCTAACGTTAGGTTCAATTGGGTTATACCGCATTTTTCGACATACTTGGCAGATTTGAAGGGATAAAAGCCTAAAGACTTTAGGGGGATGTTTAACGCAATAATAGTTACCTTGGTATTGGATTAGTTGCGAACATGGTATTTCAAGGGTTTCTTGCGTATTCTCTGTTTTAGGGATTTCTGATATTGGTTTTGAAAGCATGGTTGAAAGAAATTCGGAAAACGATAGCTTCCCTTTACGCTTCATGATCTCTTGGTAAACTTCAGTTTTTATAGCCATTCGCTTAAATCCAGAAACCATAAAAACCACGAAAATAAGGTTGTTGAAAGCCGTATTTATCACTTTTCATGGTTTCTTCCATGCTTTTTCCATATTTCTTAAATTTTCTACATTTCTACATAGTTTTTCTACATAACCCCGTTTTTCCATGCTTTTTCCATGCTTTCAATGTAGAAAAAAGGCTAAAAAACCATGAAAACCAATTACTTTAATATTTCTTAAATCAAAATCTTTAAGAAATACCATGAAAATAGCCAAAAAAATGTATGCTCATAGATAGTTTTTTAATTAATTCTCCATGATTTCATGGAAAAAATAAATGAAAAATTATAAATACTTAAATTGACGATAATAAAAGCGCCGAAGTTAAAAACAAAAAGGAGATGGAAAAATGGAACGAGTAGGAAGAAAACCCCTATTAACAGTTGACGAACTTAAAGAAGCAATACGAACCTATGCAACTGATTCCCCTAGCGTTTTAGCGGAAAAACTTAGCACAAGTCCCGTAACAATTTGTAAATACAAAAACCTCATCGGAGAGGAAGAAATACAAAAAATCCTAAGTGAATGTGCAGAGGAAGATTTAAAGCCTAGCGAAATGCAATTTGACGTTTTCTGTAATCTCCCAGCAATACAAGAATACCAAACCAATTTACAAAGACGCAAATTATCCCCCGAATTTTACCGAACCTTGCTAAGGGGAATTTTCCGCATTTGCGTCATGACCAAAAAACGACCAGAAAAACTAACCCCCGAACACGTAATAAAACTATGCGATCAACTAAATGCAGAGGGAAAACCCGTAAACACCGTAATCCTAAGCGCTAGATCATGGTTCGCAACAAAAGGCATAAGCCAAATCTTCATGACCAGCAAAGGCTTAAGCGTAACTCAAGTTTTGGGGAAGTTTGCGGGGGTAAAGCTAACCAGAGAACAAAGACATGCATTTGTAGAACGATTAGCATACTATACAAATAATGATCCTAAATGGATAGCCTTACCATACGCCTATTTCTATTTAGGCAACCGAGCAGATGCTATACTAAACCTAAAAATCGAGGATATAAACCCCCAATTTACAGAACTCAAAGTATTCGACAAGGCAAAACGTAAACTCTATCCAAATGGTAAACCATGGAATAAAATGATCCCCATAGAACTAGCGGAAAAACTCAAGAGCGCAATCGGGGATAGAAAACAAGGAAAAGTCTTTGAAGGAATAGATTACGAATTAGCACGAGCAACTTTCAGAAAAGTCTATGCTGATTTGGGAATAAAAGTAGCGCAACCCATCCACATTTGGCGACATACATCAGCGCAAGAGTTCCTCTTAGCTACGGGTTGGAACTTAGCCTTAGCTTGTAAAGTGTTAGGATGGGATGACGAAAAAACTCTACGCAAAAACTATGGAGAAATGCCTAGAGAAGTTCTAGAACGAGCATTGAAAAAAGCTATGGGAATCCCCGTGCCAAAAACTAAAGCCTACATCTTTCAATTCTAACCCTTTTTTTCTTTTCCCTTTTTTTCCAACCACTTTAAGATAATTGGAATTAAATCATCTGAAATAAAAACATCATGACCACTTTGGATTTTTTCAAATGTAACATTAGGCAATTTTGACGCTAAATCTTCAGCGTATTTAAGATATGGATCATCTATTCCACTTACTAGTAATGTAGGATTAAGCCAAGGTTTGATAGTTACATTAATAGGATTTGCATAGGATAATAAGATGATTTTAACTTCAGAATTGAATAGTTTATCTATGTTTAGAGCAATTTGTAAGCTTCCAGCGGAAAAGCCGATGGCAAGGTCGGGGGTTACATAGCATAGAGCATTTAAAAGCCATGCATAAGCCTCATCTGGACTGAGGAAAGTGTTGTAACTGTCTTTTCTAGGTCGAGCATAGGGAGTTAAAATAGTTATGTCGTTTCTAAGCATATTAAATAGAAATCTTTGTTTTTCCTCTGAGTATTCCTCATAGTCAGATAGACAGTTAACTCTATAAAATAATCCTTGAAATCCCCCACCGAATAGCATTAGAGCTATTTTATGGTGGAAAAAATAGGCGCAAAATTCATGCCAAATAGCTTTTAATAAACTCAAAGCTATTCACTTGCGCCGAATAGATAGCCTAATGCAAATGCTCCGATCCATTTCAGCATTTCCCAATTTTGCGAGTAGATCGCTAACCCCGTAGCACCTATGCAAACAATAGCGCTAACAACATTAGCGATATTCGTTTTAGTAAGTAATTCCTTGAACATGGAATTATCCCCCCTTTTATGCTAGATTAAGCACCTTAGCCAATAAATATATAACGGTTGGAATAATAGCGCCTAAAACTATATCTCGAATTTGGTTAGCTCCCTTAATAGCGCCGATATCCTCTTTAATAACGCCAATATCCGTTTTGATTTCCATAATCCAAGTTCTAATCTGTATCAAACTAGGATCATCTTTTTCTTCACTCATTCCCATTCCCCTTCTTTGCCTTGATATACAAAAACAACATAGGCAAATAGGATTAGACTAAGCACTAAACCCCCATACATCAACTTATCATTATCAAGCAAAGCTCCCGCAATTGTTACACCGCTTACACCTAACCCTGCATACAAAATTGGTAAATCCTCTTTATGCTCTTGCTTTGACCATGCAATAGTGAACCCACTAGGACAATTAAGCGCTAATGTTGTGAGGGGGATAAGGATACGTTCCGTTCTGTTTGTCGTCATTTCTTCCCCTTCCCTAAAGCACCTAGCACAAGGACAATTGCTATGGCTAACACTATGAAGATTCCCATGCTCCCGATATCGCTTATTATTTGTTCGCTTGGTGTAACTCCCACAAGCTTATTGACCGTGGGGCGATAAAACACTAAAAGGATACCTAAAAGAATTATTATGCCATAGATGACAGCAACGGGGATAGGATCACTTTCAACTATGCATTTTTCAACTGTGAAAGTGTAGAGATATCCCTCTATATAATATTCCCAAAACGTTTTCTCTGTTTCTAAACTACATTTAATATAATGAACCTTACCACCTTTAGCTTCAATTTGACTTATATAATCTCTTTGTAAATCTTCAATTTTAGGTTTTTCAAAAACAAGTTTTTGGTTCTTGAATACATGGTTTTCAATTATCATATATTGACCTTTAGGTAAAATAGCATCTTCAGTAAGGGGTTCAGTTCTTTCGTATTTAGGAATCGTTCCCCACTCGTAATATTCAGCCATTTACATCAACTTTCATATGCGTATGATTCGCTTTGTAGTCTTTCAATTTTTTCTTTGTATTCCTCTGAAGCTAAATACTCAGCTCTCGCTTCATATGGTTCTGGTGTTGGCTCTGTTGTTGGCGCTGGTATTGGTTCTTTTATGCCTACATAGATTAACATCCAACCCGCAAATGAACTATTCAGCGTTCCATTACTCATTTGTTCCCATTTTGTAACTTCAACGCTAACATATCCTGAAGGCACAACACTAGGAATTGCATTTGATAGGGCATTAGGCAACGATTGGGTTTGAACCGTTTTCCCTGTAACAGGATCAACATAGGAATAATACCATGTTACAAGTGTAGGTGTTACTGTTGTCGTAGGTTCTGTAATTGTATAGTAGGTTATAGTTTCTCCCGTAGGAGCGGTGAATGTGGTTGGTGTTGTTGTAGGTTGAATGATCGGTATGCCTTCCTCTGTTTTAGGCACTTCCTCGTAGGGAATCACTTTAACTTTTGGTTTCAAAAGGAAGTAAGCGCCTACAAGCAAAGCTAAAAATATTAGCCACTCCATTATTATCGCCTCAAGATTTTAAGGTGGTCAACCTTTGCGGTTCGGCTGACTGTATCATTTGTTCCAAAGCGGATATATGGATAAACTGTAGTTGTCGTTTGACCGTGAGCCGTAGGAGATAAGACAGCCGTGCCTTCCACACACACCGCAATATTTGTGTTGTCAATTAATATTTCGATATCACACCTTGAACTAGGCGCAGTAACAGAAGCTAATTGCGTTTCAGTTCCACCGACCTTTTTCACAACTGCAATTGATAACGCTGAACTGTCAACGCTGAGGAGAACTCGAATCCAATTAGATTCTAGCGATACATCAGTTGTTACGCTTGTGGGACAGAGAAAAAGCGATAATGTTAAGCCGTATCCTGTTGAAACGCTGGTTGGAACTTCAGCATCAAAATAAATTGTTAGCTTATCGGCTAAATCAACTGTGTTAGCATATCTGCTTTGTAAAGTTAAAGCTCCCCCTGTAACCACTTGGAATTTGCTAGCCGTGAAACTAACGGTTGGAGTTCCGCTAATCGTAGTTCGTGTCCATAATGCCGTGTCCTCTGCAACCCATTCTTCCCAAACTAATAGTCTTGTTCCTGTTGGTAAAGCCATCATTTTGAAACTGTCAGAAGCTAAATCATAATAGATTATATACCCGTTAGTTAATGTGTGGGTTAGGGCTTTTCCTAATCCCCCTCTTGCTTGTGCTAGTATCCCCGCAACAATTTTAGAGGCGCTGATATCCGTTCCTAGTTTAGCGTTTGTAATTGCTCCATCCTTTACTTTAGGGGTTGTAACTGAATCATCGAGCAAGATAGCCGTGCTTACTGCTCCACTTTTAACAACCATAATTTTTCCCTTCTAACTAAGTATCTTCTTGAACACATACGGTTGCCGTTCCACTTGCTACAATACCATACCATTCGTATTTACGACCTTCATCTTGAATATTCCAACTCCACAACTCGGTTGGCAAAACTGCTAAGCCTTGAAGATCGCCACTTGCTGAAACGCTATTGCCACCGAGATAAACAGTTACGCTACTATCTTTATTCTGTATTTGTAAGCCTTTCCGATAGGCGTTTTTTAGACATAATCTGGTTGGAGTAGTTCCAACCGTAACGTTTCGAGGAACACCCATGGTTAGGTATCATCTCCCCGTTTTTTGGTTACGGTTTTTCCCGTAAAAAATGGGATATGGTTATTGGTATATGCCTATATACTCGATAGTGTCGGTTGCCGTATCGCTATACGCTACAACTGTCAAGTTGTTAGCGTCTAAGCCTTGCGGAAATGTTACTATGCGGAAATTGTCTAATACCGTTCCCAGAGTGGTATCGTCTTTAGCGTTTCCCGTGTATCTTCCTTTACCCATGGTTAGCCATGAAAATTCATATTTCTTTGATCCACCGACAAGGAATTCTAGGAATTGAACGGAACGTTGATTATTGGTTGTGCTTGGAATGGTTGTAGCATAAACGAGTAGAGCCTTTAGCTTTTTACCCGTTACACTCATGTCGGTTGAAGCTCCCGTAGTTTCAGCCGTGTCAGTCTTTTTGACGTAGCGATATTTTTCGCCGATAGCAACATCATGTTCTAATTCGACAGTTAGCTTCTCACTTGTCCATGTTGCAACAGTCCCTCTGAGGAAATGGGTTGAAGGTGTTACACCTAAAGCCGTTCCACCAGAATTTAATGGAACGACAATATTTCCAACTGAAAGCGTTTGTGTATCTCCCGCTGGAATAATGATTTCTGGTGTTGCACCGACAAACATACAACTGATAGCAAGTAAATCTTCTCCATCTATCGAGTTGCCTTGAAACATTGCCTCCGTATCTATGTATTGGATTTCCGAGAGCTTTTGAACAATAGTAGCTAAGGTTGGCGCAGTCGTTCCCGTTTGCGCTCCTAGTAAACCGATCCGCATATGGCTTACATTAGCATACGGACATGGCTCATCGCCGATACTAGCAGTAAAGCTAACTTCCTTCTTAAATAAGGTTGTAGTCATTTAAAGTTCCTCCGTTCTCTCCTTACCCGTAGCAAAAGCTAACGTATTCCTCTTTTCAATTGGTCGTTTACCTAGTTTTCCAGCGCACATTAGGTTTTCCACGCCTCTACGATTTCTTGAACTATCAATGTGAACATGACCACTAAACCCGCTTTGGTAATTGCTGATCCCCCACCGAAATATTCCCCGTAAACCGCTAATGCTCCACCTACTCCGAAAACTGCAAGGTCGTCATAGTGAAATTCTGGGGCATCCTTGAATACGGGTTGAACCCAGAAAACTTTTGTTGGATCTTTTGCCTTTGCTCTTTGTTCTTCCGCATATCTCCGCATGACTTCATTAAGCAATACAGTTCCGCCACTTGCGAGTAGCATATATGTTTCTGCTTTGGTTAGTTTTTCCATTTTTTTACCTCTACTTAGAAAAGCGTAGCTACTCAGGTTTATAAGTTATACGCAAAAAAGCGTAGCTACACCTATCTAGGTTCTCGTTCCCAAAACCAATGGCGTTTAGGCTTTTTTAAAAAGCGATCCTCACGAAAAGGATAGGGAATAACAACAGTATCCCCGAAAATTGTATGGATAACCGTATCCTTCCTACGTTTACGTTTACCCCAAGGATATTTTTCTCGTTTACCCCGATACCTTTCATCTTGGAATTTTTCCTCTAGATTATAACGAGCATTACCCGTTATCGCTTTTTCAATTATCTTACCGCATGTTCGACAACTGTAAATTTCAACCCATTTACGCTTTGAGTAGCGTCTAATCACATGTAAAGGTTCAAGGTTATGAATGTGAGCTATTTTAGATTCCTTCTTTAACGCCGTCTTTCCGATAGTCTAGATGGGTTACAGTTAGCTCGGTTACAAAAAAGACGTTGCTGAAAACTAGACTGTTTTCAATTGAACCTTGCACCAATTGATATGGTAAAGTATGCCTTCTTGCCATAAAAAAGCGATCTGGATGACATTCCGTTATATACCCCGTTTTTAAGGGGTTGGGTTGTGCAACTAAACCACGATAAATGCTTAACCGTTCTTTTCCATCTAAATCCTTGATGACGCAAGTAGCAACATCATAAGGCATAAGAGAGTTTATCACGTTACGATTAACCAAAATATCGTCATGCAAATATAATAGGTGGGAAAAGAGAAAATCGTGGAGAACTTTAAGCGCAACATTAAATTTTTTAGTAATCACCATGTCAAGTGTATCGGTTGGTTCTACTTGCTGATTCCAAACAAATAACCATGCTATATCTTTTCCTAAGCTAATTATTTGCCTTGCTACTTTCATATGAATATCACGTATAACGGGCATAAAACCTAGAATCAAATTATTTTAACCACCTGGTATCTCGATTCTTTGATTTAAATTTGCTAGGTTTTCCCTTTCTGATAAAGGCTTTCCATACTTCAACAGTTAACCTTTCAAATCCAGCGCTACATCCTAATAATACAAAGTGATCGTTTACTTCAAAGGCATAGAATGTTATCAACGCCCAAACTATCGCTATAATTGGAGATCGCAAATATTTCTTTAGGCTGAAGGATTCCCATTTTGTATCTTTTAATGCCCCTGTTGTTGCTATAAAGCCCCCAGCAAAAAGCCCCATTAAAATTACACCAAACAGATTCAAATTAAAATCCCCTTAAAGAATTGGAACGGGTTTTAAAACTCCTATAAATCGTTCATCACGGTAATATAAGCTATGGTATGGGGGTTGATCTTTTATCAGCCAAATGTTTTCTAGTTTAAACTCTCGTTCAAGGTATTTCAAATCGCTACTATGTAGATTAAAAATTGCTAGGTGTCGAGAATTGTTGATAACGTCTTTATGGATACATTGTGGTCGTCTAGTTACTGCAATAAAGCTTACTCCCCGATTTCTTGCTTTATGGTAAAAATGACCGCTTTCCCCTTTGAGTGGAAAAGGGCTATTAACAAAATAGCGATCTGCTTCCTCTATTATGAAAATAAAATTGTCG
>Ga0315268_10008100_pt1 | contig 11007 bp, 5 predicted proteins | sample C1_top_MG_FD_204535 | JGI IMG/M metagenome (GOLD analysis project Ga0315268, IMG submission 204535) | Sediment microbial communities from Yellowstone Lake, YNP, Wyoming, USA - C1_top | ecosystem: Environmental > Aquatic > Freshwater > Lake > Sediment | place: USA: Wyoming | collected 2017-08-01 | reverse complement strand
GAGAGGGCGAATCTGGCAGTGTCAGCTTAATCTGGGCTGATTATGCCCTTGCGTAGCGCATACTTGGTGAGATCGGCGGTGCTATGTAGACCGAGCTTGTCCATTAAATGCGCTCGATGCGCTTCCACCGTCTTGACCGTGACACGCAACAGACTGGCGATCTCGCGATTCGTGTGTCCTTCGGCAATCAATTGCAACACCTCTCGCTCGCGATCAGTCAGCTTGTGGTACTTGTCCTCCATCGCCTCGGCTCGGCGTCCGTATTCTTCAACGACCTGGCGCGAGATGGATGGACTGAGAAAGGAATCGCCCCGGTACACGGTTTGGATCGCCTGAACCAATTCAGAGACAGCGGCTTGTTTGACTACATACCCGGATGCGCCCGCTTGCAGGATTTGGAAAATGTACTCTTCAGTCGAGTGCACCGTCAAGACCAGGACCCTGACTTGGGGGAACAGTTTTTTGATCTGCCGGGTTGCTTCCAGGCCATTGAGGACCGGCATAGTGATATCCATCATTACCACATCAGGAAGCAGGCGTTGGACTTGTTCGATAGCCTGCTGCCCATCTTCGGCCTCGCCGACCACCTCGATCTCCGTTTCATCATCCAGCAAGGAACGTAGCCCCTTGCGAACGATGGTATGATCCTCAGCCAGGAGCACCCTGATCTTGCTCATGATTCTCCTCTGGAGGAATGTGGCGAGAGTGGCAGCTCAACGAATATCTGGGTGCCCTGGTCTGGGCGCGATTGGATTGTAAAGGTTCCTCCCCACAAGGCAACCCGTTCCCGCATCCCAAATAGCCCCGCTCCCGAACCCGGAGCATAAGCAACCATTCTCTTTTGCACGTCAAAGCCAATGCCGTCGTCCTCAATCAAGGCGGCCACCCTGGATGCCTTGCGTGACAGGCTCAGGTGTACCCGGCGCGCCTGGGCATGCTTGGCGATGTTGGTCAAGGCCTCCTGCACGATACGATACAGGGTCGTTTCGATCTCTGCCGCCAGTCTGTCCTCGAGGCCCATCGTTTCAAACTCTACCTCGATGCCGAGTCTCTCTGCATATCGGGTGACGTACCAGCGCAACGTCGGCACCAGGCCTAGCTCATCCAGCATAGTTGGGCGCAAGGCGTGCGAGAGTTCACGCACATGCTCCAGTGTCTCGTCCGCCAACACACTGGTCTCGGTCAGTCTCGCCCGGCTGGCCGATGAAAGGTTTGGCAGCAGATCTCTTTCCAGCGCGGCCAGGTTAATCCGCATGGCCGTCAGTGCCTGGCCTAGCTCGTCGTGCAGTTCCTGGGAAATCCGCTTGCGTTCGGCCTCTTGGGCGTTCATCAGTTCGGCGGATAGTTTCTCCAGGTCTTCGGTAGCCCATTGACGGTCGGTGATGTCCTCGTACATCATGATGACATTTCGAATCTCGCCGCGGTCGCCCTTGACCGGGTAAATCCGCGCCTGAAACCAACGTTTCCTCCCGGTCTTGAGAGTCTCCGGGGTATGATAGGCCACGGGTGGCATTGTGGCCATTTCTCCGGCAAATCCTCTCTCAACGTATGGCATCATTCCCAGGCTGTTGGCCTGCTCGTCGTGGAGCATATTATAGTTTCGCACATCCGCGGCTGTCACCCCCCAGAGCTCTTCCCAGGCTCGATTCGCCTGAACGGTCCAACCGTCAGGCGTCATGACCTGAATGCTGATGGGAGACTGCTCGACGATGGTCCTGAAGCGTTCTTCACTTTCTCGCAATGCCATCTCGGCTCGCTCAAGCTCACGGTCCTCAGCTTCCTTCATCGCCTGACGCTCTCGGGTTCTTTCCAGCGCCAGTCGCACCGCCGCTGGTAAGCACATTAACTGCTGGGATGATCTGAGGACATAGCTGTCCAGGCCTGCCTGGATTGCCCTCAGGATAATTTCCTCACGTCCAGCATCGGCAATCATAATGACCGGGCAACCAGGAAAGCCGGCTTGAAGGGCGCGAACGATAGACAGACTATCTGTCCCAGGCAACCAGGACTCGACAAACGCCAGGTTGAACCCGCCGCTGGCTAATGCCACAGTCAATTGTTTTTGGTCTCTGACCTGCTCAACCTCAAGACCGGGGAACTCGGGGCGCAAGGCGCGCGTGATCTGGAAACGATCATCCGGGTGGTCGCTGATCAGGAGAACGTGCAAAAGGCGATTGGGCACTGCTCCCTGGACAGCCGGCATCTGCTCTCCTTACCTGAACAACCCCAGGGGTTTGGTCAGCAGCCTGGACACCGTGCGCAAAAAAGCGGCGGCAGGCGCGCCGTCCACGACGCGATGGTCGAAAGCGAGACAGAGCATCATTATGAAGCGACTGGTAATCTTGCCCTTAAAGACCACAGGCTTTTTGACGATGCGGCCTATGCCCAGGATCGCGGCTTCTGGCGGGTTGATGATCGGCACGAAAGAGTCAATCCCGTGCACCCCCAGATCCGTGACCGTGAAGGTGCTGCCGGTGGCATCGTCCACCGTCAAGGTGCCCGTGCGGGCCGCCTTGGTCAAGCGGCGCGTTTCTTGGGCAATCTCTGCCACCGTCCGCCGGTCGGCGTTTCGAACGACCGGAACGAGCAAGCCGTCCTCAAGTTGCACGGCAATGCCAATGTGGATGTCTTGTATCAATTCGATCCCGTCACCGAGCAGGATGGCGTTGAGTTGTGGGTGCGTCTTGAGCGCCATGGCGACGGCCTTGATGATAACGTCGGCGTGAGTTGGGGCAGACTGTGGAAAAGCCTGCTTCCGCACTCTGAGCATCTCGGTTACATCTACCTCGGCGTTGAGTGTCGCCTGTGCCATCGTATGCAGGCTCTCGGTCATGCGCTCTGCAATCACTCGACGCATACCGGTAAAGGGGACGATGCGGGCGGGCATAGACGCCTCGGTAGCCGTCGGGAACTTGGACTGTTCCTTCGCCATTGCTTTGTTGCGCTCTTCGTTAAAGCGAAGCACGTCTCGCCCGACGACACAGCCGTCGGCGCCTGTACCTCTCAGATCTGCCAGTTCCACGCTCAACTCTTGCGCCAGGTGCCGTGCCCAGGGAGAGGCCAGTACAAACCGATCGGGGATTGATTTGGCGATTGGCGGGGCAACACGCACTGGCACGCTCGGCACTTTCTGCGCCTCCAGAGTCTTTTGAGTAAGCGCCGTGATCGGCTCGCCGGGAGCAGTGATGAAAGCGAGCGGCTCGCCGATCATGACTTTTTCGTTGACCCGCGCGGCATGATGGAGTATCCCGCTGGTTGGCGCGACGACCTGGTAAGTGATCTTTTTCGTCATGATGTTGACGATGGGCTGATCTTGCTCGACAAATTGTTCATCTGCCACCAACCACTTGACGACGACTCCCTCCGTCATCAGCAAGCCGAGCTTGGGCATGGCGACCGCAGTTGCCATTCTCTACTCCTTCAGGCAGCAAATCCCACAGCGAGATGATCGCTACGAGGCAGATTATCCACCTGTCTCGAGAACTGGGAAATAGCACACGCCGGCTGTTCCTGGACCCGTGTGACCCTCCAGCGCCGGAGACAACTCTGCGATGAGAGATTCAACGCAAGTCAGGCACGGCTCAAATATGCTCTTTCGAGGGCCTATGGAATGAGAAAACAGAATCTCATAGAATAGAACGGGCCGCCTGCGCGATTGACGCCGGCGGCCCGCCGTGATACACCGTGACCGCCGCGCGCCCTAACCGCGCTGGCCATTGCTCCGGATGTTGGACGCATCGCGGGGCGGCTTTTTTGTGCGAAGACAATTCTACAGGCAAGGCCAGCAAAGGTCAAACAGAGTCGTGCATTCTCTGTTGGCGTTTCTCGTCTACGGTTCCAGCGCGTACACTTTGGCGCGTTCAAAATCGGGCTGATCCATTATTTCGCTCCGTCTCTTGCCAACGCATTTTCCAAAAGCGGCTCAAATGGATCTGGCTGCGTCGCCAACTTTTTTTCGACCAAGCGTGTGAACTCGTCGAGACTATAGGGAGAATGCCACTCTCGCAAAAAGACCTGCTTGGGGATCATGAGCAGTGTCACATCTTGTTCGGCAATGACGGTTGCGTTACGGGCTGCCCCGCGAATGACGCCTGTGTTTCCCAGCGCCATCCATGCGCGCACGGAAAAGGCTGCATAACCACCCAAGGGCATGACCTTGAGGCCATCGCCTAGCGGGATGTACACAAAGCTGGCTGGCGTGCCTGCTTCGATGAGCGTCTGGCCGGCTGCCAGGTGGATCAGCTTGACATCCTGAAAAGCCCGGACGAGGTCCATCTTGTCCGTCTTGTGCCCCGAAGCGGCCACACGCTTCAACAGCTCTCGACGGGCAGTTGTGTCCCAATCAAGCTCTTGACCTTCCAGATAGCGGGCCAGTTCGAGCGCGGACACATTTTGCAGGGACGGCACGCATCTCACCTGGCCCGATGCCTGGGGGTTGATCCGCTGCCATTGCTGGCGGACGAGTTCAGCAAATTCCACGTTGTCGTCTGTGCCTTCCAAGAGAATCTGCATCTCTCCACTTGTTTTGAGATGGTCGTCTCTCGGCGTGGACGACCTGCGAAAACTCTCGACGACGTCGCCCCAAATATCGTTCACCACCAACGCGGCGGCATGCGCCGCGCGCTCGACGGTCGGGCGATCCGGAAACGCGCCTCGGTGAAACGAAATCCGCAAATTGCCATCGCGACCGATCTCGCTGCTGGAGATGTTTGCCTCGCCCACGCTCAGTGAATCATTCAGTTCGAGCAAGAACAGTTCGTCGTCGCCGTGACGCACAGCGCAGAGCGCATTGCTCGTCCTTTGGTCAACAAAGATTTCATAGCCGCCCGATGTCTTGAGAACTGTCCCGCGCTGGCGCAGTGAATCGGCGCAGCGCAAAGCGCGCAGTGTGTCAACGACATCATCTGCCAGGGCGCGCGCCTCCCGGTGCGACGACAAGAGCCAGTCAAAAGCCAATCCGTCTTCTATGCGCGGATCGAGCTTTTCGCTCTGCGGCTCTGCAGCGATCGCCTGCGCGAGGGTCTGCTCTGCCGTGTACAGCGCATCGCTCAAGTGATCAAGCTCGACATCGCTGCGAGACAATTCATTCGCCAGGGCCAGCGCATCGCGCGCCCGCCGGACGCGCTGTTGATGATACAGCACGCGGAGATTGGTCGAGGCCGCTTCCAGCATCGTGCGATTCAACGCTTCAGGATCGTTCAGCGTCTCCACAGGCACTTTGGACTTGCTATGGCAATTTGCCATCGCCAGCATCTCGCGCAGCACAGCCTTCGGCTCATGGCTGAACGCGCCTCGATTGTACAGGTTTGTCATGTACTGCGCAATGCCACCGCAGTTGTCCTGCCAGATGCGCCCGACGATATCGTCGAACTCGGCGCTCAACACCGCCTGCGTAGCAAACTCGGGGTGCATGGCTCGGCCCCTGCGAGAGGAATCCACCATGCCGATGTCGTGAACGTAAGCGACCATCACGCCGTAAGCCTTCATGAATTCGAAGCGCTCAAGGTTGCGTGCCGGCATGAGGACGCCGTGAATGGCCTCCAGCACTTTGATCTGGCAAGCGACATCTCGAACGTGAACGGCGCCGTGGTCAGGCCATAAAGCAGTATGTTTGGCCGCATCGTGGACAAACTCTGGATCGAGCATGACCTGTTCGAGCCGCGCCTGGGCGCTGATGCGGTCATAGTAGCGCTGTTCAAGGGTAGCGCGAATCTCGGCGGCGAGATACCTGTCCAGATCGGCCAGTGTGCCTGTCACGCGGTCGCTCCTTCGACGCGAGCGCGAAGTTGGTTGAGGTCCTGGACACGGGCGCGCAGGCGGCGCGAAAGCACCTTGATGATCCCGCGCGCAACTTCGATGCGGTCTTCCATTAACTCGAAGAATGGCTCTTGATCCAGCCGAAGCATTCGCGTGTCTTCAACGGCCGTGACCGAGGCCACGCGCGGCTCTGGGTCGAGCAGGGCCATTTCGCCAAACACGTCACGCTCGCCCAAAAAGTTGAGCGTGTGCTCGCCGTCGTGCACGCGCACCTGACCCGAGATGATGATATACAGGCTATTGCCAGCGTCGCCTTTTTCAAAAATCTTGTCACCCGACTTGAACTCTACATCCTCGCAGACCTGCGCCACATCGGCCAAGATTTCATCAGGAGTCTCGTCAAAGATGTTGACAGATTTTAAGATAAGGACCTTCTCGATCGTTGATAGCATGCCGCATTCTCCCTTCATGGAAGGCGATAACTTGATTTGCGCATACTCTGCGCAGGTTTTGGTCCATGCAGTGAGCCGTTCGTGTGAACTGGCTATCTCTTGCAGTCGTTGATCGCGACTCAAGCGAGGCTGCGGGAACTGGTCACTCAATCGGCGCAATCGCTCCTGAGGAGTCAGGTCTTCGATCAGCGGCAAGGCCAATCGCTTGACCTCCGGCGCGATGGTCACATCCAACACTTCGAGCGCATACGCTCGCTTTTCGACCGAGGCATGCTTGAGATTGTCGCGCGCGCGCAAGATGGTGAGCGCATCGTAAACGAACGACAGCAGGAAAAACGCGCGCTCCCGACACTGCGCCAGTTGATCGTCCATCGCCGAGCGCAAAAGCATCAGCGGCTCGTCTTCGCCAAGATCGGCAGAGGCCGCCGCGAGCCAGGCGGCTTGCTCTAGCTCTGACCCGATTTGCTTTTGAACGGCCGTCGTCTCTCCGCTCTGCGCTCGATAACCGCACCGGCTCAACGAGCGCATCACCTGTATGCGGACATCGGGATCGCAATGGTTCAGTCTGTCTTTCAAAAACGCGACAGCGCCTTCGCCGCCGATTCTGCCACAGACCTGCGCCAGTCGAACCAGCGTACCGCAATCGTTCTGATCCCGCACAAAAGCCGCTCGAATGTCGGGCAGGACGGATTCGCCGCCCGCGACGAGGGCCGACATGGCCGCCGAGCGCACGCCCGGCGTACAAAAAGCCTCCATCACTTGCGGCCATAAGTGAGGATGCTTGAGTTGCCCCGCCGAACGTAACGCGGCGCGGCGTACGCGCGGGTCATCGTCGTCGAGCAATTTCGCCAGCGGCTGGTAATAGTGATGGATGCCCACTTGGCCGAGAACCTGCGCAGCAAGCGCACGTTCGGCAGCACGGGGCGATGTGGTCATGTCAATCAGCTTTTGGCCTGCGGCGAGTGTGCCTTCCAGCCCGCCATTGCGCAACAGGCCAATCATTGCGCCGCGCCGGACCTCTGCGTCTGGGTCGTCGAGATGGGCCGACGCCAGCTCAAACATGTCCGGAGCATTTAACGCCGTCAGCGCGCGCAAAGCTGCCCCGCGCACTCGCGCTGATGTTTCAACCTCAAGGCGTTGATGAATGAGCGGCAAGGCGCCAGTCATGCCCATCCGTTCGATGCGCTCCAGCGCAGCCTGCCGCACCTCAGGCGAAGCATGAGCGAGCAGATCCGGCAGACACTCGGCCAGCGAGCCTGGCTCGGCTTGTTCCAGCATGTTCAGTGCGTAAATCACCGCGCCAGGGTGCGGGCTGTGCAGTTCATGCTTCAAGACAGCCACGCTCACCCGATCGCCTAACTCGAGCGGCGACTCACCCAGTCGCCGTTTGGCGAGCGCGTGAGCCAGCGCGACCGGATACTGGCGCATGAGCGAGATCACAACCGCAATCCAACTCACCGCGACGATGAGGAAGAGAAAAGACAGCCGCACCGCGCCGAACGCGAGCAGTGTGTTGAATATCAAGAGCAGGATGCCTGCCAGTCCTGTCGCGATGGGCTGGGCCACCGCTTCGGCCAGCGTCTGTATCCGCCCGCGCTGATCGGCGGGCAACGGCTGATAGAGAATCGCCCGCGACGATTGATCAATTGAAAAGCCGAACGAGATGCTGGAAATCTTGCTGAGGGCCGCCAGCCAAAAGAGGATCGCCACCGAGACGCCCAAACCACCCGCTACGGCCAGCCCACCGACGCCTGCGGCGAGGATCGCGGGCAAGATCATCAGGCCGACGCGCACACCATAGCGGCTGATGATCGGGCCGGCGAGGAACGTCGCGGTCAACAATCCCAGCACGCCGTCTGCTGCAAAGAGCGTGCCGAGCGCGCTGGCGAGTTGGTTCGCATCCGGGAAGCGAGACGCGGCGACGTCGTAAAAGATATTGTCCACGAAAAAGAACCCGACCCACCACAGGACGACTAGAACCAGAATCAAAACAACGTAACGGTTTTGCAACAGGCCTCTGCTCGCCTGTTGCACCTTTGAGGCAGGCGCTGCAGCCTGGGGCGGAGCTTTGAGCGATGCGCCAAACTCGCGCAGGATGACGAGCTGAAAGCCGATGCCAATCGCCAGGCTGATCGCGGCCAGGAGCAACAGGTTCTGTATGCCCAACAGGGCGACGATGGGCGTCACCAAAAAGCCGCCTGCCGCAATCGCCGCCCAGTTCCCCGCGCCGACGAGGCCAAAGAGCCGCTTGCCCTGTCGCATGTCGAACAAGCGGACAGCCAGCGTCCACACTGCCAGGATAGACAAGTTGGCAAGAATCTGAAACCACATCGGCAGGAAGAAGGTCAGCCAGCGCGACCATGCCTGCGCCAGTCCCACGCACATCGCCACGCTGATCAAAGCGAGGCTCGCCAGGTTCACGACGATGAGCCGGGCAAACGACAGCCGCTCACCCACCTTCAAGTAGATGAAAGCGGCCAGCGACGCGCCAACCGCGATTGCCATATAGGCATACGAGAGCTGCTGCGATCCAAAATTCGCCAGGAACAGCGCGAACGAGATCGTCTGGGTAAAGACCGAAGCCATCCCCAGAAAGAAATTATGCAGCACCAGCAACGACACCAGCCGCTCTTCGCCGGGCCGGATGTTGAACAGCGACGCAAGTCTGTGAGAAGATTTTTCCATCATAGCCATGAATTGACAGCGCACCATCAAACAGAATTCACACTTTACCTGTGTTTGAGTCAGGCTTTGCGGCGCGCTGTCCCATTATTTGCCAACAACAAAAATCACCGGCGGTGATGGCCCGTGATATTTACTTCTCGTAGTAGCGACTAGAGTCGCCTGCTGTGGGCAGACGAAAGTCGTCACTACGCAGAATTTTCTCGTCAAACCACTAGTGCGCGAACGAGCTTATCGCAGCAGATGAAAAGCGTCGAACTTTTAAGTGGCGATGGGCGTTCGAGGCTTTCCTTGGCTCGGACAAGCTATTGCGCCAAGTATAACACAGTGGATAAACAAAACAAGGGTTGTGAAACACAAAATAGCACATCAATCGTGTTCAGAGCCGGGTGCAAAGCCATGATTTAGGGCGTGTGATAAGAGTCTGGTTAGAAGACTGTGACGGATTCTACAAATGCTGCTGTCAAGTCATTGCACATCAGACTCGCCAAGCGAATAGACCCTGGCAGCCGTTGCCTGGACAAAGCCTTCCATCTGTTTCTGCGTCTCTGTCTTGGGCAAGCAAAGCGTTCCGTTGTGCGTAAAAGCTAGCAGCCTGTCTCTGCGATTTCTAGTTGCATTCGCAATCTCGTCCAGAGTTCGCACAAGGGTAGCCACATCCTCCTCGTCGTTTTCAATTCCGAAACTTATTCTGACGAGGCCGGGGAGGATGAGGCGTGTGACTTCAGGCAACAGGATCAAGCCGGCATCGGCGGCCAACGCCCGAAGTGGATGAATCTTGAGCAGCCGTTTGACCAGCAGATGCGCACAGAAACACCCGCAGCGGACGCCAATCCCGCCCTGCTCGGCTAGTTCCTTGGCGACCAGGTTGTGCGGGACGTTCTTTAAGCTGAAAGCAATGACGCCGCCTTTTCTGTTGAACTGTGGCGAGTCCGGATCTCGAACCCCGTAGATTTGGACGCCTGTGATTCGGGCCAGGCTGTGCAGGGCGCGCCGAGTCAAGGCTCTTTCCTCATCCTCGATCACTGCCATGCCGATCCGCCGCAACAACGTGAGCGCCCGGCCCAGCGCGGCGATGCCCACGACATTTTCCTCACCAGAGGCATTGATCTGCTGCAGGTCAGCAGGGAAGAGTCCCTTGCGAACCACCAATGCGCCGCTTCCGAATGGCGCATATACCTTGTGACCTGAAAAAGCGAGATAGTCAATCTCGTCGTCTGCCATCGCAACTTGGCGGTGAGCTGCCAACTGCGCCGCGTCCACCAGCAAACGCGCGTTGTACTGATGGGTCACCCGACTGATCGCAGCGAGATCGTTGAACGAGCCGAGGACATTCGAAGCGCCGCTCATAGCCACAAGCACGACCCGCTTCTTGCCATGTTGGCGCTGCTGGTTATAGTCCCGCAAGAGCCGTTCCAACTCGCGCAAATTCACAAAGCCTTCATCGTCTACCGGCAACCTGAGCAAGGACGCCCCCGGGATATAGCGCCACGGCAGCTCGTTCGAGTTGTGTTCCAGCAACGTATTCAGGACGACAGGTTCAACACCTGGTTCGACGTTGCTCCGCAGGCTCTCGGCCACAAGGTTGATGGCTTCGGTCGTGTTGGAAGCAAAGATTACGTCGTAAGCGTCGAGCGGTGCGCCCAGAAACTCGGAGCAGATCACCTTGACCTCGTGGACAAGTTCTCGCCAGACAGGCTCTGGCTGCCGCCACGTCTGGCAAACTGCCTCCCAGATCGGAGAAAATGTCGGCGTGCTGACCCCATTGTCCAGGTTGGTGTAGGGCTTGTCGCCTTGGGTAGTGGGGACACGGATGTCATACCCAATCTGAGCATGACGGAGTTTCAGCAGCAGGGTCCGGCCAGAGTCATCTCGAAATTCGTCCTGATAAAGGATGTCACGAACAGTTGCCGTTTGATCGCGCTGACCTTGGAAGCTATCGCTTCCAAAACGTCGAATCAATTGCAGCGCTTTGGCAAAGGCAATGACATTGACGATGGCAGGCGTGCCCGCTTCAAACTTGTCAGGAGCCTCGGCCCAAATGACTGAGCCAGGTGACACAATCCTGACTGTCCCTCCCCCGGTTTGAAACGGGACGCCTAGGGGCAAAGCCCTT
>Ga0315268_10008099_pt1 | contig 11008 bp, 13 predicted proteins | sample C1_top_MG_FD_204535 | JGI IMG/M metagenome (GOLD analysis project Ga0315268, IMG submission 204535) | Sediment microbial communities from Yellowstone Lake, YNP, Wyoming, USA - C1_top | ecosystem: Environmental > Aquatic > Freshwater > Lake > Sediment | place: USA: Wyoming | collected 2017-08-01 | reverse complement strand
TTGATGGACAATAATCGGTAACACAGGGTGCCTCCTGGGCTCGTTGGTGTTGTGGTGACCCAACTTTGCCACAAGGTGGCCCCTGTGTCAAGTTTTATTTGCCAAAGTCCAGTAAGTGAGTAAGGCGCCGTTGGGCAGCGACACAATGTTCATCACGAGGCAACGCCCCGGTGTCTGCGAGCCTACAATCGTGGCTCGTCCCAAGGCTTGCAGACTGCCGGTAAACTCTTCGGTGGACGAGGCGCTCAACTCGTCAACCAGGATCACGACTTTGCCCTGGTACGCGTCGGGCACAGAATCGAGGTACGCTTCGTCCAACCCGTCGCGGCGTTGATAGCGCATGAACAGCTTCGGCTCGCCCACCAGCTTGCTGGCGATGGCCTTGCGCACTGGGAAGATGCCGCCCGGATTGCCGCGCAGGTCAATGATCAGGGCAGGAGCGCCGTGCAGGTCGTTGATAGCCCGCAAGACCTCGCCCAGCACCGTCGGTAGGAAGCCGGAGAAGCGAATGTAGCCGGCTCCGTTAGCCAGGCGTTTCACCTCGAATTCGGTGCAGGCCGGCGGCAGAGATGGATCAAACTGCGCGCAAGTACTGTTCCGCCTGGTAAACTGCAAGGTGGCGCGCTGCGGTCGGTTGTTCCTATCGAGATACTCAACGACGACCTGTTTCCCCGTTTCCCCGTACAGCAGGCTGCGCATGCCCTGCACCGCGTTGCCCCGCCGGCTGGGTTCGTTGTCAGGTGGGGTCTGCAGGGCGACAGCAGCAATGTCTTCCAGCGTCCAGCCGTCCACTGACGTGATCACAAAGCCCGGTCGCAACCCGGCTTGTTCGGCGGAAAAGGCCGGCGCAACCTCGGTAATCACAGCCGCGCCATCCAGCAGGCGCACGTCCATTCCCAGTTTGCCGGTCGCGAAGGTCATCGGGTCTATCTGGCTGGCGAACTCGGACGGCACAGCCAGGAGGTGCGACACACCTAGCTCGAACAGCATCGGGTTCAGCACCTTGAGCCAGAAGATGCCGTCGTCCTGAACCGTCGCGAGCTTCTGGCGGTACTTGTCGCCGATGGCTTGCCAGTCCTTGCCGCCGAACGTCGGATCGAAGTATCCGTCATTCACCGTCTTCCATACCGCGTCGAAGATGGCAGCGCGCTCGGCGGCGGTCAGCCTGGTCTCGATCACGGTTTTCGGCTTGAGGGCACGTGTCGGGGTCGGTGATGAGCAAGCCGTCATCATCATTGCAAGTATGGCTCCACACATTATGAGACGCAAAACAAGTTGTTTCATCTTCAAGACCTACCATCCGGTCTGGCCTCCGTCGGACAGAGGCCAGACCGGCAATGTTGCCGACAGTGCGCGTCGCCACGCATCAGCCATCAAGCTGGCGCGTGCGGCGCAAAATACTCGGTCGCAGCGTCTTGCATCAGCACGAATAGGGTATACACGCCGATGACAGTGCCGATCGGGATATTGACCAGTCCCAGGATGCCGACGACGATCGCCAGAATTCGCGCCCAGGACTTGCGTGCCAACAAACCTGCACCGGCAACGAGACCCGGTATCCCGAGCACAACCAACAACAGGCCGACCGCCGTTCCGACAGTGACCAAGATCGCCGTCGCTTCTCTGTCACCCAAAGCAAACCCGATCCCGGTCAACAGAACGAACACGAACAGACCAACCAACAGGAAGATGGCGTGTCCCACAATCAAGAGCCAGCCCACCACGGGCACATGTACCTGCAATTGACGTTGATTCAGGCTATTCATCTTGTACATCCTTTCAATTCTGCTTTGCCAACCAGGTCAATCCACCTGGCCTGCCCCCTGCCCCTCTCCCGGCGCGGCCCCGGCGCCAGGAGAGGGCTACCGGAGGAGAGAAACCGATCCATGCACCTGTGCGAAGGCTGCAAACCTTCGCAAGGGTGAATTCTCTACTCGTACGACAGTGCTTCTCGCACGCTGACCCTTGTCGCGCGCAACGCAGGCCACAGGCTCGCCAGCGCGGAAAGCACGACCACAATCGCGAACCAGGTCACGACTCCTGGTATCGAGTAGTCAAAGTCAAGCGGCAGTTTGAATGCCTGACCGACCATCTCGCTCAAGAGACGCGCACCGGGGTAACTGAGCGGCACGGCGATCAACCAGCTCAACACGCCCACGAGCACACCTTCAAAGAGAAAGATGCCCAGGAGGGCCGCCGACGTTCCGCCGATGGAGCGCATCACGCCAATCTCGCGCGACCGCTCGACGACGTTGATAGACATGGTGCTCATCAGCCCGATGCTGCCTACGACCGCCGCCAGCACGGCCATCACCAGCATGAGATACGTGATGATTTTGAACTGGGTCTGATTCTGCTGCCGCACATCGGCGGTGCTCTGAAACTGCACGGACTCTAAATGGGCGGAGTCATAAGCTGCACCCAAGTCGCGGATCAAGTTTTGCAGAGATTTCGCGTCGTGTTGCTCCGCCGTCAACATCACCAGCCCGCCGCGGTTCAGGCTACTGAACTCGCGCGCGAGGGCGTCATTGGGCACAAAGTTATCGCGTTGCAGATTGTTGACGTTGATAATCACCCCGACCACATCCCAGGACGATTCTCGCCCATTCATCGTCACCGTGATCATGTCGCCGACCTGGATGTTCTCGTCCGCCGCGATCTTGGAGTTGAGCATGATGGCGCGCTTGTCGCCGGGCAAGAGCGCCCGCCCGCTGCTCAGGCGCGGGTGGAACATCTTGGAATCGGGTGGCACCCTCCAAAGGAACACCTCGCGATCCTCGCCGCCGGCCAGTTTGAGTTGCGCGGCTTGCTGATCCCAGACCTCGGCCCCCGTCACACCGGGCACACTTTGTGTCACCTCGACCAGGCGCTCGATCCGATACCCACGCTCAAAACCGACCAGCACATCAAAGCCGAAATCGCCCAGCAAGACTTCAAGCGTATTGCTCAACGAGGTGCCCACACTCATCACACCCATGAACATTGCGCCGCCCAGGATGAGGGTGATGAGGGTCAGCGTGATGCGGCCTTTGCGCCGGAAGGTGTTGCGCAGGCTGAGTGCCATGGGACGCGGCAGACAGCGAATAGCGCCGATGAGGCGGTCGAGCCAACTGCTTCCGAATCCAGCGCCCAGGCCATAGTTGCTGATGGCTTGGTGCACCGTGATGCGCGCGCCGCCGATGACGGGCACCAGCGCCGCCAGCAGCGGCACGATCAGTCCGACGGCGACCTGGACACCCACTGCCGCCGGGACGACACGCAATGCGCCAATGTCCACGTTGAACAGCTCGAGCAGGCGGCCAGCCAGCAAGTGCGCTCCCATCGCTCCGAGCGACACGGCCAACAGCACCGAGAGCAGGCCATAGATAAACGCTGTCGTCAGATAGACGCGCGTCACGCGCCAGCCCGTCGCGCCGATCACTTTCATCACGCCGATTTGCCACACCTGCTGCGCGACCAGCGCGTTCATCATGTTGATGATGAGAAACGCGCTCAGTCCCAGCGAAAGCGCGCCGAGCACCGTCATGATGGCGAGCAGCGCATCCAACTGCTGTTGCGCCGGATGGACATTGGGATCGGTGATGGCATAGTAATACACCGACAGACCCATGCCCCTCAGCCGATCCTCAAGCTGCTTACCGGCTTGCTTGGCGCCTTGTTGAGTGAACGATTCGAGCCGGACATAGAACTGGCTCAGCCCATCCGGGTGATTCACCAGATACGTGGCCGTCTCGGGCCTGGCAAAAAAGACCGCCTCGCTCAGTGGCGGCTGGGCCGTCTGGGGATGGCGCGCAATGCCCTCGATAGACAATTCGCGCTCGTCTCGCCCGAATTCGAAGATGACCTTGCCACCCACCGGAATCTTCCAATAGTTGGCAGACAAGCGCTCCACGGCCAGCGCGCGTTTATTCAAGGCCTGATCGGGCCAGACACCCTGTACCAGTTCAAACAAATTCACACGCTGCGCTTCATAGTCAGGCCGAGCGACCAAAGCACCATCCCGCCAGTTCTTTTCGCCCTCGAGCTTCCATCGGATCGAAGCCACAAACATGCCCTCTGCATCGGCTACGCCCGGCTCGTGCCGGAGCGTGTCCACCAGCTCTGGCTGGAACATGCTCGTGTAGAACGTGAGGTGTGCGGGGACGCTGGCCTGGTAGCTCTCGGTCAATCGAGCGCGCAAGACGCCCGACGTGCCATACACAAAGCCGAGCGCAAACACACCCACGGTGGTAGAAAGCACCACCAGGAAGGTGCGGAATTTGTTGCGCCACAGATCACGCCATATTTTGCGCCAGGTGATACTCATATCAAATCTCAATCTCCAAATATCAAATGTCAAATATCGAGCCGTGTGCTAGGTTGAAATTTGATATTTGAAATTTAGTAACCTGCCCACGCATGCCCGTTGCTCACGTCTACCGAGATCCGGCCATCACGGATTTCAATCGTGCGGAGCATGTGTGACGCCAACCCTTTGTCGTGCGTCACGACCACCAGCGTTTTGCCCTCGGCCACCAGCGATTCGAACAGCGCAAACACTTCGGTGGCGGTGGCTGTATCGAGGTTGCCTGTCGGCTCGTCGGCCACGATGAGCGGCGGATCGTTCGCCAGCGCGCGGGCGATGGCCGCTCGCTGCTGCTCGCCGCCGCTGAGCGCGCTGGGCAGCTTGTGCGCCTGCGCGGCGATGCCACTTGCTCCAACAGGCTCACCGCGCGCTGCTCGCGCTCACGCCCGTGATAGAGATGGCAAAAGTCCATCGGCAGCATCACGTTCTCCAGCACCGTCAACGTGGGCAGCAATTGAAAGAACTGGAACACCACGCCAATGTGCCGCCCGCGCCAGCTCGCCAGCTTGTTTTCGCTCAAGCGGTGAACGGCCTCACCGCCGACAAAGACCTGGCCCTTGGTGGGCTTGTCAATGCCGGTGATCATGTTCAACAACGTAGACTTGCCCGACCCCGAAGGTCCGACGATGCTGATAAACTCGCTCGGATAGACCTTGAGCGTGACCTCTTTGAGAACGGTGAGGCTGCCCGCACCGGTCTTGTAGGTCTTGACCACGTCGCGCAAATCAATCAAAGCACCATTGATGTGTGTGCCCATTTTAGTTCCTCTCGTGCAGCTAAGCGGCTTTGCCTGGCCGCTCGGACTCCTGCAAGCCAGCGCGTCAGCCAGGATGCAGATCGCAGCCACGGACGGCCACTGGCCGCCTGGCACAGTTGACGTTCCAGGTCCTGGTCACGGCGCCGTCTCACGATGTCGTACCATGCCGTCGAACGCACAGCCTGGTCATAATCGATGTCGTATATTTCGCTCCACATGGTTTTCCCTTCCTCTCGTGATCGTTACATCCACAGCGTGTTCACAAGACTGGACGTGCCATGACTGCAGATGAGACCGTTGTTGACATTCATGTTACTCGGACACACTCGGCTTGTTTGGACATGGAGTAGACATCTATCTGAACCAGTTTTGAACGACGATGCGATGCCCGCGACTTTAGAATAGCAGTCAAGCACGAAAATGTCATCCCTCAAACATGCTATTCAGACAAACCACAAAAGTATGATGCAGATCAATGTCGTGGCTGCAGTGCGTGAGGTGCGTCTCGACGTCGGCGCGGCGGCACTGACGATCCTCCAGGCGCCTCAGCCGGCGACTGCCTCGGCCCCCCATGATCAGGTCGAGTGGATCGAGACAATCTTGACTGGCCTCATCAACGAGCTAGCGGAGGCCGGCCCCGCGCCGCTGGTCCTGGTGCTGGACGATCTGCATCTGATCGAGAGCTCGCAGATTCACGATGAGCTGGTGTTCTTGATGGAGCACCTGCCACCGCACGTCCATCTGGTTGTCTCCGGTCGAGCCGATCCGCCCTGGCCGCTGGCCCGCTGGCGTGCGCGCTGCCAGGTCACCGAATTGCGCTCGGCGGACTTGCGCTTTACTTTTGTTGAAGCGGCTGCCTTTTTGTCTCTCTTGAAGCTAGACTTGTCGCCGGCCGATGTGGCCGCGCTTGAGGAACGTACGGAGGGGTGGATTGCGGGTTTGCAGATGGCGGCGATCTCGATGCAGGCTCGGAAGCAAGCCCAGGGTACGGCCGACCTGACCGGTTTCGTTCAGGCCTTTACGGGCAGCCATCGTTTTGTTCTGGACTATTTGATCGAAGAAGTCTTGAATCAACAGCCGCCGGACGTGCACGAGTTCCTGCTCAAGACTTCAATTCTTGAGCGATTGAGTGCGCCGTTGTGTGACGCCGTGACCGACCGCACTGACAGCCAGGCCATGCTGACTCGACTGGATCGGGCTAACCTGTTTCTCGTTCCGCTCGATGACAAGCGGCGCTGGTATCGCTACCATCATCTCTTTGCCGATTTGTTGCGCAGCCGACTTCAGATGGAACCCGACGAGTCTCCCCAGTTGCACCGCCGAGCCAGCGAGTGGTATGAGCGGAATGGCTTTATCGCCGAAGCGGTGAGTCACGCCTTTGCGGGCGGCGACATTGAGCACGTGGCGCGCCTGGCGGCGGCCAACGCGCTGGCCATGGTGGATCACGGCGAGCTGACGACGCTGGCACAGTGGCTCGCGCAGTGGGACGCGCGTGCGTTGCCAACCCAGCTCACGCGCTCGCAGCCCTGGCTGCACGTGGCTCGCGCCTGGGTGCTGGCTTACACCGGCCCGCTTGATCGCATCGAGGCATTGCTGGGCGATGCCGAAAACTCTCTCCCGCCTTCCGATCGAAATGCAGATGAATGCCGCCTCGCCGGTCACGCTGCCACGATTCGGGCATACATCGCATGGCTCAGAAACGAAGGGCAGCGTTGCGCGGTGCCCATAGGAATATCCAATGTGTAGGCGATATCTTGATAGGACAGGCCCTCGTATTCGCGCAAAACCAGCACAGCGCGGCTGGCCGACGGCAAGGCCAGGACGGCTTGCCTGACACGCTCGGCTCGCTCTTGTTCGATCAGCGCGGCCTCCGGCCCCGGGCCAGGCGCCGCCACGGGCACTGCCTCTACATCCACCGTTTCTTTTTTGCGGCGCAGCACGTCCAGCGCAACGTTGGCGGCGATGCGGTACACCCAATTGCGAAAAGGCGAGCGTGGCTGGTAACTGGCAAGGTGCTGCCAGGCGCGGATGAACGCCTCTTGCGCGGCGTCCTCGGCCAGACCGGCGTCCCCGCACATCCGATACACCACGTTGATGACGCCCTCCCTGTGGCAGCGCACCAGCTCGCTAAAAGCCTCTCGGTCGCCTTGCTGGGCCCGGGTGACCAGGTTGTGTTCGATTTCTCCCGGCGGTGCTGCCGCGCTAATCACGCTAGCCTCTTTTCTGTTCCTAGTTAACGAGGGTACAGGTCAGTTTATTCGGTCGAATTTCTGCTGGGTGGGGAAAGGATTGCGCTTGCCTACGCGGGTATGTCATGTCATAGTAGCGGATCAAAAAGCTGACCAATTCCCCGGTATCGTTCCGCCACAGGTGCGCGCGACTGGTAAAGTATTCGAGTGGTTCGAGATAAAGGGAGCCGTGATTCCAGTTTTCAAGCGCGGCCAGTCGCCAATCGAACGGCTTGCGGCTGACCGTGTAGCTGTACACCAATAGCGCACGCATTTCCTCAAATTCCGCCTCGCTGTGGGTATACGCAACATCACGCGCCGGCATGTGAGCCTCCCTCGTCCTTACTGTCTCGATCTTGGATGAGATAGTCGTGCAGGAGCGTGCGATGATAGGATAGCTCTCAAGTGGGTGATTTGTCATCCCCAAGCTGGGTGATTGAAGCAGTGATTGTGCTGGTAGGCGGTCGCCTACATGCCGCCGGAGACAAAAGCGCCCGGCACGCCCGTGGCCAGAATGACCTTGCGGGGTGCGGCAATTGTTTGCCTATGGCGGGGAGACGGGCAGCAGCCCTGCGCTCGCCCCATTTGGTATCTCCACGCCTTATACGTCGAATGCCACCCGTGTCACTCGAGAAGCACGCCGTGGTCTGGCCGCAGTCTGGGGATGAGCTCGCGACTGTCAACCATCGTGGAACTACGGGTTTCCGCCGTCTTGCCCAAACTGCAGGTACTCTGACTTTTGACAACAAAAAGCCCAGTGATCTACAGTTCATGTTGAAACCCTACTCGGGAGAGAATTGCGTGAATCTGAGATCACCGAAACTACCTGGAAATCCTAGCTTGGTGATCTATGGTGTCGCAGAGGTTGCGGGGATTGGATTCTAACCAACGATCTGCGGTCTTGATCCCCCCATCTGATTCAGGTAAGCTTTAAAGCGGAAAAGGCACTTAGCGCAAGAAATACTATTCGGGCAAGAAGAATGTTATAACGCTCAAGACCCAAATTGTCACGGATGGAAAATTTCCTGGGGAGGCTATCAGCGTTGCGGTGCCGGGAGGGCCCTGCATGACAAGAAACTTGGCAAAAAAGCTGACCGCGCCCTCTGGCTCTTGGCTGCACAGCCTCATCTTCTCGAAAGATGCTGAGGACTTATCGTCCCGTCAGGAGCGCCATCAATCGCTCCCAGCCTTGCTTGATCTGGAGTGATCTCTGCTGCCATGTCCCCACGATGCCGTACGGAATGAACAGCACGATGGCAACATAGACCACGCCCAGCACGAAGCTCGATTCTTCGCCGAACCAGCGATTGAGGAAAAAGTCGAGCAGGCGATAGGTGGCCGCGCCGACGAGCGCTCCGCTGAGCGTGCCCGCGCCGCCAATGAGGATAATGAGGAGCGCGGTCACGGTGTAGCTCATGCCGGCGACAGTTGGGCTAACGATGGGTTGATAGAGCGCCTGCAACGCCCCGCCGAGCGCCGCTGTGATCCCTGAAATGATCAAAGCCACCAGTTTGAAATAGAAAGTGTTGTAGCCCAGCATCCGCGCGCGGTCTTCGTTCTCTCGAATCGCGATGCACACACGCCCCGTGGGCGAGTTGACAAAGCGGCGATAGGTCAGGTAGGCGAGCGTTAGAACGGCCAGTGTGACCAGGTAAAAGGTCAAGCGTTCCGTCGGGTTGAGCCAGTCGGGCTTGGGGATGTTTTGCAGGCCGACCTCGGAACCGGCATAGGCCGACAGCTCGTGCGAGGTGATGACGATAGAAAACACTGTCGCCATGCCGAGCGTGACCAGCGCGAACGTGATGCCTTTGACGCGCGGCAAGACGATGCTAAAGAGCAACGCCTGCGAGACGCCTGCGACGATCACGGCCATGAGCGTTGCCCACAGCGGCCAATGAAAACTCTTGAGTAGGATGCCCGTGAGATATGCGCCGACGGCAAAAAACATAGCGTGGCCGAACGAGAGCAGGCCGGTGATGCCGAGCAAGAGGTCATAGCTCAGGCCATAGATGGCGAGGATAAAGACTTCGATGAGCAGGCCCTGATAAAACTTGGAGTTGCCCGATGCATTGTTCAACACGCCCAGCGGCGATTGTCTGTCTATCAGGCCGATGAGGAACGGCAGTAAAACCAAAAAGGCCAGCACGCCGAGCGAGAAAGCGTTGCTCTTGAGAGGATGGGTGCGAGTAGAGTTCATCAGTCTTTCCTCCCAAACAAACCTTGCGGCATCGCCAGCAGAATGATGACCATCAATAACACGGTCGAAGCGGGCACAAGCGGCGGCGTGGGCTTGAACACCTGCGCTACAAACGGCAATCGGATGCCGATCTGCCCGTACTTGATGATGAATTGTTGCAGCACGCCGACCAGCACCGAACCCGCCGCCGCGCCGGGAAAGCTGGTCAGTCCGCCGATGGCAAGCGCAATGAGAGCCGACAGCAACAGGCTTTCGCCGGTCCGGGCCGGGGCAACCGATTCTGCACTCACACTCAAGCATTTCCGCGAGCGGTTCAGCCGGCATTGAGTTGAGTTCAAAGGGATACCGGCGCACCAGTCCTTTGTGACCGGCATCGGCAATGCTGACGCCGATGATGTCCTCTGGTCGGCTCACATCGACCTGTTCCGTCGCCGTATGAATTTGGACAATGAGGCCGTCAATGTGCACCAACAATACTTACCCTTAGGTCGTGTCTGTTAGGTCCGATTAAGTTGAGTGTGATCCAATCCAGACCTCGGACAAATCACGCTCACCGTGAGCACATGATGCGTCTCTATCCACGCCACGGGCTCACCGCAAGCAAACGTGTACGTGGCGTACATGGTTTGCCCACAGAGAAGAAACTTGACTTTAACGTTCCATATAGACGTTTTACCTATTGACAAAATTATCGTATACGTTTATAATTATGGGCGGTTAGGATCAAAATAGCCTAGCTATCGAATTGTTACGTCTAGTGGAGAGCTATTGTTGAGAGCCATTTCGTTTAGCCTACAAGGAATCGTCGTTGTAACCTTAGATGCGCATCACTTCTGATGGGAAATATTGCATATATGTTTATGTCGAGATAGGGCAGCCTCATCATTTACCGCACTGTCATGTGAGGTGGGCGGAAGGAGAGACTCTGATCGCACTTCCATCCTTGAAGAGACTTGCAGGTATGCCACTGCCTAGAGATGCAAAACAATTGATCCTTCAAAACCTCGAGGAGATTTGCACTCAATGGGAAAATCTGAATACAAAACAATGAATAACTCCAAATGGGATGACCACAAATATCAGCGCATGGTTTCTGTAAAAGCGCTCGGTGATCAACTTGAAGTAGCCTTCGAAGATGGCACAGTGGTATCGATTAAGGCAGATAGACTGCTGCCACCGGGTGTCCACGAAGCACATTGGAACGCATTGCACTTCGACGCCTATGAAATTATGGTTCCTATTTCCCGTGGGGAAATAGAGATTCCTTGGTCCACCATCAGGTTGCTAGCTGACAATGAGTTTGCTGCACATTGGGCACATACTGCTGAAGAACAAGCCAAGGACATCGGCCAACGGCTGAGAGAGCTTCGAAGAAGCAGAAACCTCACTAGCAAAGAGGTCGCAGAACGCGCAGGAATTACACCACAGAGTCTGTCAAGGATCGAGCGTGGCCATCATGATGTGGTATTCACCACTCTGAG
>Ga0315268_10008098_pt1 | contig 11008 bp, 8 predicted proteins | sample C1_top_MG_FD_204535 | JGI IMG/M metagenome (GOLD analysis project Ga0315268, IMG submission 204535) | Sediment microbial communities from Yellowstone Lake, YNP, Wyoming, USA - C1_top | ecosystem: Environmental > Aquatic > Freshwater > Lake > Sediment | place: USA: Wyoming | collected 2017-08-01 | reverse complement strand
TTTATTCGAATTCTCGAAAGTTCTTTTACAAGCTGGGAAGAGAGTTCTTTTCCTTCTCTATCGAAATCTGTAAGTATAATGGCTTCCCGCCACGGCTTGACTCTCTCAACAAAATCGAAGAACCCTACTCCAGTTGACTTCACGCAAAGAATCTTTCCTTCGACTCCCAAGCGTCTCAATGAAAGTTTGTCTTTCCTTCCTTCAACTATTATTGGGGTTCCAAGCTTGGATCTCGTTATTAGTTTTCGAGTAAGTCGATCTATCCTTTGATATTTTCTTTCATAGGCAGACGGCAATGCGCTTATCTCGTAATCTCAATTTCCATCATCCTTTTCAGTGGGTCGGGGTGTCTAGTGAAATGCTCCCTCACTCCCTTCAGAATTGTCGTGAGGGCATCAGCAATACTGTTCTTCATGTCGAGTGGATGAATCTCGCCCTTAGAGTACGCTACTTCAAGTGTTTCATAGTTTTCGAATGTTAGAGGGCCTCCGTACTTTGCAGGTCTATCAAGCTCCAATTTGTTGGCCATGGGGAAGATCGCATATTTCGCCATTTCCAGCATAGGATTGGACTTGACATCTTTTGGAGGGCAGAATGCGTTGCCGATTTTTTTCTTGATCTCTTCCGGCGTGTCGTGAACGAATACACATTTCCCCGGGATACTCTTGGACATTTTGGATCTGATTTCTCTGTCCATTTCTATGTTTTCGTCGAATTGTCCTTCAGTCTTCGGTTCCGGTTCCGATAGCGCCATCAGAAGGTGGGTGTGAACGCAGGTTGGTTTCTTCATGCCTAGCTTGTCAGCTGAGTCTCTGGCTAGCATGTGGGCCTTTCTCTGGTCGATACCAGCGCATGCAACATCGAGTTTCAACTGAAATATGTCAGCTGCTTGCATACATGGGTAGAGAATGCTTGCAGATTCCATGTCGCTTGTATCCATGGATCTACCCATTATGGGAAGTGCACGCCAAACCCTCTGAATTGATGCGCTCTTTCCTATCCTGACTACTTTCTCCCAGTACGATATGTCACGTGCAAGTTCTGACGCCCAGACATAGTTAACTCTTTGACTCTCTATCCCGAGTCCTTCAAAACAATGTTTGAAGTATTCGCCGCAAAGTCTGATATTGTCCATGTTGCCTCCTAGTTTGTTATTGATCCAAGAGTGCCAATCGGCTAGGAAGACAGTGAAGTCGAAACCTGCGTCTAGCATATCCTTGATCTTACTTCCACAGATCAACCCCATGCCGATGTGCATGATTCTGGATGAATTCTAGTTTGAACTCATTGTCCAGAGCATTCGAAGCCCCAGTAGGCTCTCGGTCTTGAGGTTGTCTCAAGTATAGATCGAAGTTCTTCTCGAGTGACCACTTCGTCGCTGTTGCGGGCGACGAGGGTTATCTTCTCTTCCAGATCCATGATGTTCACGTTGAATTGAAGATCGAGATCGGCTGTTCCAAAACTTAAGAGTTTGCTATTGCAAGCTGAGAATGGATGGGAAGCATTCGACTTGAGGATTCGGCGCTGTGGCCTACATCACTAACACCCAGCCTCATTGGACGTGGCGTCGCCACACTAGGTTGGGCTCTCTCGGAGGTAGGCTCTTTTCTGCCGCCCAGACTAGATTCTTGGAATAACGTGTAGTTTGTCGAATTAATCTTTATGCTAATGGTTTTGTTTTGTGCAGGGTCTTCACGTCGAGTTCGAAAGCAGATATGGGAATCTCAAGTTTCCATGCTTCTAGGACGGCTGGATGCAATTCACCAATCACACCTGCATCGGTTCCATCGAGAATAATCTTTCCAACCCTTCCCTCTATAAAGCTGGGATGATCTGTTTCTTCTACTTGAGCTTCCAATCCGAGATTTGATGCTAATGATTTCAAAACAGATGCGATACGAGAGAAACTGGTATTTGTGTCCGCATCGACACATGTCAATTTGAGGCGATCTATAGCGTAATTCTCAAGATTTCGATCTGGTTCGACACAGTAGCCGACCTCGAAGATTCTCTGAGGGTACTCAACATGTGTGTTGTAGCTTAGAAACTCCATGAGACTGGGAAGCAACCAGTTCCTAAGACAGGTATGCGTAACCATTCGAGGATTGGAGAGCTCTATAATCTCTTTCGCTTTCATATTCATTTTCGTGAAGATCTTTTCTGGGTTACTGAGATCATACGTCAATACTTCTTGGAACCCAAATCCTATCATCAGTTCCCTAACCACGTCAGAGAGTTCGGTCTGCTCAGATACTTCTCCTGAAGTAGCCTGTTCAGGCCACACGGGCCTTATTTTGTTATAATCGTAAGCTATCGCTGTGTCTTCGATTACGTCGACCGGATGCATTATGTCGAGGCGGTAACATGGGGCCACAACATTCAGTACATCTTCCTCGCCTGTAGTTAGGTCGTAGCGTGCTCTCTCCAGCAAGTCTATGACCTGATTCTTAGTGAGGTCCATGCCTAGGACTTTGTTCAGATAATCCATGGACAATGAGATCTTGCTTGGTTCCAGCCGAGGAGTCACAAGGGTCTTCGTCTTTCCGTACGGATAGTTCACAACACTCGACTGGATTGTACCTCCTCTGTCAGCCAGAGAGGTTGCAAGGATAGTTAACGTGTCAAGAACGGTCTTCTGAACGGTTCCTGTGACTTCTATGAGGATGTTCTTGGTCTCGCTCGTAATTCTTCCAAGATCGTTTGAGTTGATAATTGGAGGAAATGATAGCACCTTGTCATGTGAGTCTTTCAGGATCGGCCATAAGTCATGTTCTCGCACTATAGGGCCATACTCTTGGCCTTTTGGATGCTTCTCCAAGATCTCTTTCAACGTCATCCTCTCATCGAATCCAAGAGGGGTGAATGATACTTCATCGGGCTTTGAGACGCCGTAGACGAGTGGTGGATGGATCAGATCGAACTCGTATAGGCCTATTGACGTTCTCTTCCTTCCGCGACCGTATGTCTGATCCAGTTTGTCTTGAAGATGCATCAATCCCTTGATGCTCGTATCATTCAACTGAACGTTCTTTATGATGGCGCATCCTATGAACGGTCGTATGCTTTCTAAGCGTTTGTCCACATTGATGATCACACCCGAGGTAGAGGATACACTATAGTTCTTGAGACCTTTCTCGATTTCCAAGAAGCCTCTTAAGGCTCGCGCAATTCCTTCCGTGCTCCACAGATCGGGATGATTGCTATCCTTTATCTCAATGCTGAGAGTATCTCCAAGAAACTGTTTGACTTCACCCTTCACATAGGCGACGATCTCATTCAACTCTTCAGCTGTCTTCGGTAGGTCTCTCCCCACCAAGGATTGGAGGTCTGTGAAGTCGACTTCTATCGTTGGCATCACTTTACCTCCTTGCATCGTATCCAGTTCAGGTCCTGGGTGAAGAGGTCACGTATGTCATCGATCTGGTTCTTCATCATGAACAGTCTATCAACACCTAGGCCCCAAGCCAATACTGGAACTTTGACTCCGAGGGGAAGCGTTAGTTCTGGTCTGAAGACTCCTGACCCACCAAACTCTAGCCAACCGTACCCTTCTTTGTACGCGGACAACTCTACGCTCGGTTCTGTGAAGGGGAAATAGTCGGGTCGAAACTTGACCTTGTCTGCTCCCGCAAGTTCGATGGCAAACCTTTCTAGAACGCCCAAGAGGTTGCGAAGTGTCAGATTCTCGCTAACGACTATTCCCTCGACTTGATTGAATTCTGTTAGGTGCGTCTTGTCAGTCACTTCGGGTCTGAAGCACCGTGCGATGGAGAAATATTTGCCCGGCACTTGGAGGTTCTTGTCTATTAGAGTTCTAGCACTTATAGCGGTTCCATGACTTCTAAGTACGAGTCGAGCAGACTCCTCGTATGAGAACTTATAGTTCCAGCCTGTTGAACCCGTCTTCCAACCGTTTTCATGCGCTTCTCTTATGTTCGCAAGATAGTTGCGATATTTGTCTAGGTTTCCATGTTCGGGATCTTTGACGAAGTATATGTCATGAATCTCTCGTGCAGGGTGATCTTGAGGCATGAAGAGACTGTCACAGTTAAAGAACATCATCTCAACAATGGGGCCGTTCATCTCTTGGAAACCCAGCGCAACCAACTTCAATCGGAGTTCGTCGAGAAATCTGTTATACGGCTGTTTCTTTCCAGGCCAGACCTCTGCAACTGGAGCTGTTATATTGTATTTTCTCAGTCTGGTTTCTCGCCATCTTCCACTCGTTATCAGTTCAGGCGTTAGAGAGCTAACTTCGGATAGAACATTTACCCCTTTCTCGATATTCTTTCGACCCTCATCCGTCAGTTGAACCCATCTATCGTTTCTTCTAGTTTCTTCCACCAGTTTTCTCTTCTTAAGTTCGGCAACAGTGGTTTGTTCTTCCTGTGATAAGCTCTCTAGGACAAGTTCTTTCTTGTCTCGCATTAGACGTAGTAATACATCTGCCACAGACTCGGTGGCTTTTCTTTCAACTTCAAGGTATAGCTCTGGTCCAATCTTCACAACTTTACCAAGGTTTTTTCTTTGAACCCATCCGACAACTACTGGAATCATAGCTTCAACTATGTTTAGTCTTTGAGCTGCTTCAGGGATCGAAATCCTTCCTCCGACATCAAACGAGAGATTGGCAAGCCTTTCTTCTGGGAGGCCCAGCTCGGCGTATATTCTACCCTCGTTTGACAACCTCAGAATGTGAACAGGCTTCTCTTTGAACGTAAGAAACATCCGTTCCGATAATGACAATATAGCCCTCGTGATAGCTGATTCGTCGAGTTCTGTAGATTTGATGATGTCGTCTACATTTGCGCTTCCTTTAAGTCTCTCTAGTGCCAGTAGTACTTTCGCTTCATTTTCCCTGAGTTCAGCCAATTGTATCGCCATCTCCGCTTCGACAATGTGCTATCCCTACAGACCGACTATATTTAATCAAAATTGCGCTTGATGTGGAGCCGGGAAACGCTCAATTGAATTGACAGCGCTTTTAAGCCTGAGTATCGATAAGGAATCTCTATCGATGATTAGAACCAAATATAGATGGAGCTGAACTCTGCGGGAGGTCTGATGATAGGTGCCTACAAGAACATGGACAAAGGATCCACTCTCTCTACTCTTCAAGAGACGTAAGATACCGAAGGATATTCGGGAGCTCATCGATACAATATGCATTATAGATGCTGCGCGGGCTGGACGTTTCAAGAGACTGAGCGAGCTTAGAAAATATGTCGTTGACAGTGATCTGATTAAGGATACAGGGTTCACTTGGAAGGGGGTTCGGGGTGACATCAGCACAGTACTTGATCTACCGAAAAAGGATCCTACTATTGCACGTTATGCTAGCTTGATTCCTGCAATGAGTATACTAATACTCTTAGGATTCTTCGTGATCGTTACACTGTTCACACTAGTCATATTTGCAAAAATCGATTTTCAAAAATACACATCGTTCCGGTTCAGTGACGTCATCGCGATAGTGCTCTTCGTGATCGGAGGCCTACTGGTCGCGAGATGGTACATGGAAGAGAAGATCGGCGATTTTTATAAGGCAAATCCGACAAGAAGCCAGAGGCTAGGTCGATTCAACCAAGCACTCATAGATCATCTAATAGATAGACTCAGGCGTGACAGGATTACTGTCGATTTTCAGATGAGATTCTTCAATATAGACTACAAGGGAATATCCGTAGCGAAGGAGCCAAAGTTATTTAGAGACTGCTACGTTGTCAAGATTAACTTGAAGAGGACCTAGCATTTTTCAGATATTCTGTTCTCCGTATCCCTCTAGGCCTTCTCCACGGCCTACCTCTTCAATACCGTCCCTATACCATTTCCTGCCCGTGCCAACCTTAGCTCTCATCTTCCAACCCATTGATCTGGGTTCATTCTCGATTCTTTCCAAGAGCTGATTGATCTTTCCCGTGATATTTGATCGATCCCCTTCGTTGAGTGCAGCATAACTGGGAAGGAACTCGTCTCTCACTCTTTTCAGGTTCGTGGTACCTGTGTAGTAGAACCCCCAATCTTCCGAAAACAGCTTCGCAATTCGATCTGCATTAATGACTTCTTTGTCTGAATTTCCCATTTCATGTTCTCTGATCAGCATTATGACGTCGATTATGTCTTTCTCATTGATCTTTACTATCTGGAGTTTCTCCAACAGAAGCTCAGCCAATGGCAAAGTTGGATAATCAGCTTCCAGTCTTCCCTGAAAGGGAATGTCATGGCAAAACTCGAGTTTGTCGAAGAAGATGTCGCTGTGCAAGTCCTCGTTCTTCGGATCAAAGAAGATAAGGCGAAACGCGACGGCCATCATGTAGGCTGCCGGTTCTTTCCATCCTAGTTCTTTCTTAAACAGCTCTCTGATCGGCTTCCATTGCTTCTTGTACGAAACAAAATCTATGTCTGTCAGTTTTCGCTTTAGAGTATCATACAGATATCGATAGTTCGGGCAGTGAATTACAAACGCTGTAGCTCCAAGAACTCTCATAGTGATTCCTTTGTCTTGTGCCATCTTCACTATTGAAGTAGCCTTGTCCATCATTTCTTGTCTGCCTAGTTCCAACGTTGCTCACCGACGCGCATCCAAAATGAAAACTCACTTATAATATTGCCGCCTGAGAAACCATTCCTTGAAACGTTCGCAAGGAGATTCTGAAATGAAAAAATTGCCATCAGCAGAACATATTTGCAGATAAAGAAAAGGGGGCAGTGAGTCTTGCTTGACTCACTTTCCGAGGAATACTTCGACTATGCCGTAGAAAACAACGAGCATTGCTACACAGATAATTAGGGACGCACTCAACCAATTGATTCGCATTCTCATTCACTTCCTACTAGGTTCGATCTTGGAGATATTTAGGAAAATAGGGGTGTTTGGACAACCTATGCAGGCGGAATCGCCTTGAAGGTGTCCATGAGGTCGAAACCCTCCTTCTTTAGCCTGTACAATCGGGAGCCGTGGAAAATCGCGAAGCCTATGATGATCAGCGCGGCCATGTAGTAGAGCATGTCGGGAGTTACTGCCAGAGCGCCAGCTGTTGGCGGTAGGAATACCCAGATTCCCAGTACGTTCCATAGCAGAATTATCAGCGTTATTAGCCCGATAATCTCTAGGGAACCCCACTTTTTAATCCACCACGGTGCTGCGTCGTAGAGTGGTCTGTTTCTCCAGCGGAGGACTATTGTGCAAGCTGATGCTAGTATCCAGACTAGGCATGCCGAGTAGATGAAAGCCATCGGGAATCCGACAACCATGGCTTGCATGTATATGCCGACCCAGCTGATTATGAACATGATAACCATGGCGCCGACGGGGCTTCTCAACGTTGGATGCAAGTACGCGATCTTCTCTGGTAATATTCGGTCGAACGCGAAAGCGAAGAAAAGTCTGCTGGAGTAGAACCAGTAGCACGCCGGCAACGCGATCTCCAGAAGTAGTTCGTTAATGTTTATGAAGATAGCCTGCCACGCAATTATATCCCTGGGCCAGCCTAGGCCTTTCATTCCAGCCAACGCATACAAGGCTGGCCATGCGCCAGTAGCCATTCCTCCGGGGCCGGTTCCTACACCACCTATGACAGTGGTTGATGATAGAAAAGCCTCTGAGGCCACCCAGTTAATCGATGTTAGATAGTTCATTGCCCATACTTCTGAGCCGAACCAGAAGTTTGTGTTGAAGATTGTTCCCCAAGCCGCAATAATTAGTGACTTTTCGACCTCTTTGACTTCTCCAGAGAATATTACCGGTATGTGCCAACCATAGTAGATCCAGAAGGTCGCAAGACCTGCGCCGTTAAACGTCTGTATCAGGAGTTGTGTGGGGTCGGTTACAAAAGTCATTCCTGCACTAGCAGCCGCGGGGATAACCTGTTCGAAGTTGCCTGCCCCCATGATGGCGTTCCAGCCAGCTGCCCATTGAGCGGGCGTACATAGCACTAAAGGAAGCATTATGAAACCGTACATAATGTTACCGAGAATCAGTGTTACGTTCATGTAGTTGACGACCACCTTTGTAGGCATAATCATCAATATGAACAGGCCAACCGCTGTTATGATGCCCACAGTCCAGTAGCCAGGAGTGCTTACAAACCACTGCGCCAACGAAACCCACTCAGGCTTATCATACAGTCTTCCAAGCGTTTGGAACATCATGCTGAACCACCACGAGTTCATTCCACATTCCGTGCCTGATGTAATTGCGCTGTAAAGCACGTAGACGAAACTTAGGGCGAATGATAGGTCAGGCCTCCAGATGCGAGAGTTAAACACGTAGTCGGCTCCAGCTCTCGGCATCAGTGTTCCCACCATAGCATAGTTTGTGCCTTGAATTGCGCACCAGATGCCGCCGATCAAGAGAACCCAGTATGCATTAACACCTGGGAAAAGTGCAGGAATCCAGCTCAGTGTTATGGTTCCACTGTACGATAAGCTCGTGTTGTGAACTCCAAAAGCAAGTGCTGAGAAGGGTCCGATTACTCTGACAAGTCCTGAAGCTCTCCTTGCGAATAGTTTCTTTTCTCCAGTTGATTCAACGGCCAAGCTTTCCACCAAATTTTCCGCTTAATAATGCCTGTTTGAAACGTATTTATGACTTTTGAAGGCGTCCAAGAGGCTATGGAAAGTCTTAAGAACTAAGACACAGCGCAAGAATAGTGGTGCTACATATGACAGGAAGTCAAAAAGCAGGTATCGTCGCGGTAATAATCATCTACATCTTGGCTTTTGCTGGCTATGCACTCTTGGGACCAAGAGGCTTTCCGTAGACGATCGACTGATACCTTCTCTTTTTTCTAAGTTCAAGCATTCCGTGAATGATTTGAGATTCTCAAACTTCTCTATCTACGATATCGAGACAAAGTATCCAAGCGAATGGGAAGTTAGACTGAAGCAAGGATCCAAGAAGGATGATGGGAGCGTAATCTTCTGTCCATCAAAATCACCTCAGTGCATCTACATAGGCTGGGGTGAACTTGCGAAAGCCAAATCGAGGTTTGGGTCTCATAAAGAACAAGCTGAGGATAGTCTGAAGAGGATGGTGAAAGAGAAAAAGCATAGCAGAATGGGCGTCAGTCTACTCGGTCAGAGAACTCTCATCGTCAACGGCCACGAAGCGTTTGAGAATCATTTCAAAGCCATAACGGGTGACTATCATATGGTACTTCCATTCTTCACCAAGGGGATTGAGCATGAAGTTCATTCGGTCTTTCTTCACTGTGAGGATTCCGGTAGGTTTCTTGTGCTAGTTGCTGATGGTCCCCCAGAAGACTCGAACGAGCTGAACGACATGTTTCAGCAGACACTCGACTCGTTAAGGTGCCATATTTGATTCTATTCTTGAACATTTGTTCCACTCTCGAAAGACATTTAAGACAAGGCTAGGCACGTCTAAGGGAGGTCCGTTAGCTGTGGCTATGACAAGACTAATGTTCGTGTCCGACGTGCACGGGTCAGACGTCTGTTTTAGGAAGATGATTACGGCTTGCACCATGTATAAAGTGGATGTCGCGCTGGTTAGTGAATTGACCGGCAAATTCATTGTCCCGATCGTTAAACACCCAGATGGTGCCCAGAAGGCAATTCTTCCCGAAGGAAGCATTGCCAACATAAAGTCGGAAGTTGACTTAAAGAAGATCGAGGACAATGCAAAGGCCGTTGGAATGTACACCTTCTACACGACGTCCGAAAAATATGAAAGCTACAAGGCATCAGGCGGTTACAAAGATACTGAAGAGGTCAACAAGATATTTCATGATAAGATTCGGGAGAGAATGACCGAATGGGTCAAGCTTGCAGAAGAGAAGCTAGGAAACACGAATGTCAAGTTCTTCATGATGCCTGGAAATGACGACTACTTCTACGTTGATGAAATCATCAATGGCTCCTCATACGTCAAAAATTTAGAGAGCAAAGTGTTCGAAATAGACGACATGGGGCATCAGATAGGTGGAACAGGCTATTCGAATATGACTCCATGGAAATGTCCAAGAGACATCACTGAAGAAGAACTTGCGAAGAGACTTGACACCATTGCAAGTCAAGTCAAAGACATGAAGAAGTTCATTCTTCATACACATCCTCCTCCATACGACACAAAGCTTGATTCTGCACCATTGTTAGACGAGAACCTGAAAATAGTCTACAAGGGAGGAGGGACAGTGTTGGCATCGGTTGGAAGCAAAGCCGTCAGATCATTTATTGAAAAGTATCAACCCTTGCTAGGTCTTCATGGACACATTCATGAATGTAAAGGAGTTGACAAGATAGGTAAGACTCCCATAATTAACCCGGGAAGCGAGTACATAACCGGCACGCTCAGCGCTCTCTTGGTCAACATAGATGAGAAAGGTCTGAAAGGCCACAGGTTTCTGATGGGATAGAAGATTTCAATCCACAGGCGTCTGCCGACCTGCAGTGTTCACAAGTTCACTTCTGAACTCCTACTGGTCTTCCTCGTATTGCCTAGCTCGCCAAAGAGCTCGCAAGGCAAACACTGATATGACGACTCCCACCAATCCTCCGAGTGCCAATACAACAATCACAAGTGGGTTCGCCTGAGCCAAACTTGGTTTGTCCTCTACGGTATCGGCCCATACTACGTAGCAAAGTGTCGACTCCAATAATACAAGAAGTGTGATCCATGATGCGACTGCCCTAGCCAAATTTGACACCAATCACTTGAGATTCTGGAATTTGTCGACAATCTTTGTTATGGTTTGATTGAATCGAGTTCAGGTGAGCATCGCGCGAATTGAGTTCTGCGCAAAAAGAGGTATGACACTTGAACACCAGAGAACTCTTATAGAAGCTCGTTTCCTATCCCGTAACCTTAGGTTTCTCTCCGCAGAGATCCAAGGTTCTGTTCCAGTCTTCCGTGACCTGTTCCTGAATTGCATCAAGCTCAGATTTGAGTTCGGGTTTGAATAGGTGGCGGAATCTTCCTTGAAGTTTCAGGTACTCCGAAACTGGTATGCATTTGCCAACTTTGATGTTTAGCTTATACTTTCCTTTG
>Ga0315268_10008097_pt1 | contig 11009 bp, 8 predicted proteins | sample C1_top_MG_FD_204535 | JGI IMG/M metagenome (GOLD analysis project Ga0315268, IMG submission 204535) | Sediment microbial communities from Yellowstone Lake, YNP, Wyoming, USA - C1_top | ecosystem: Environmental > Aquatic > Freshwater > Lake > Sediment | place: USA: Wyoming | collected 2017-08-01 | reverse complement strand
CAGGACGGCACTCCCTTTGATGACGTCGCCGATGGTCTCGCCGGAGACGGTGAGGGCGTCCAAATGGAGGTCGTCTGCCAGGCGCTTCATCACTGCCGGAATGCCTCCGGCCACGTAGAGGTCGGTGATGCCGTGGGGCCCGTTCGGCGATATGGCGCAGAGCGTGGGGATCCTCTTACTGAAGTCGTTGAAGGCCTTCAGCGGTAGATCGAAGCCGGTCTCGCGGGCCAGGGCCGGCAGGTGGAGGGTGGCATTCGTGGAGCCGCCGATGGCCAGGTCCACCATGATGGCGTTCTCGATGGCCTTGGGGGTCAGGATCTTGTCAGCCGTGAACTCCTCTTCCACCATCTCCACGATGCGCTTTCCCGCCGCCCGCGCGAAGAGCAGCTTCTCCGCATGGTAGGCGGGTACGTTCGCCGAGCGGGGCAGGGAGAGCCCCAGCGCCTCGGTGAGGCACTGCATGGTGTTGGCGGTTCCCATCAGCTCGCAGGCGCCGCAGGTTGCGCCGGTGGCCGTCGCCAGTTTGTCCCTCGGATCGTCGTAGGAGCGGAGGTCGACGCTGCCTTTGAAGGTGCTCTTGAAGCGGATGTCCCACGCGTTGGGACCGCCCGTGACGAAGATGGCGGGGAGCTTCAGCCGGGCCGCTGCCATCAGCATTCCGGGGACGATCTTGTCGCAGCTGGCGATGAACACGACGCCGTCGTACACCATGCTGCGCACGTGAGTTTCGATGATATCCGCAATCAGGTCCCGTTGGGCCAGGACAAATCGCATCCCCTCGTGGCCCTCGGTGAGTCCGTCGCAGGGGGCCGGCACGCTGAACTCGAACGGGATGCCTCCCGCCGCGTGCACCCCTTCCTTCACTCGTTGGGCGATGGAGCCCAGGTGCATGTGACCGGGGTTGATGTCGGTCTGCGAGTTGGCGATGGCGATGATCGGCTTCTGCCTCCCCTCGTCGATGCTGATCCCTGTAGCCTGGAAGAGGCACTTGCGGCCCAAGCTGATCGGGAAGTATCTGTCATCAAACACGACATTGCTCTTGGGCTTCTTCACGGCGACCTCCTGGCTCAACGGCTGACAATGCCTTCGCTCAGCCATTGTCGCACTCTTCGCCTCATGCGCAAGGCGGCGAATGGCTGCACAAAAGGCGAAGGGTCGGAGTGTGGAAACGGCCCTCGGGCTACAGGCCTACTGGGCCAAAGTGGTGCTTGTCAATGGCCGCGTGGCGCCATAGTCGAGCCTGACCTGCCATGCGGCGCCGCACGCCTTGCGTACCAGGGTGAGCACCCGTTCCAGGTCCTCGTCGCTCAGTCCCTGGTACAGGTCGTCGGCAAGCCTATTGGCGGCGGGCAAGGCTTCGAGCATTTTCTGCTCGCCCCGCGCCGTCAGTTTCATCAGTCCGCTGCGGGGCTGTGGCTCGTCGCGACAGACGGCGACCAGCCCCACTCGCTCCAGGGCCAAAACGGTCGAGGCAAGCGTCACTTGGTGCAAGGCCGTGGCGGTCGCTAGGGCGTCTAACGTCATCGCTTCCGCCGCGCCCGAAAGCGCGGCCAGGACCTGGAGGCGCGGCGCCGTGAGGCGTAGATTCCGGAGCTCTCTCCTCCAGATCCTGTCGACTAGGCCAGACCACTGGTGCCAGCGCAGCCACCCGGCCAGCCCCCACGTCGGCGGACGCTGGGACGAATGCGCGGCCGGGTGGCTCGCTGCGGCCGGTGTTGCGGATGGAGAGCCCTGGTAGCGATGCTCTGCGTACATACCTTCAAGATCGACACCCGCATCCACTGCCGCCCTCGAAACGATCTTTCGTATCTTGGTTCTCATGAGTTCTGTGTTGTCTTCCCCCAGCGCCTGCGCCACCCTACGGACCACCTCAAACATGACCGGGGAAAGGCTCTCCATGAGCTGGCGGCCAGCGCTCTTCATCCGCACCAAGACCTTCCGGCGGTCTGCCCGTGATCGCCGCCATGTTACCAACTGCCGCTCCTCCAGCCTGTCCATCACTCGCCTCAGTCGCCCCGCCGGCAAGCAGGTGGAGCGTTCGATCGCACCCATCGAGAGAGCGCCGTCTGTGTGTGCCAGGCAGATAAGCACTAGCAGTTCGTCATTGGACAGTCTGACCGGCTCCAGGACGGCCGATACCGCCGTCTGGACCAGGTTGAAGAAGGTGCGCAACGTGTTCCAGGCGTCCAGCCCCATCCGGTCGCCAAACCGACTGCGCCCCTCGTGAGGGCAATACTGGCTCACCGGGTTCCGCCTCCTGGGCCCGTGGTCGGCGCGCGCCAGGCACCGCGCCCGCACGGTGGCAGCATTATACTCCAGGGCCGATATGTTGACAATTTACAGCCTCCGCAGGAGGCGCTCGTGGGTGCGGTTGACAGGCGCGGGGCCTCGGGCGATGCTGGCCGCGATATGGGGACGACTCGAACGGAGGTGACGGGCATGACCAGGGTGATCTTGGCCGCCATCGGCGGCGTCATCGTGGGGGCGATACTGGCGGGTGGCATCTCCCTTCTGGCTTTCACCTACCCGCTGCAGACGGAGATCACTAACTTCCCCACCGACGAGAGCGGTGCCATCCGCGTCGGTGGCGCCATCCAGGCGACCCTCATCAGCGGCACGCCGCAGGCTCGCGACGCAGCAGAGCTGTTGGCACAGGGCGACGGTCAGGCGCTGCAGTGCGTCTGCTCGGAGGTGCGCTAGGCTACTGGAAGGCGGGGACGACGTCCTCGGCGAAACGGCGCAGCGTATCGAAGTCCGGCTTGGCGAGCGGCGTAGCGATGAAGTCGTCGAAGCCGGCATCCAGAAAGCGGCGGATGATGGCCTTGTTATCCGCGGTGGTGCCGGCCCAAGGCAGGAACACGGTGACGCGGATCTCCGCCGGGTTGCGGCCGACATCGGCACAGTGGGCGTGCAGGGTCTTAAGGCTCGCCTGCACCATCTCCAGCGGGCCCCACAGGTTCACGGCGTCGGCGTAGCGGGCGGCGGTGCGCAGGGTGCGCTTGGGGCCGCTCCCGCCGACCGTGATGGGCGGATGCGGTTTCTGGACGGGCAGAGGCAGGAAGGGCGCGTCCTCCAGCTGATAGTACTTCCCGCCAAAGGTGGCCGGCGCGTTGCCGCTCCAGAGGAGCTTGATCATCTGCAGCGCCTCTTCCAGGCGGTCCTGGCGTTCCCTCATGGTGTAGAACGGGATGCCGTAGGCCCGGTGCTCGAAGTCGTGCCAGGCAGCGCCGATGCCGAACTCCAGCCGGCCGTTGCTGATGATGTCGACCGTGGTCGCAATCTTGGCCAGCACCGCTGGATGACGATAGGTCACGCCCGTCACCAGACAGCCGAGGCGCAGGCGCCGGGTGAGCGGAGCCAGGGCGGCCAGCAGCGTCCAGCCTTCCAGGCAGGGACCGTTGGCTTCGCCCTGCGTGCGACCCGGCACCAGGTGGTCCATCGTCCAGGCGGACTCGAAGGGCGAATCTTCCTCGAGGTACTGCCAGATGCGGAGAAGCTCCGGCCAGTCGATCAAGATCTGTGGCGTTTGCACCCCGAACTTGGCGGCCATCGTGATTCCTTTCCGGGCTCAGAGAGAGAGCCAGGGGTCGATGAGCACCTTGCCGTGGGCGGGGCTGTCGCTCAGCTCGCGCATGCATGCGTCGCCTTCCGCCAGGGAGGCGATGCGGGTGACGATGTCGGCGGCCTGCACCTTGCCCGCCGCCAGCATGTCCAGCGCGGCGGGCATGCAGCCGCCGCTGCCGTACGAGCCCTGCACCCGCAGCTCTCGTGCCATGAGCGCTAGGGAAGAGAAGGTGTAGGAGGCCTCGCCGCCGCCGACCACCAACAGCACACCGGCCGGCCGTAGCATGCCGAAGCCAGCCTGCGCGGCGGCGGACGTGCCGGACGTCTCCAAGACAGCGTGGGGCCCACGGCCCATGGCAGCCCGCACTACCTCCGCCAGGTCTTCCGTCGTGGGGTCGACGACCTTGTCGACGCCCAGGCGGGCGGCCAGGGCCCGCCGCCCGGCGGACGGTTCGCTGACGATGATGGGCCGCACGCCGCGGCTCTTCAGCATCTCGATGACAAGCAGGCCGATGGGCCCCGCCCCGGTGACCAGCACGCCCTGCCCGGCCTCGATCTCCGACAGTTCCACGGCGTGCATGGCCACGGACAGGGGCTCGGTGAGGGCGGCGTGGGCGAGATCGAGACTCGGCGGCACTCGCAGGAGGGTGTCGTGGTCGGTCACGAGGAACTGGGCGAAGCCGCCGGGACGGCGGCCGAGGCCGAATTGCCCCTGGGGCAGTATGCAAAGGTGGGGCCGCCCCGAGCGGCAGTACTCGCACTGGCCGCAGCTCTTGCTGCCTCTTGCGACCACCGGGTCACCGGACTGCCAGCCACTCACCTCGGGGCCGAGGGCCGCCACCTCGGCGACCACCTCGTGGCCGGGGATGGCGCCCAGGAAGAAGATGCCGCGCGAGAGGAGATGGACGTCGCTGCCGCAGATGCCGCAGTAGCGCACCTTCAGCAGCGCCTCGCCCGGCCCCGGCTCGGGGTCGGGCACGTCCTCCACAGCCATTCGTTCGCCGCGATATACGAGCGCCTTCACGTTGCCTCCCCTGCAGGCACTGCGATTGTTGGGCTGCGGGTGGCATTGTATAATGCCGCCGACCGGTGGACAAGGGAAGGTGGGGTCCCTTGCTCTTTGAGACCACACCCTGAAGGGTGTGGCATGAATCCGTTTTCGATGCCGCAGCCTTCAGGCTGCGGTCGAGCCTTCCACCAGCTGACAGCAGGAGGAGCGGATCCGCCTCTGGACAAAGTGGCCTAGCAGGAGGACAGCATGGCGAAGATCCACGGCGGCGAGATGGTGGTGCGCGCCCTGGAGCGGGAGGGCATCCGCGAGCTGTTCACGCTGGCGGGCGAGCACATCGACCCCATCCTGGAGGCGGCCAGCGCCCACGGCTTTCGCATCATCGATACCCGCCACGAGCAGGCGGCGGGCCACATGGCCGACGGCTGGGCGCGCACGACGGGCCGCCCGGGCGTGGCGGTGGTCACCGCCGGCCCCGGCGTCACCGACATCGTGACAGCCGTGGCCAACGCCTTCTGCGACGCCGTCCCGATGCTGGTCATCGGCGGGCGCAGCGGCTTGATGGAAGACGAGGCGCTGAGCGCGCAATCGCTCCCCCAGGTGGACTTCATGCGGCCCATCACTAAGTGGGCGGGGACCGCCTTCCAGCCGCACCGCATCGCCGAGTTCGTCACGGTCGCCTACCGTCAGGCGGTGACCGGCCGGCCGGGCCCCGTCTACCTGGACATCCCGCTGGACGTCATCATCGCCCGCGTGGACGAAGATCGGGTGCTCTTCCCCGAGGCGTATCGACCGGAGGCGCCGCCCGCGGCCCGGCCCGAGGCGGTGGAGCGGGCTCTGGCTCTGCTGGAGGGCGCCGAGCGGCCGGCGATCATGGCCGGCGGCGGCGTCTGGTTCGCCGGGGCGGCGGCGGAGCTGCGTGAGTTTGCGGAGCTGACCCAGATCCCCGTCCTCAGCAACGAGAAGGCCCGCGGCTGCGTGCCCGAGGACACGCCCCTGGGCTTCGGGAGCTTCGTGCCCCTGGCCGGCGGCCGGCCGGACGTCGTGCTGGTCCTGGGGGCGCGGCTGGGGCTGTTCACCGGCGGCCGCCACCTGTCGCTCATCCCGCGCGAGGCGCAGGTCATCCAGGTGGACATTCTCGGCGAGGAGATCGGGCGCAACCGCGAGATCCAGCTCGGCATCGTCGGCGACTGCCGCGAAGTGCTGCGCCAGTTGCTCGAAGGCGCTCGTCGCCGTCGCTGGCCGCAACGGGAGGGCTGGCTGGCGACGCTGAACAGCGTGCGCGGCGCCCGCGCCCAGGCCTTCGCTTCCTCCTTAGGCGGACCGGCGGCCGAAGAGCCGCCCATCCACCCCTCCCGGCTGGCCACGGAGGTGACCCGCTTCGCCGACGCCGACACGATCATGGTGGGCGACGGCGGCGAGACCTGGGACTGGGTGAGCAACGCCGCTGTGGTACGGCGGCCCGGCCACTGGCTGTCCCACGGCTATCTGGGCTGCCTGGGCGTCGGGCTCAGTTTCGGCATGGCGGCAAAGCTGGCGCATCCAGGCAAGCGGGTGATCGTGACCACCGGCGACGGTTCGCTGGGGCTGAACGTGGCGGAGTTCCACACGGCGGCCAAGCACAACCTGCCCATCGTGGTGGTGGTGTTCAACGATGGCGCCTGGGGTATGTGCAAGCACGGGCAGGAGATGACTCTGGGCAAGGGGTGCTCGGTGGCCACGGAGTTAGGCCAGGTCTCGTACGAGAAGGTGGCCGAGGCCCTGGGCGCCTACGGGGAGCTGGTGGAACGCCCCGGCGATATCCGGCCGGCGCTGGAGCGGGCCTTCCGCTCGGGGAAGCCGGCCTGCCTGAACGTCCTCACTGACCCTGATGTCGTGTCGCCGGCGACGGTGGCGGGCGCGGCCATGACCGCCGCCATGCTGAGCGCCGCGGGCTAGCGTCAACGACATGCGCCTTTCGCAGCTTGTGGCCGAACTGGCGGGCGCGGAACTTCTCGGGCCCGACGCGGACGTCTCCGCCATCTGCTACGACTCGCGTCGTGCCGGACCGGGAGCCTTGTTCGTGGCAGTGCCCGGCTTCCGCACCGACGGCCACGACCACATCGAAGAGGCGGCCCAGCGGGGCGCCACCGCCGTCGCGGTTCAGGCCGACCGGCCCGAAAAGTGGCGGGCCGCGGTGGGGGGGCGGGGGCTCGCGGCCGTCGTCGTTGCCGACACGCGGCAGGCCCTGGCCGGGCTGGCGGCCGCTTTCTACGGCCACCCCGGCCGCAGGCTGCGCGTCGTCGGCGTGACCGGCACCGACGGCAAGAGCACCGTCGTCCACCTGGTGAGCCATCTGCTGGAGGCGGCGGGCCACCGCAGCGGCCTGCTGAGCACGGTGCAGTGCAAGGCGGGCGACCGCATTTGGCCGAACGAATCGCGCTTCACGACGCCCGAGGCGCCGGACGTGCAGGCCCTGCTGGCGGAGATCGTCGCCGCCGGCGACGAGTACGCCGTGCTGGAGTCCACCTCGCACGGGCTGGCCCTCCACCGCCTGGACGGCTGTGAGTACGACATCGCGGCCATGACCAACGTCACCGCCGACCACCTGGACTTCCACCGCTCGCGGGAGGAGTACCTGGGCGCCAAGGGACGGCTGTTCGCCATGCTGGACGAGTCGACGCGGAAAGCGGGCGTGGAGAAGGTGGCGGTGCTCAACGTCGACGACCCGGCTGCGGACTACTTCCGCAGCCTGACGCGTGCCCGCACCATCAGCTACGGCGTCGAGAAGCCGGCCGACGTGCGCGCCGCCGAGATCAGGCCCTCGGACTGGGGCTCGCGCTTTCGCCTGGCGACGACTGCCGGCGAGGAAGAGGTGACGTTAGGCCAGCCGGGAGACTTCAACGTTTACAACGCGCTGGCGGCGGCGAGCGTCGCCCTATCGCAGGGGGTGGCCCTGGGGGACATCGCCCGGGGGATAGCGTCCTTCTCCGGCGTGCCCGGCCGCCTGGAGCGCATCGAGGAGGGGCAGCCGTTCACGGTGGTAGTGGACTTCGCCCATGCCCCCGAGGCGCTGCGACGGGTGCTGACATTCCTGCGCGGGCGCTGTCGGGGACGGCTCATCGCCGTGTTCGGCTGCATCGGCGAGCGGGAGCGGCCGCGGCGCGCGGGCATGGGTCTGGCGGCAGGCCAACTAGCCGACTTCTCGATCCTGACCAACGACAACCCGTTCAGCGAGGACCCCGACGGTATCATCGCCGAGATCGCCGAGGGCCTGCGAGAGGCCGGGCGGCACGAGGGGCATCACTTCGTCGCTATCCCCGACCGGCGAGAGGCCATCGCCCATGCCTTCGCCATGGCGGTGGAGGGCGATGTCGTGCTACTGGCCGGCAAGGGGCACGAGCAGTCCATCATCATCGGCGAGACGGTGATCCCCTGGGATGATCGCCGGGCGGCGCGGGAACTCCTGCGGGAAATGCTCTCGAGCCGCTAATCTTGAGCCTGTCTGTAGGGGCGAGGCTTGCCTCGCCCAATGGGGCGCAGCGAGCAGCGCCCCTACCGGCCGTTGCTCCTCATCTCCACATGGCCCGCGATAGGGTAGTCCTTGACGCCCCCTGACGGAAGCTGTTAGCATCGAATGTAGGAAAGGAGGTGATGCGGATGGACGATAATCGTAGCGACGGCTTTCGGGCTGTCCAGCCGCACCGCCACCCTTTGGAGGTGATGGCGGGCTAGGCCCGAAGGCCTAGCACAAAAAAGCCAGCCGCAAGGCTGGCTTTTTTGCTATCCTCTTCCCATGACGGCTCGATTCTCCTCGAGGGCCGTGCGGGAAGGGCTGACGACCCGCTTTGTCGGCCGCCGGCTGGAGTACCGGGCGGTGCTGGGCTCCACGCAGGACTTGGCGCGCGAGCTGGCCCAGGCCGGCGCGCGCGAAGGCACGGTCGTGCTGGCCGGCCGCCAGAGGGCGGGACGCGGCCGCCTGGGGCGATCGTTCATCTCCCCGCAGGGGGGACTCTACTTCACCGTCGTCCTCAGGCCGGCGCTGGACCATCTGCGGTCGCTGCCCATCGTCGCCGCCGTGGCGGTGGCCCGCGGCCTGGAGCGGGTGGCGGGCCTGAATACGGCCCTCAAGTGGCCCAACGACGTGCTGGTGGGCGGACGCAAGATCTGCGGCATCCTCCTTGAATCGGAGCTGATGGGTCAGGCCGTGAGCTACGTGTTGCTGGGCATCGGCGTCAACGTCAACGCCGACCTGTCCGCCTACCCCGAGATCGCCGCCCTCGCCACCAGCGCCGCCGCCGAAGCAGACCGCCCGGTGTCGCGGGAGGCGCTGGCGGCGGCCGTCCTGAATGAGCTGGAGGATCTGTACCTGGCGGCGCAGGCTGGCCGGCTGGTGCAGGACGAGTGGCGGGCCCGGCTGGAGACGCTGGGCCGTGAGGTGCGCGTGACCTACGGGGAGCAGGTGGAGGACGGGCTGGCCGAGGACGTGGACGGCGATGGTAGCCTCATCCTGCTGCGCCGCAACGGCAGCCGGGTGACCATCGTCGCGGGTGACGTGACGCTGCGCGAGTAGCGGCGTCCTCAGTACCCCCGCCTGAAGGCTGCCGCTTCCTGGGGCTGCCCGGCCTCGAAGAGGGGGCACCGGCGGACCTGGTGGCCTATGCCGATGACCCCCGTCGCAACCTTGGCGTGCTGGCGCGCCCGTCGCTGCGGGTTCTCGACGGGCGCCTTCTTTCCTCGCTGTGAGAGGATCGCTTAGCTGCTGCTGCTCGGCGGTGGGGGGCTGAGCGGCTGGGCCGCGGCGCGGGCAGCCAGGAAGCTCTGGATAAGGTCGATTGGGAAGGGGAAAAGGATCGTGCTGTTGCGCTCACTGGCGATCTCGGTCAGGGTCTGGAGGTAGCGCAACTGGAGGGTTCCCGGTGAAGCGGCGATGATGCGGCCCGCCTCGGCCAACTTCTCAGAGGCCTGGAATTCGCCCTCGGCGTGGATGATCTTGGCCCGCCGCACCCGCTCGGCCTCTGCCTGGGCGGCCATGGAACGCACCATCTCCGGCGCCAGCAGGACGTCCCGCACCTCCACCATGCTCACCTTGATGCCCCAGGGCTCGGTGGCCTCGTCGATGGCTATCTGGAGGCGCTGGTTGATCTCATCGCGGTGGGCGAGCAGAGTGTCCAGCTCGGACTGGCCGATGGTGCTGCGCAGGGTGGTCTGGGCGATGAGGGCCGTGGCGCGGAAATAGTTCTCCACCTTCACCACGGCGTCCTCGGGATTGACCACCCGGAAGTAGATGACGGCGTCCACCTTCACCGTCACGTTGTCGCGGGTGATGATCTCCTGGCTGGGCACGTCCAGGGTCAACACGCGCAGGTCCATCTTCACCATCCGGTCCACGATGGGCAGGATGATGAACAGGCCCGGCCCCTTGGCGCCCTGCAGGCGGCCCAGGCGGAAGATGACACCACGCTCGTACTCCTGGACGATCTTCACCGCCAGGGGAAAGAGGGGAATGAGGAGGATGTAGCCGAAGACGGTGAGGATCCTGGCGACGACGTTGCTCTCCTTCACCTGCCCGCTAGCCATCGTCGACTCCTTTCTGCTTGCTCACGGTGAGCCTAAGGCCGTGCATGCCGGTGACGACGACTCGCTCTCCCGGCTCCACCCGCCCTTCCTCGACGGTCGCCGACCAGTATTCGCCTTCCAAGAACACCATGCCTGTAGGGTCGAGGGGTGAGCGGGCTACCGCCTGGCGGCCAACCAGCGTCGTGGTCACCACGGCCGGCATGCGGCGCACCCGTATGATGGAGGTTACCACAAATAGGAAAAACGCGCCTATACCCGCGGCCAGGCCGTAGATCAGCCATTTCGACACCTGGAACTCCGGCGGGTTGCCGCTGGTGAGCAGCAGCCCGCCCAGGATGAGGGCGACAACGCCCCCGATTCCTAAGATGCCGTGGCTCGTGATGAACAGCTCCAGGGCGAATAGGACAAAGGCCACCAGGATCAGGGCCAGCCCTGCCCAGTTGAAGGGCAGCACGCTCAATGAAAAGAAGGCGATGATCAGAGCGATGGCCCCGAAAACGCCTGGGAAGATGTGTCCCGGGGCCATGAACTCGTAGAGCAAGGCCAGCGAGCCGAGGCCCAGGAGGATGAAGGTGATGTTGGGGTCGCTGATGAGGTCCAGGAAGTCCTCGATGACGTTCATATCGTTGTAGACGAGGGGTGCGTTTTTGGTGGCCAGAACGGTTTCTCTCTGTGGAAGCTGGATCGTGCGACCGTCCACCGCCGCCAGCAGCGAGGGCAGGTCATCGGCGACCAGATCTACGACGTTCATCTGCACTGCTTGGTCCTGAGTGATGGACACGCTCTGCCTCACCGCCTGTTCGGCCCAATCCTCGTTCCGGCCGCGCTGGTGGGCGATGCTCCTGATGAGGGCGACGGCGTCGTTGGTCACCTTGTC
>Ga0315268_10008096_pt1 | contig 11009 bp, 7 predicted proteins | sample C1_top_MG_FD_204535 | JGI IMG/M metagenome (GOLD analysis project Ga0315268, IMG submission 204535) | Sediment microbial communities from Yellowstone Lake, YNP, Wyoming, USA - C1_top | ecosystem: Environmental > Aquatic > Freshwater > Lake > Sediment | place: USA: Wyoming | collected 2017-08-01 | reverse complement strand
CCAACTTCAGCCTGGCGGGTTATTGGTGGCACAACTTCTTCCCCGATGTCATGCGGCAAATCATCGCCGAGCGGCTGGATATGCTGCCGCTCAACAAGCAGATCGGCTTTTTCTCGGACGCTTATTGTGTCGAGTGGACTTATGGCAAGGCCATCCTGGTGCGCAAACAACTGGCCCGGGTGCTGGCAGAGAGGATCGAGCAAGGCCAATACACGTGGGCCGACGCGCTGGCCATCGCCCGGGCGATTCTCTTTGAGAGCCCTCAGAGCCTGCTGGGCATGACACCGCGGGGGTCAAGCCGCTGACCCTGGAATCGTTCTCGTTCTCGCCCGCCGCCTCGATTTTCATTCTTTCCGGCACCAGGCCGTGGCATGTTGCCTGATGCGAAGACGCAAAGGCCAAGATGCGAAGACGCACAAACAGAGCTCCCCAATGAAACGCGCTTTGTCCACTATCGGCCTGACACTCGCCGCGCTTGGATTGGCCGGCTGCGCTCACTACCGCCCCCAGCCCATCAACGCCGAAAGGGCGCAAGAGGAATTCCGCAGCCGCACGCTGACGGACGCGGGTTTGAGGGCTTTTCTGGAGGCGAACCTGGGCCGCAAGTTCAACGCCTGGCCGCTGGCATCATGGGATTTCAGCAACCTGACGCTCGCCGCCTCCTACTACCATCCCGACCTCGACGTGGCGCGGGCACGGTGGGCCGTGGCGAAAGCCGGAAAGATCACCGCCGCCGAGCGGCCGAATCCGGAGCTGAACGCCACGCCCGGCTATAACACCACGACGCTGACCCCATCGCCCTGGATACCGCTCGCGACGCTCGACGTGCCCATTGAAACGGCGGGCAAGCGCGGCTATCGCATCGCCCAGGCCGAGCGCCTCTCCGAGGCGGCGCGGCTGAACATCGCCTCCGTGGCGTGGCAGGTGCGGAGCCGCCTGCGGAGCAGTCTGCTGGGGCTTTACGCCGCACGGGAAACGGAGGCGCTGCTGGCGGACCAGCAGGCGCTCCAAACTGAAAACCTTCGCCTCCTCGAACGCCAATACGACGCCGGCGCCATCTCGGCCTTTGAACTGACCCAGGCGCGTATCGCGGCGCAGAGCGCGCGGTTCGCCTGGCGCGAGGCCGAACGGCAGCGCGCCGAGGCCAGCGCGCAACTGGCCGAGGCGATTGGCGTGCCCCTGAGCGCGCTGGAGGCCGTCCAGTTTTCGTTCGACTTCCTGGGGCAATTGCCCGGCGAGGCCTCCGTGATGGCAGCGCGCCGCCAGGCATTGCTGAATCGGCCTGACATTCTGGGCGCGTTGGCCGAATACGCAGCGAGCGAGTCCGCCCTCCAATTGGAAATCGCCAGGCAGTATCCGGACCTTCACCTCGCCCCCGGCTATGAATTTGACCAAGGGGACAACAAGTGGTCGCTGGGCCTGACGGTGACGCTGCCGGTGCTCAGTCAAAACAAAGGCCCGATTGCTGAAGCTCAAGCCAAGCGCGCTGAAGCCGGCGCCAGATTCAACGCCTTGCAGGCCCGCGTGCTGGCGGCCATTGACCTCGCCGCCGCCGGCTATCGCGTGGCGCGGCAGAAGCAGGCGGACGCCGACGAGCTGCTCACCAGCCTGCAAAAGCAGGAGCAAACCGCGCGGGCAATGTTTGACGCCGGCGAAATCTCCAAGAGCGAATTGGCCGGGCTGCGGCTGCAACTGAGCGCCTCGGCGCTCGCGCGGCTGGACGCGCTCGTCAGGGCGCAGCAGGCGCTGGGGGCGTTGGAAGACGCGCTGCAAAGCCCGCTCCCCCTGCCCGCCGCCGTCTGGCAAACGCCGCCGCGCCCTCTCGAAACCGGCAACCGAAACACGCGCCCATGAAAAGAATCCTTTCAACCATCACCGTCATTGCCGCCCTGGCCGGGCTTGTCTGGCTGGCGTGGTTCAAATTGGCCAGGCATGAGCAGGAGGAACCCAAGGTGGAGACGGAGGTCGCCGTCCACGTCGGCAAAATCACGCGCGCGACGCTGCGCGCTTACGTGACCGCTTACGGGGTGGTCGAGCCGGAGCCTCCCGGCGAAAGGCCCGCCGCCAGCGCCCGCGTCGCGCCGGCGGTTCCTGGGGTCGTCACGGCGGTTAGATGCGCCGAAGGCCAGCGCGTGGAGAAGGGCGCCGTGTTGTTCCAGCTTGACAGCCGCGCGGCTGACGTCGCCGTTGAGAAGGCCCGCAAAGCGGTTGAGTTCGCGGAAAAGACTGCGGAGCGTCAGCAGAAATTGATGCGGGTGGACGGCACCTCGCAGAAGCTGCTGCTGGATGCCGAGCAGGCCCTTGCCGCCGCGCGCAACGACCTCGCCGCCGCCCAAACCCAGCAGGCGCTCCTGCGGGTCGAGGCGCCGCTCTCCGGCACCGTGGCGCGCGTCAATGTCAAAGCGGGCGAGGCGGTGGACCTGACGAGCGTGCTGGCAGAGGTGGTGGACTTGGACCGGCTGGTGGTGAGCGCCAGCGTGCCGAGCGCCGAGTTGGCTCGGCTCAAAGCGGGCCAGTCAGCCGAAGTGCTCGCCGACAAATCCGCCGCGCCCCTCGCCGGTTCGCTGGCCTATATCAGCCCCCAAGTGGACGCCAAGACGGGGACGGCGCTGGTGCGCGCCACCGTGCCAGCCAACTCCGGTCTGCGCCCCGGCCAGTTTGTCACCCTCCGCATCGTGAGCGAGGAACGAAAAGACCGTCTGGCCGTGCCGGTCGAAAGCGTCGTGAAAGACAGCGACGGCACAACCGTCATCGCGCTGGTTCACAACGGCAGGGCCGTGCAAAAGCCGGTGAAGGCTGGCCTGCGCGACGGGAACCTGATCGAGGTTGAGGCTGAGGGCTTGCAGGCAGACGTGGTAGTGGTCACTGAGGGCGCGTACGCGTTGCCCAAGGAAACCAAAGTGCGCGTGCCAGACAAGGGACAGAAAGAGAAGAAGACAGAAAGATGAGAGACGGAAAAATGACGGCAGACACGCCATGATGAAACCTGGTCCGCGCCCCAAGGCCAATCTCATTTCCTCCTCCATTTTTCTGTCCTGCATTTTTCTGTCTTCCCTTTCTGTTGCTCTGGTTTTTGTGTTATGACCCGTTCATCTTCTCTGGGCCAATTCGCCATCCGGCATCGGCTGGCCATCGCGTTCATCGGCGTGGCGCTGTGTCTGGCCGGGCTTTACTCCGCCCTGCGCATGTCGTCCTCGGTCTTCCCGCAAACGAATTTCCCGCGCGTCGTCATCCTCGTGGACAACGGGGTGATGCCCGCTGATGAGATGATGGCCACCATCACGCGACCGATTGAGGAGGCGATGAAGGACATTCCCGGCTCGGTCACCATTCGCTCCACGACCGGGCGCGGCTCGGCGGAAATCAGCGTCTTCTTCAACTGGCAGGTGGACATGATTCAGTCGGAGCTATACGTCAACAGCCGCCTTGGGCAAATCCGTTCGGCGCTGCCGGCGACCGCGAGCGCGACGGTTCGGCGGATGACGTTCGCTGCATATCCGATTATTGGACTGAGTCTGACCAGTCCCAAGCGCAGCCTCACGGAGTTGTGGGAGATAGCCCGCTATGAGCTCAAGCCCCGCTTCCTCCGCATCCCCGGCGTGGCGCGCGTGGACCTGGAGGGCGGCCGCACCCCGGAATACCACGTCATCGTGGACCCGCGTCGTTTGCAGGCGGCGAACCTGAGCCTTGAGCAAGTCACCGAAGGGCTGGCCAAGAACAACGTCATTGTGCCCGCCGGCATGCACGAGGAGAACTACACGCTTTACCTGGCGGTCGTGGACGGGCGCGCGCATTCCATCGCGGACATCGAGAACCTGCCCGTGGCGGTGGCGGGCACTCATCCTGTGCGCATCAAGGACTTCGCCCGCGTCGAGCGCGGCCCGGAACCGGTGTTCAACGTCGTCACCGCCGAGGGGGTCCAGGCAGTGCTGCTCAACATCCGCAGCCAGCCCGACGGCAGCACGCTGGAGATTGCCAAGGACCTTAAGCAGGTGTTGCGGGAGCTGAAACGGGACCTGCCGCCGGACCTGAAGATCGCCTATTACTACGACCAGTCGCTCTTTGTCCGCGAGTCGGTGGGGAGCGTGCGGGACGCCATCCTCTTCGGCCTCATTCTCTCGGTGGTCATCATTTATTGCTTCCTGAAGAACTGGGGCATCACCGCGACGGCCATCGTGGTCATCCCCGTCACGGTGCTCATCACGGTCGTGGCGATGAAGCTGGCGGGACTGAGTTTCAACCTGATGACGCTGGGCGGCATCGCGGCGGCCATTGGGCTGGTGATTGACGACGCCATTGTGGTGCTGGAGGCCATCTACGCCAAGATCGCTGGCGGGCTGCCCGGCCTGGAGGCGATTCAGACGGCGATCAGCGAAATCTTTCGGCCATTGGTCGGCTCCACGTTGACGCCGGTGGTGGTCTTCATCCCATTGGCCTTTCTGGCGGGCATCACGGGCGTCTTCTTCCGCGCGTTGGCGCTGACGATGGTGGTGGCGTTGCTGACCTCGCTGGTCTTGGCCATCACGCTGACGCCCTCGCTGGCCGCACGGTTCGTGCGCGAGCGGGAGAAGCTGGAGCACGGCCACGCGCCCAAGAGCGCGGAAGGCGGTTTCCTGCTGCGCCGGGTCCTGAACCTTTACGAGGCCGCCGTGCGCGCCGCGTTGCGGCGTCGCTGGCTGACGCTGGGCGCGTGCGGCCTGGTGCTGTTGCTCGGCGTCGGCATCTACCAGAAGCTGGAGAGCGAGTTCCTCCCGCCATTGGATGAAGGCGGTTTCGTGATTGATTACATCGCGCCGTTCGGCACGAGCCTGGCCGAAACCCACCGACAGCTCTTGCAGGCCGAAGCTATCCTCCAGTCCACGCCCGACGTCGAAAGCTTTTCCCGCCGCACCGCGGCGCGCCTGGCCGAGCCCATTGCTGAGCCGAACACGGGCGATTTCCTGGTCAAACTCAAGCCCGACCGCAAGCGCAAGACGCCCGAAGTCATCGCCGAGTTGCGGCACAAGTTTCAGGTCGCGCTGCCGGGCATCGAGTGGGAGTTTCCGGGCATCTTGAGCGACCTCATCGGCGATTTGATGTGGGCGCCCCAGCCGATTGAAGTGAAGCTGTTCTCCACCGACACCGAGTTCCTGAAAAAGAAAGCGCCGGCCGTCGCAGACCAGTTGCGGCAGATCAAGGGGGTCGTGGATGTGCTGGACGGACTGATTTACGCCGGCCCAACCATCAGCCTGCGCGTGCGCCACACCGACGCGCAACGGTTCGGACTGACGGCCGCCGACGTCGCCGCCGCCGTGAACACCGCCATGTTGGGCCAGACCGCCTCCTCGGTGCTCGAAGGCGACCGCGTCATCGCCATCCGCGTGTTGGTGGAGCGGGCGGACGTTGACCGCGTGGCCACGCTGCGCGAACTGCCCCTCCGCGCTCCGGACGGCACGGTGGTGAAACTCTCGCAAGTGGCCGACGTGGTGGAAACGCCCGGGCAATTGGAGTTGCGGCGGGAGGACCTGCGGCAGAACGTGGCCGCGACGGCGCGTCTGGAAGGGCGCGATTTGGGCAGCGCGATGGCGGAAATCCGCGCGAAGTTGAGCCAGGACCAATCGCTGCCGCCGGGGACAATTGAATTTGGCGGCCTCTACCAGCAGCAACAGGAATCGTTCCGCAACCTCCTGCTGGTGCTGCTGATGGCCGTCTTTCTTGTCTTCACCGTGCTGCTGATCGAGTTCCGGTCGTTCTATGAACCGGTGGCGATTGTGTTCGGGGCGGTGCTGGCGATGTTCGGCAGCGTGCTGGCGCTGTGGATCACCGGCACGTCGCTGAACGTCGTTTCCTTCTTGGGCGCCATTATCGGCGTGGGCATCGTGGCCAAGAACGGCATCCTGATGCTGGATTTCGTCGAGCACTTGCGCGCCGAGGGCGTGGGCTTGGACGACGCCCTGGTCCGCTCCGGCCATCGCCGGTTGCGTCCGGTGCTGATGACTTCGATGGCCGCGGCCTTCGGCATGTTGCCCCTCGCCTATGGCATCGGCAGCGGCGCGGACATGCTCCGGCCGCTGGCCATCGCCGTCATCGGCGCGCTCTGCATCTCGGTGCTGCTCTCGCTGGTGGCCACGCCGACGGTCTATGCGCTGATGCTACACCTGCGCCGGGGGCCAATCGGCAACCGGCCGGCGCCCCAGGGCTGAGCGCGAGAGTGCGCGCCGCGAGGACCTGCCGGCTTGAAGAGGAATTCGGAAGCCAGGAAATCAGGAAAAGGAGACCTTCCCGAGTTCCTGCGTTTCTAATTCAGGAGCGCTTGTGGTCAGACGGGTCGGACAGCTCGGACAAGTCGGACAAGTCTGCGGAGCACAAAGGCCAGGCCATACATGACCCCCAGCAGCGCCACGTCGGTCGCGCCCACCGGCAGGTCCCAGCGATAGGCGAGGTAGAAGCCCGCCAGGGCAGTCAGGCCGCCCAAACCGGCGGCCAGCAGCGCGAACTGGCGCATGTTTCGCGCAAACAGGTGGGCGGTCAACGGCGGCAGCAGCAGGAAGCCAAACGTCACCAACGGACCGGCGCTGAGCACGGACATGGAAATCGTCAGGCCGATCAGCAGCAACAGCAAGGTGTCCCAGCCCAGCGCGTTTTTCTTGAGGCTCACGGCCATCTCGCGGTCGAAGGACACCAGCAGGAACTCCTTCTGGAAAACCAGCAGGGCTGCCGCCACCGCGGCGAAAACCCCAGCCGTCACGGCCAGTTCAAAATTGGAAATGGCGATGATTTCGCCTTTGAGCAAGTCCAGCAGGCCGTGTTCGCCGATCGGGTTCTTCACCAACAGCAGGATGCTCCAGGCGCCGGCCAGCGCGTAGGCGGCGCCGACGCTTGCGTCCACGGAGGCGCGCCGGCGGCGGGCCTGCAACGATAACAGGAGAATGGCCGTCAGCGTGAAGACGGTGGAGCCCAAAAAAGCCAGGGTGTGCTCAGTGGCGCTCTGGTGCGCATGCGGGAGCAAGCCCCAGCCTTGCAGGGCGAAGGCAAACGCGACGCCGCAGGAGGAGACTTGCGGCAAGGCCACGCCCAGGAAAACCAACCGGCGCACCACCAGCCAGAGCCCAACCAGCGGACAGGTCAGCCCGAAGACAAGGCTGACATAAACCGAATTGCGGAGCAGGAAATGGGGATCGAAGATTTCGCGCAGGGTTTGCATTTTAGTGCATCTCCAAGTCGAGGACGGCGGCGATGTTTTCAGGGGCGAGCAACTGGGCGGCTGGGCCGGCCAAGGCTTTGCCCTGGCGCAGCCAGATGGCCTGCTGGGCATATTGCCGCACCACCGCCAGGTCGTGGCTGGCCATCAGGATGGTGTGCCGTTGCTCCGCGTGCAGCCGGCGGAGCAAGTCCAGGATGGATTGCTTGATGCTCACGTCAATCCCGGCGACCGGCTCATCCAGCAGCAGGAAGTCCGGTTTGGTGGCGAGGGCGCGGGCGATCAGCACGCGCTGCTTCTGTCCCCCGGACAATTCCGAGAATTGTTTGCGGCTCAACTGGTCCGCCCCGGTTCGCCGCAAACACTCATGCGCCCAATCGCGCTCGGATTTGGCGATGAAGCGGCCCGGTTTGACCCGCCCACAGACGCCCATGAGCACCACCTCGAAGCTGCAAAGCAGATAGATCGGGTCCAATGATTCGTGTTGCGGCGAGTAGCCCAGCACGGGCTGGCGGCCGTCAATGGGCGTGAACACCATCCGGCCAGCCAGCGGCGGGAGGATGCCGAGAATGGTTTTGATCAAGGTCGTCTTGCCTGAGCCGTTGGCGCCGAGCAGGCCGGTGAAACTGCCGCTGGCAAGGCGCAGGTTCAGGTCCCGCAAGACCGGCTGGGCATCGTAGCCGACGGCCAGCCCCTCCAGCGACAGCAAGGTATTGGCGGGAGCGTTCATGGTTTCAACGCCTGCACAATCTGGCCGATGTCGTAGTCGAACAGATCGAAGTAGTCTTTCACTTTTTCGTCGCCCCCGACCATTTGCGGAATGACCACCAACTTCGCGCCAATTGCTTCGGCCACGTAGGTGGGCGTCTTGCGTGGCCGGTTCGGCTCGATGAGCACGAGCTTGACCCCTTGGGCCTTGGCACGCGGGATGAGGGAGCTGATGTGGGTGGGCGACGGTTCGATGCCCGGCTTCGGCTCAATGGTGCCGGCCAGTTCCAAGCCGAAGCGCTCCAGGAAATACTCGAACGACTTGTGGTAGGTGATGACTTTTGTGCCCCGAAATGGTTCCATGAGCTTGGTCCACTCGGCGAGCTTTTGGTCGAGGCGTTGGTTGAACGCGGCCAGGTTGGCTTCGTAGTAAGCGGCGTTGGCCGGGTCCAGCTTCGCGAAAGCCGCGGCGATGCTCTCGGCGATGATCTTGCCGTTGAGCGGGTCCAGCCAATAGTGCGGGTTGCCGTAAGGATGGACGTCGCCCATTGAACGGTCCACCGGGCCGGTTGGCACTTCCAGCACCCGCACGCCGCGAGAGAGGTACAGATGGCCGGGCGCGTCGGGAAGAATCCTTCCGTTGCGGGCGGCATTGAGCAGCGGCGGCAGCCAGCCGATCTCCAGTTCCAGCCCGCCTTCGAGCAAAACGTCGGCCCGGTTGAGCACGCGCACGAAACTCGGCCTGGCGTCAACAAAGTGCGGGTCTTCGGCGCCTCTGGCGATGCTGGTAACGTTGACTTTGTCGCGGCCGATGGCTTGAGCGATGGCGCCATAATCCGGGATCGTGGCCACGACGTTTAACTTGGCCTGCGCCGCCGGGAGCAGCGCCAGGCCGGCGAATAGCGCGAGGATTAAAGAGATGCGTTTCATAGGTATGAAGGAGTTGGCTGGATGCGCCACAGGCTGGTAGGGCGCGCTGTCCGCAGCGGGCCGGAAACGCCATGCAGAGCCAGGCGAGGGGCGCGCACAGGCGTGCGCGCCCTACCCTGATAGTGTGGTCCATCGCAGCGGCCGCGTTGTATGTAGGTTGACATTGGAAGCGTGAACTGCTTCAGAACTTGTGGGCCGCGTGGGTGCCGAGCAAGAATTCAAACTGAAGCCAGACCGAATGATCATCGCCGAGGCCGTTGCGATGGTCGAAGTTGTATTGCAGCCGAATCTTGGAGAACTCGCTGGGGTAGTAAGTCAGGTTGGGCGAAATCCGCCAACGGCTCGCGCGGTCGGCGTCCGGGCCGAGGATTGACTCATAGGCGGCTCTTTTTGCCGGAAACACGTAGTCGCCCCGGAAAGCGGCGACCCAGCCCTTTTTGACGCCCCAAGCGACTTCGGAATACAGGCCGTAGTCCCAGAGCGTCTCGCGCGGCAGGTCAATGTCCAAGACGCCGTCCCCGTCCACGTCCTCGGCGAAGGCCCCCGCCTGGTAGCGGCGCATCATGGCCTCCGTCTGCCACGAGACAAACGGGAATCCGCCGTGGTGGGCAAGGGGTTTCCATTTCCAAAACAGGTCCAGGCCGTAGATTTGGGTGGTGGTGTCAGGGCCGGAGTTGTTCGGGCCGGTGGCGGCCGAAGCGCCCGCCAGCAAGGTCTGCGTGTCACTCAGGTCAAACGAGGCGGCATACCGTCCGACGTAGAGCATGTCCCCCAGCGTCTTGGTGCGGCGGTCAATCAGCTCCCGGCCAAACAGGCTGGGGTGTTCCTCGCCATCGTGGTGATGGCCGCCCCCGCCGGCGCCGCGAAAACTGTGCGCCGTGCCGCCTAGGCTGTCCTGCACGGTGAAGAGCAGCTCGGAGTAAAAGGGCGTGGGCGCCAGCCACGAGAGCCGGGCGCCGGGATTGCGCAGCCCCTCCGCGCCCATGAGGCGGCCGTTGACCAGCGGCGCGTCCACGAAGTTCCAAGTGTGCGGGTGCGTCGGATTGTTCCGGCCAAACTCGGTCAGGAACTGGCCGGCCCGGAGCTGGAGGTTCCACGGCAAGCCGAGGCTTTCCAAATAGGCTTCCTCCGCCTCAAAGTGGAAGTCCCCGTCTGCGCAGATGTGTCCAACCAAGCTCACCTGCCCACGCAAGAAGGGGTCAACGTTTCCGATGAAGACGGTCTCCAAGTTCTGCGCGGTGAAGCCTCGCTGGACCGGATCGTGGCCGCCAAGTTGCAGGCTACCGATGTCGTCGGCCGTCGAGGCGCCGGCGGAGAACAAGGCGTCGAAGGAGAGGTTCACGTAGTTGCGCTGGCCGCCGAACAACGTGATGGGCGCAGTGGGGGACCAAGGCGGCTTTGGCTCCGCGGGCGCAACGGGGGCGGCGGCCGAGGGGGCGAGTGGCGGCGCGCTTGTGGCGGCCTGGGGCTGGGCCATCCGCAGCGCTTCGATTTGCTGCTGCAGCGCCTCGATCCGCCGGCGCTGCTCTTGCTGCGCCTTCTCGAAGTCTTCCTGCAACTGCTTCAACTGCTGCTGAAGCTGCTGCACCGAGTTTGTCTCCTGGGCCTGGAGCAAGCTCGCGCCCAGGCACAGGGCAGCAGACCAACCCAAAAAGGTCCTTGTTTCCATGTTTCTTCCGAAATCGAACGTGCGCGGCGCGCTACATGGCCGCGCAATTAACACCAGAGAGCTTTCGGCCAGCCCGACGGCTAGCCGGCCAACAGTGGGGAAGAAACCGCCGCTGGCGGAGCGCGGCCGAGAGGGAGGCGGTGCGGTGCCGCCGGCAGAAGGACGGAAACGAAACTCGCCACCGGGACCTGCCCGGCGACGGCAGGCGCGACGCTGGGGGGCGCCCATCCGCTGAGCAACAACTGCCCTTGGCTGACCAAGGTGACGACACAACGGTGGTCCGGGCCGTTGGCATCCGGGTGCACCACCGCGTGGAGCGCCGGTGAGCAGGCCAGAATAGCGACGTGCAGCCACAAAAACAGCAGCAGGCTCGCGAGGCCGGCCTTGCCAGCCCCACGCAGCCAACGATGTCTTGTGGACGCCCTCACGCCGCACACAATCAAGCACACTTTGGGGGACTGTGCAAACCTTTAACCGCGGATCACGCGGATTGACGCGGATGGATCGGTTCCGGTTGGGGGC
>Ga0315268_10008095_pt1 | contig 11011 bp, 8 predicted proteins | sample C1_top_MG_FD_204535 | JGI IMG/M metagenome (GOLD analysis project Ga0315268, IMG submission 204535) | Sediment microbial communities from Yellowstone Lake, YNP, Wyoming, USA - C1_top | ecosystem: Environmental > Aquatic > Freshwater > Lake > Sediment | place: USA: Wyoming | collected 2017-08-01 | reverse complement strand
CCCCCGATTTTTCGCACGCTCTCGGATGAAACTATTTCTTCTCCGTCGTGGTAGATGCTTGTTATAAGGTATGCTTCATGTCCGCGTTTAATGAATTCACGTACCATTCGCTGGGCAACCAGTTCCTGACCTTTGCTTTTGCTCGTTTGGTACATAATTATGCCGATTCGTTTCTTCAGCATCTGCGCTTAGCTCACAATATTGATTCTGATTAGGAGTTTAAAAAAGTAATTCAACTCCAGCCTGAAAACCCTAACCGAACCAAGCGAGGTGCCTTGTTAAACAGTCTTGCGCGAAAAATTAAAGCTCTAGCTGATTTCATTAAAGTCTCAGGTGAAAAAATGCACAATAACTCAAGCAGTCATCCTGAAATTGAAGTTAATGCACTATTCCTTGATTACGACGGTACAATAAGTCCTATTAACGTACCCAGATTCAAGTCTAAGGTTCCCTCAGAAACCTTGGCGGTTCTCAACAAGATCAGGGAACAAATTCCCGTCGCCATAATAACTACAAAACCCCTTCAGTTCGTGGTTAAGAGAACCCCCTTTGCTCATGCTTGGTCTGGACTTGGAGGGTTGGAAACCAAGATCGGCGACGTTAAAGCCAAGGTAGCGTGTTTGCAGAGAATAACGCCGCACATAGCTAATGCTTTACGATACTCACGAAGTCTCGCCAAGGGTATTCTGACGATTGAGACGAAGCGTGATTTCGAGGGAGTGGTCGTCGCTTTCTCAATTGACTGGAGATATGCCAAGAATCGTGTGCGAGCGAAGAAGACAGCGATGAAAATTCTTTCTTTCTGCGAAAACTTGCCTTTAATAACGGTCAAGCATGAGGGACAACCATTTTTTGATGTTTTACCCTGCGTTGTAAAAAAAGGAGAAGCCCTTTTGGAATTGAAGCAGAAATTGGCTCTACAGACAGGTGTTTTGTACATGGGAGATTCAACTGATGATAACTCGGCTTTTGCGGCGGCTGATTTAGCCATAGGCGTAGTGCATGCGGAAACACCGAAAAATCTAACCTGCAACTTTTTTATCAAATTTGAGGACATGGCTCAATTTCTTAACTCACTTCTCGATAACGATCTCTGTTTCAAGCCAGAGTTACTCACTGGTCTCCATAAATCGCGCGAATAGCCTACGCACATGGTTTGCATCAAAGTATGTGTGGCTACTCATCTCCATGTCCAAAAAGGAAAACTGTAAAAAAACAGCGCCGGGGAAGGGATTCGAACCCCTGCGAGCCAAAGGCCCACTGGCTGGCTTGTCTGTTTTGGCACAGGCCCTTCTTGTGCAAACTTGGATCTCGAGGCCAGCGCGATAACCACTCCGCCACCCCGGCTTGAATAGAGATTTGTGCTGCTATCTAAAAGAGTTTTCATCTCGACTGTAGAAGGGAAGGGAAAAAGCAGGGTTTCTTGCTTTTCCTCTTCTTGGTATCCCATTCGCTGAGTATTTTTGTTGATTCATTGGCGATTTTGATGGCGTTTTCCTCGCCGGCGCCTCGCTTAATTTCGTTTGTGACTAAGGTATTGTACACGGCGCAAACCGCGCCTGCCCGTAACCCGTAAAGGCTTGCTAAAGTGTACAAGGTAGCTGTTTCCATCTCTACGTTCAGCACCCCTGCCTTCTGCAATGTAGGAAGGAGGTTTGTCGTTTCCAGAGTACTGTGCGATTTTATCGGTCGATTTTGCCCCGCATAGAAGTCGGCGGTTGTGGCTGTTATGCCCACGTGATAGTTTTGAATGTTGAGGCTTTCGGCTGCTTCAATCAGGGCTAACAAGACTTCATAATTGGCTACAGCGGGGTATTCAGGCATGATGTAGCAATTGCTGGTGCAGTCTAAACGGACAGCGGCGGAAGAAATGATAACGTCGCCGCAGGCAATGCTACGCTGTATAGCACCGGTGCTGCCCACCCTAACGAATGTTCGCACACCTATGTTTGAAGCTTCGTTAACAGCGATAGACATACACGCTGGACCAATACCGCTAGACAGCGCAGAGACTGCGACGTCTTTATAAGTGCCAGTGAAACTGCGAAATTCACGATTGCTGGAAACTTCCTTCGCGGAATCCCAGAAACTAGCGATTCTCGGAACCCGATCAGGATCACCAGGCACCAGCAAGTACTCTGCCAAATCACCCTGTCCACAAGCGATATGGTACTGTTTACCACCGAAAGATTTCGAGTGCAAATACCTCACCAAATCTATGATAGCAAAATCAAGATTTAACAATGACGCAATTTTCAGGGCGCCAACATAGGATTCTGCGCCAGTAGACCACCAGAACCAATGGATAGCATGTAATGTGGTACGCCAAATCACAACTTTTCATCATGCAATGAAGAGGTTACGCTACACGGCAAAACGCTTTTTATGCCTATAACTGTAACAAGCGGTCAACTCCCCCTTCACTGTCAAATTTAACCTATATATAGAGGGGGTATAAGTTCCGCTGAGCGAAACTATTGCGCATTTTCCGTACCCACAAAAGGTAAGTTTAGACAACCAGATCTGCTAAGTCCACGCTGTGCGCGTAAATCTGCCTTAGAAACGACGACACAGCCAAAACCTGGGGCATAACTTCTAGCGGCTGATTCTTCGCGGATTTTTCGATCCCCACGAAAAGCGTTTCAATCTTGTCGCTCATTTTTCGCACGTTTTCAGCTGTGGCTATGTCTTTGTTCACGAACGCTTTCAGTGCTTGCTCATGAGCCCCAGAGCAGATTGTCTGCAAGTCAACCAATAGCTTCCGCGGTTCTTCTGAAGGCATAGCTCCCTTGAGCGCCATTGTCTTGGCGGCAATTTGAACACAAGCATCGCCTATTGCTTCAACCAAGCTCGCAGCCAAACGGTAATCTAAACACTCTATGGTCGTCAAACCAAGTTTCTCACTCAAACTAGGGTTCTGAATTATCGTGCGCAGAATGCGAACCAACAGAAAATAAAGCCTGTTGTTCTCGTCGTCTCTAGCGATTACGCTTTTCGCCAGCTGCACATCGCCATCCACAAAAGAGTTTACAGCATCCGTGTTCATCCCCATAACTATAGCGTAATTTCGCCGCAAAATCTTTTCAGGCGGAAAACCAGAAGGCTCCAACAAGCATTGAAGAACTATCTGAGAGTTACTCTCCTCAACAATTTCCAACCCAATTAAAGAGCCCACAGTCGTCTTGACGATGTTCCTAACGTCAAGGTCAATTCGCTCTTTTGCTTCGATACGAATGACGTCAAAGCCGAGAAGATAGTGACCAATAATCTCACGGCTCAAATATGGCTCAGCAGTCAAAGTCGCAGCTCTAGGCAACTGTTCAACGTTATACTTCGGATCAATAAGAAGCTTACCGTCAACGGTTTCATTGAGCGCCACCAAAGTCCCCTTTCTCAAACCGTGTTCGTCAGCCCAAGAACGTGGCAAACAAACAAAAAATGTGCCAGTAGGCGTGCGTTGTACCTTGCGCAAATCACCCATTACCAAGTTCCCCGTCATGTTTCGAACTGTTTTTGGAATTAGCATATTTAAATAATGACTCACGTATATAAACTTGAACGCACCTATTAGAATTTACTGATAAATGTACGATTGGTATAGTTTTGGCGATGTTAAATAAATGTGCCACTGTACGGGAAATGTGAAAAAGCAACTTAGCGAAACCCAGTTCGGCTTATACAGACTGCTATTTTAGAAAACCGAGCAAGAGAAAGACCAAGAACTTAAAACCATAGATGCCCTTTTAATCATTCCAAAAAGGGTGAGCCCCTTAGAAAAACCAAAATAAGAGTAAAGAAAAAATCAGAGTGCTTCCCAAAAAGCTCCAAACGATGAAAAGCTTGCCTAACAAGCATTAAGACTGAATAACCTAATAGAGGAGAATGTACATAAAAACAGTCAAAAGCATGCAACATCAACCGAAAATCGTTTTAAAGAAAAGAGACTGGAGACAAGCGGCAAATGAGCGAAAGAGAAAGACTTCAAAAAGCCATAGAAACAACCATCGCAGCAGGATACCAGCTTGATAGCGGAGCTTTCGAATTTTTAAGTATTGTCGCTGCTACCGACGACCCAACGGTGATAATGCATAAAGCTCTACAGAGAATAGAAGAGTTGGAAGAGAAACCATTATTCATCGACAGAAGCTTTCTTGAAACGTTACTGGAACAGCCAGAACCCTCAGAAGAAAGGCAGGTTCAGCCGCAGGCTATTGAGGAAAACCTAGAAGAACAGCCAGAAAAACAGATGACTGAAGGGAAAAGCGTTTTTCACCCTTACGCGAAGGATGTAGAAGCAAACATTAGCGTTATAGAGGACCCTACAAGTAAACTTAGCTCAAATGGGACACTTGAAGATTACCTTCAGTACTTTCAAGATCGATTCAAACGAGTAGAACGCTTGTTAAGACAGAGAATCGATGTTAAAGCTGCAACTCCGATATTAGAGGCGTTAAAATCGCCAGCCAAGGCAAAACTGAAGATGATATGCATGATAACTGAAAAGCGAGAAGCAAAACAGAATATGATATTAAGGGTGGAAGATCTGCAAGCAAGCGCCACCATCCTAGTGACTCATAACGCACCAGAAGAGCTGCATAGGAAAGCCCAGATGCTGCTTCCTGATCAAGTAGTGTGTATTGCCGTAATAAAAACAAGAAGCAATCTTTTCTTGGCTGAGGACATAATTTTTCCCGAAGTGGGTCAGAAACTTCAGCGCAGAGCATCAGAATCCATTTACGCTGTGCTTACTTCAGACATGCATGTTGGAAGTGTGAAATTTCAGAGAGAAGCCTTCAACCGCTTCATGTTATGGCTTAACGGCAAGTATGGAAACGATAAAATGCGAGAGATAGCAGGTCACGTCAAATATGTGTTGGTTGCGGGGGACATTGTTGATGGCGTGGGAGTTTACCCTAATCAAGTAAAGGAACTGGTGATAAAAGATGTCCACAAACAGTACAGGCTTGCCTCAAAACTGATTGAGCAAATACCAGATTATGTTGAAGTTATTGTTTCGCCTGGAAATCATGACGCACCGAGGAAAGCGCTGCCGCAACCAGCGATATCGGATGATTTTCTTAAGACCCTTCAGGAAACAAGAAAAATACATTCTCTTGGAGACCCCTGCATTGTCAGCCTTCATAACGTGGAAGTTTTGATGTATCACGGACGTAGTTTGGATGACATAATCGGCACAGTGCCGGGCATAGATCATGAGCATCCTGAGAAAGCAATGAAACTGCTCCTTCAAAGCCGACATTTAGCACCCTTATACGGCGGAAAAACACTTTTATCGCCTGAGAACCGAGACTTTCTCGTCATAGAACGGATTCCAGATATTTTTCACGCGGGTCACATTCACGTAATGGGCTACTGCAATTATCGTGGTGTTTTAATCGTGAACTCGGGTGGCTGGCAAGAACAAACTGACTACATGCAGAAGCTTGGGTTAGTTCCAACGCCTGGGAAAGTGCCGGTGGTGAACCTGCAAACGCTAGAAACCACCGTTCTTTCATTCGCTTAGAAAAATGGGGTGGGTTTTGTGACCAAGACTGCTATAAGGAGAGCCTTTACGGTACATTCTTCTGGAAACGTCCGTCATCAACTCCGACTATTTTGCGTTCTTTGCAAGGACTTTCGGTTCATAATCGATCATACGCCCGAGTCTGGCGTCATTTCCGAAGACATCTTTAATGAGGGTACGTGATATGTCCAGTCTAATTTTTTTCGTGCGCCCGTAGCGCCCCATGCTTACTACTTTTGCATTCAAAAGACCCATAGCATCAAGTTCATTAATTAGAGTGCCTAGACGTCGTTGTGTGAGAAGCCCAGCGCCCAACTCACCGCACAGTTCATTGTAAATGTCGTAGATTTCCCCTGTAATAGCACTCGCCTTACTTAAGTGGTAAACGCTCAGGAGCACTAACTTAGAGTGTAAGGTTAAATTCTTAAGGGCTTCCACAACTCGATTATGTTCAATGTGTTTTTCAGCGTCTTTAACATGTTCTTCCGTAATCATTTTTGCCCCCTGGCGTTCAGCAACTTCCCCTGCCACGCGAAGAAGATCCAAAGCGCGTCTTGCATCTCCATGTTCCGCGGCCGCCAGAGCAGAACAGATGTTTAAAGCAGCGTCGGAGAGAGAGCCTTCTTGAAAAGATAATTTTGAACGGTCAAGAAGAATGTTACGCAGCTCGCTCGCATCATAAGGTCTAAAGACCATTTCTTCCTCGCTGAGCGAACTGAAAACGCGGGGATCAAGGAACTCCTTCAAGCGAAGGTCATTAGATATGCCGATGATTGTAACTTTGCTTTTGTGCAGATTTTCGTTTATTCTGGTTAATTCGTATAGGAGGCCGTCCCCTCGATTTTTGATTAGTGCATCTACTTCATCTAAAACCACAATGAAAATTGTTCGTGAAGTATCCAACCCGTTTCGGAATCTGTCAAACACTTCACCAGCAGACAAGCCTGTGAAGGGGATAACCAGACCTATGCTTTGGCTAAGATTTGCGAAAATGCGATATTCTGAACCGGTCATGCGGCAGTTCACGTAACAAAATTTGACTGGGGCGCCATGCTCCTTTGCTTTGATCTCCAAGTGGCTTAGCACGTATTTGGTTACAGCAGTTTTTCCTGTGCCAGTTGTGCCATAAATAAAAATGTTGGAGCACCGTGCATCCCTAAGGACTGGGGCCACCGTTTCACCAAGCAGTTTTATCTGCTCTTCTCTATGGGGGAGCTTCTCAGGCAGATAATCATGCCTCAAAACCTCTCTGTCTCGGAAGAGCTTGGCGCTATTCACGAACTTTTCGAATACATCGTCGAGTATGTTTGGATTTCCCATTCGCTATTCCTGCTTATTTTGAGAGGCAACACCGTTATTTCGTGTGGAGCAGATAAAGTGTGCAGTACAAAAAACTAGTTCCGAAGCACAATAATCCTAAAAGAAAATGAAACCCAAATAAAAAAAAGGTAAAAACTACAGACACACCCCAAAATTTCTACTGGAACTTTATATTACTTCCTAGAAGTTGTTCTGATTTCCTTTAGAAGGAAATATACTCTGAAAGGTAAGCACGTATGAAACTATAATAATACTTACTGTAAAAGATTTTAGATAAGTAGTGCAGAAAAATTTTGGCACCTGTAGGAAGTGCCTATTGTTTAGGAAGTTTCGAGAGGAAACGGAGGGGTGGCGGGATCTCTTGAACTTCGTCCTTGAATTTAGAGAATAACCACATTTTGCCTCAATACTATCACCATATTATTACCGCTACTGCCTTACTACAATTTACTTAGAGAACTTGCTTTCCTCACTGCTCCGTTTTTCCATTCACAATTTGTGAACACCTTGTGAAATTGTATTGAAAATGTTGCTTCTTAACTGTTCTTTTCTGCGTAATTACGTTCTTCTTGTTCCTTTTCTGTGAACGGGACACCCCCACACTTCTACTGGAAATGCAGAACTGGGCAGCACCTGCAAATTTTTCGCTATTTCGTAATCTTGTGAAGCTTGTAACGTTAAAAACTCTGCGTTTTTTGGCTTTTCCCCCATTTCCTCTATCCAAAACCCTTTTTATTATTTTTTCTTTCACCATAACAGCTATAAGTTGTGAAGTGTAAAGCTTGTGAACACCACTTCAGGTGCCCACCATAATGCCCGCTAGGAAAATGCGCGTGGAACTCTTCGATAATGAAGGCAATCGATACACCATCGCCTTCGAAGGACAGATAACCAGAGATAAGGCCGTTCGCCTTTTGGATCTAGTGGAACTGTTAGGCGGTATGCCCGGCGAAGGCGTGACACCTGGAACGGGAAGCGCATTAACAGGCAGCATTCCTTCACGGTTTGAAAAGGTTCGTATGGTTATCCAGAAAAGTTTTTCGCTGATTTGGTTCTCTTCTCGGGATATCCAGTCTGTTTATGAACAGGAACTTAAGGAACCCGTAAGTTTGAGTACAGTGTCAACTTACTTGGCGCGAATGGCAAGCAAAGGTTTGCTTTTGAGAGTTGGAGAAAGCAACAACCTGAAATACAAAATTGCTCCTAAAATCCCCCACGCAACCGTAAAACAGCAAATGAAATGAGTTTAGCTTGAATGCTCAGTTCTGATGAAGAGGTTCCCTTTAATCTATTGCAAAATGGGGTTGAAACTCGCAAAATATAAAACTGCACTATTACATTTCTTAGATTAACCTTGTGATTATCTTGCACGAAGGACTGGTTGCCAATGAATTCGAAAGTAGAAGCAGACTTTGTTGAAATGGAAAAGAAACTTAAATGTTACGTTGACAAGGGTCGAGTGACTGGGGGCGCCGAATCAAGAGAAGACCCCATGGTAGCGGTTAAACCAGACGCTTCTCTAATAAAACCACTTAAAAGAATGAGCACCTTCCCTGGAAGTTTTCTGGCTGTTGACTGCTCAACGCGAACTCTGAAAAGGGCCAATAACTGGGGCATCTACCTAATGCGCGTCTCTTGCGCCTCAGTTAGAGGGCGTAACGTTGATTGGAATTATTCCGAAAGAGTGTGCACTGTTGTTGGAGACTCCCCTGTACGTAGGAGATTCCTGCAAGACTTCAGAATTGAACTGGAAAGCCAAATGGCACTACAGTTTCTCAAAGAAGCAGCATCTCAGTCTTACTACGTACATGATGATGTACGTAGTATGTACCTCCTTTTGGACGGTGGCGGATATTTTGGGGGAGAAAGGAAATTTCGTGTGTCGCTTTACGAGGAATGCGAAAAAACTGGAATAAACCTTCTTGCTATCAGCAAAAATTCTCCTTCTTTACATGATGAAAAGGGACGCGATTTGGTGGCTACTACGTACAACATGTCTCCTCACGATATTTGGGTTTATTATCCTGTGCGAAAAGCCGACAAAGACAGAAGCTTGTACGGCGACATCGCAATTGTAAAATTGTGCGCTGACAGTTCTCACGCCTTTCGCTGTGACATCATGGATTACCTGACTAACCAAGACATTAATGAGTTACTTTCACCGTTAACCAGCGTGTCGGAAGATCCAAGATGCATCGGTTATCCCATAAGCCTCTGGCTAGCACACGAATTTTCTGCACCTTCCGATTCCATGCTGCTTTTCTATCACGATCAAATTGAAGACGCCCTGAAAAACGCGGGTTTGCTGGAAACTTTGAGAAGAGAGGAGCGTTGTTGCAGTTTTGCTGATGAAATTCACGGTGTAAAGCACGCTTTTGAATGGGAGTGGTGGAATGACCAGTACTGACCCCCTAGGCTTTATTTGCGGAACAAAGGGCGATTCTATCTCCTTCTTAGTTAACAAGGATGTTTGCCTGTCTTTCGGGCAGATCGTGCGAATAGAATCGGGGGAAAGAAGCTTCTACGGGAGGGTTGTCAACTCCGAAAGTAGCTCCACCCTTGAGCTGATTGAACAGCTGCGGGAGGCTGAGGGCAAAGAGGCCTTCGGTCCCTACTCGGCTTACAGGAGCGTTGACGCGATACTCTTCCTCGAGAAAAGACTAGGTAAAATGCGTTCTCCCACCTTCAACCCAAATTACAGGGACAAAGTTTACACTGCAAGCGAGGAAGACTGTTCAATTCTTAGGCTTTCTGGAGAACTAGAAGTCGGGCGTTTACGCTCAGAAGATCAGCTCTTGGGTTCGGTGGGCATAAACATTGAAGCTGTACCACGGATGATGGGTATGTTCGGCATGACTGGTTCAGGAAAAACGAACACGGAATTAATCCTGAACGCCCAAATTATTGACAATAGCCCCAAAACCGTAGCATTGATTTTTGATTTTGCAGGGCAACTTCTCGAAGGAAAAGAAATCAATCCGCAAAGAGGTTTGAAGGATCACCCTCTATTCCATAGCAAAGTGCAATATTACTCTTCCCGAGACGGGAAAATGGCTGTTGGTCTGCGCACAATAACGCCTGGTAAACTCGATACGCTTTTCCCAGATATTCAGCCGCCACAAAAGAGGCTCGCTTGGGCGCTGTACAAGCATTTAGGCGCCGCATGGATCGAAAACGCACGAGAAACCTACAGGACAGGAGGCAACGTCGAGGTGCGGGCGAATAAATCTGCTGTTGAAGCCCTCATGCAGAAACTTGCCTCTCTTCCTCATGATCTTTTTCCGCCTTCCAACTATACTTTTATCGACAACGCTTTGCAGAATATATGCAACGGCGTAACTTGCTTGGTTGACATTTCTGGTCTTCGCTCCGAAGATCAAAACCGCATTGTTTGCTTATTAGCCTCAGCCATAGCGGAACATTACAAACGCGTGTGGGAAGAAAACTACGAGGAGTGGCGCAAACTTCCAACGCTTCTCATAACCCTTGAAGAAGCACACGAGTTCCTTGATCCAAACAAGCCCAGAACAATATTTTCCGACATCGCACTTACCTATCGCAAGTATAGAGTGGGCCTTAACGCGGTGACGCCTAGACCCTCAAGGATCAACTTCGACGTTTTCGCTGAATTGTGGACTAAGGTTATCATGAAGACTGAGCTGAAGAAAGACAGAATATACCTGACTGAAAACACGCCTTACATGGAATACAGTGAAACAGAGATAAAAATGCTCGACGTAGGCGAAGCCCTTCTCATATCCGAGCCCAAGATCAAATTCGCCGTTCCCGTAAAGGTTGCACATTATCCAGAGTACTTGGATAAACGGGGCAAAGCGGACTATGGGCTTCCTGATTCTCTGAAACTTTCAGAAATGGATGAACGCCTCAAGCGATTGAGTGGGCAAGGAAAACTTTCTTTAGAATGATCACGCCTGCTCGCTTTCTGTTTTTTTCAAGAGTTTTTCCATTTCTTTTTTAACGCTGTATTTGAATGGGCTTTTGCCTGTTTCCCTTTCCAGGTAGCCCTCTTCATACAGTTTTTTCATGAGCCTTGCGGTGTGTTCCCTGCTAAGCTGGACTCGTTCTTTAATCTCAGGCGCCGTCTTCGACCCCTCCGTCGCAAGCATCTCTAAAACCGCCAATTCAGTATCCGTTAACGCCGCCATG
>Ga0315268_10008094_pt1 | contig 11011 bp, 9 predicted proteins | sample C1_top_MG_FD_204535 | JGI IMG/M metagenome (GOLD analysis project Ga0315268, IMG submission 204535) | Sediment microbial communities from Yellowstone Lake, YNP, Wyoming, USA - C1_top | ecosystem: Environmental > Aquatic > Freshwater > Lake > Sediment | place: USA: Wyoming | collected 2017-08-01 | reverse complement strand
CCTGATTGCCGACCAGAGCGATGGCCTCACCGCGATTGACAACACGCTCGCCAAGATCAAACCTGGCCTGACGGCAGACGATCTGTTCGCCGACTGGCAGGTCGCGCTTTACCTGAATGACCCTCAAGTGGGCGAAGGACAGTATGCCTACAAGGGCTTGAACTTCCCCAAGCCGAAGGTCGAACGGACGATCAATGTCTTTCCCTTCACGCAGAAGGGCACGGTGAATCATTGGGCTTCGCAATACTATGTCCTGCGCGGCGCGCGCGACGTGAAGGTGAGCTTGACCGGCTCGACCAAAGCGCGGCTCATCGCGGCGGACCCGCCGAATGGCAAGCCGATGTGGTATTCGGGCCGAGGCGACAACAGCGTCTTTTCGCTCACCCGCGAGTTTGACCTGAGCGGCGTTCAATCTGCCACGCTCAAGTTTTCGACGTGGTATGATGTCGAGCAGGATTGGGATTACTTGTACGTGCAAGTATCGTCGGACGGCGGCAAGACGTGGAAGATTCTCAAGGTGCCGGGCAGCACCGACACCAATCCTGCCGGCAACAATTACGGGTGGGCGCTCACCGGCGCGAGCGGGGGCAAGCAGCAGGCTCAGTGGACTGAAATCAATGCAGACTTGCGGGAATTTGCGGGCAAGAAAATCCTGGTGCGCTTCCAGTACATCACCGACGACGCTCTCAACCTGCCCGGCGTGGCGTTGCAAGACATCAGCATCCCAGAGATCAATTATGCCTACACTGCCGACAGCGGCGACGGCGGCTGGCAGGCGCAGGGCTTTGTCCGCACAACCAATTTTGAGCCGGAAAAATACAGCGTCCAGCTCATCAGCTTTGAGTCAAACGGCCAGGTCCATGTCGAGCGACTCAAGCTGGCCGACGACCAGACCGGTCAATGGGACGTGCCGCTCTCGCAACTCAAGAATGCGGTGCTCGTCCTGTCTGCGCTGGCGCGCACGACCACCGAGCCTGCGTCCTACCAATTAAAGATTTCTGATGGGTGATTGTAGATGGCTGATTCGGGACAGACAAACCAGCATCAATCTAGAATCACTCATCTAAAATCTACAATGACTGGGGCCGTTTGAGTGCGGCGAGTTGAGCTTCGAGTTCGGCGCGGCGGTCCTCGGCAGCCTTGCGGCCTTCGGCGACCAATACATCCACACGCGTGCGGACGTTCTGGCGCAACTCGACGCCTGGCGCTGGAGCCAGCAACAACGCCGCAACCGCTCCGACGATTGCCCCGCACATTGCACCTGCGAGAAAGCCGATCAGTTTCCGCATGGTTTTCTCCCTTTGCTGTGTATGGCGCACTGCCAAGTCATCCGATAGAGGAGGCAGCACACAGCAAATTATACACCGTGCGCGCGCATCACGGTAGTCTGGGGCTGTTTCCACGCGAGTCGTCATTGGACAGTCATCCCGAATAAAGTTATAATCTCTCCGACTTTTTTGGAAAAGGTATAGCCCATAATCGTGGATAAACCACCTGCGACTTTAACGCTCGAACTAGGCTTTCCGGCCGGGCACGCACTAGCGCTGGCTCGTATCGGAGTGCTGCACCATCCCAAGATTGCCGAATCGCGCCGGCTGGCGAATGATATTTCCGCTGCACTGCAATCGCTGGGCGCGAACGTCTGGCTCGGCTCGACGTGGGATGAAGACGCCGTCCGCGCTCAGATCGGACAACTCGACGTGCTCGTCACGTTGGGCGGCGACGGCTCGATGCTGCGTGCCGCGCGCATGGGCGCGCCGTATGGCGTGCCCATCCTGGGCATCAATTTGGGACGCTTGGGCTTTCTGACCGAAGTGCCGCCGAACGAATGGCAGAGTCTCTTGCCGCACGTGCTGGCGGGTGGTTATCGTATCGAAGAGCGCATGATGCTGCGCGCCGAATCGCGCCGGGGCGAGGAACTGCTCGGCATGTACGAGGCGCTCAACGACGTGGTCGTGAGCCGGGGCAGCCTGGCGCGAGTGGTGCGCATCCACACGCACATTGACGGCGATCACCTGACGCAATACGTGGCCGACGGGCTGATCGTTTCGACGGCAACCGGCAGCACCGCGTATGCGCTCGCAGCCGGCGGACCGATTTTGCCGCCGACGCTCAAGAACATTCTGCTCATCCCCATCGCGCCGCACCTGAGCATGGAACGCGCGATTGTGCTCGACCAGGGCGCGACGGTGGACATGCGCATCGTGACAGATCATCAGGCCATCCTGACGGTGGATGGGCAGTTCGAATTTGCCATGCTCGACGGCGACAGTGTGACTGTCAAGGCCAGCCCGCATGTGGCGCGCTTTATTCGCGTTTATCCGCCAGCGCATTTCTATCGCACGCTGATGGCCAGACTCCGGCCCAGCGGCAGTTTAGAATAACAAACGTTGAAGGACGACAAGACTAGACGGCTATGAGCGAATCACAACTTTCCACCCACACCGCGCCATCCGAAACATTTTGCGTCAATCATCCCGATGTCCCGACAGGACTGCGCTGCAACCGCTGCGGCAATCCCATCTGCATCAAGTGCGCAGTGCGCACGCCGGTCGGCTACCGCTGCAAGTCGTGCGTCAAGACCCAGCAAGCCGTCTTTTATACAGCCACCCCAGCGGACTATGTCGTGGCTGCCGTCATCACGCTGCCGGTTGCGGCCATCGGCCAGTTCATCGGCCCGTTGTTGGGATTCTTTGCAATCTTTGCCGGGCCGATTGTAGGCGGATTGATCGCCGAGCTTGTCTATCGCGCCAACGGCAAGCGGCGCGGCCAGTACACCTGGCTGGTAGTCGCGGGCTGTATCGTCGTCGGAGCACTGCCGGCGCTCCTAGTTTCGGCTTTGCCCATGCTGGGCTTTATGTTTGGCGGGTTCAGTCCGTACGGACTGGTCAGCCTGTTGTGGCCCGTCATTTATCTCGTCCTGGCGGTTGGCTCTGCCATCGCGCGACTGAGATTCGGCAAATAGGTAAACATGCTCACCGAACTGACCATCAGCGACCTGGCGATCATTGACGAACTGACTCTGCAGCTCGCACCTGGGTTTAACGTGCTGACTGGAGAAACCGGCGCGGGCAAGTCCATCATCATTGACGCCGTCAGCCTGCTTTTGGGCGGGCGCGCCGATGTCGAGATCGTGCGCGCTGGGGCTGAGCGTGCACAGGTCGAAGGCACATTCCAACTGAGTCAAGAGGCCCGCGCCTGGATTGATCCAACCCTCGCCGAGAACGGGCTGGAAAGCGACGAGCCGGACACGCTGACGCTTTCGCGCGAAGTTCGCCGAAACGGACGGAGCGTATGCCGCGTCAACGGGCGAGCGGTCTCGCTGGCGGTGCTCAAAGACATCGGCCAATATCTTGTGGACATTCACGGCCAGAGCGAGCACCTCTCGCTGCTGCGCGTGAAGGAGCACATCAATCTGCTCGACCGGTATGCCGACTTGTGGGACAAGCGCATCCAATTCGGCAAGGTCGCGGCGCAGTGGCGCGAGGTGCGCCGCGAGCTGGAATCGCTGCTGCGCGACGAGCGCGAGATGGCGCGCCGCATTGACCTGCTGCAGTTTCAGATCGAGGAAATCAACTCGGCCAAGCTCAAGCCGGGCGAAGACGTCGCGCTCGAACAAGAGCGCACGCGCCTGGCGAACGCGGAACAACTGGCGGCGCTCGCAGACGAAACCTACCAATCGCTCTACGAAGGCGATGGCGAGACGCCCGCCGCGCTCGACGCGCTGGCGCAGGCGACCAAAGCGCTCACGGGCCTCGCCAAGATTGATCCCACATTGGTCGAGCATCTGCAGACCGCCGAAAGCGCCGCCGCGCAACTCGACGACCTGGCGCGTACGGTTCGGGCCTACCGCGAGCGGATCGAATTTAGCCCCAAGCGATTAGAGCATGTCGAAGACCGGCTCGACACGATCAAGCGGCTCAAGCGCAAGTACGGCAACACGATTGAAGAAATATTGACGTTTGCTCAAAACGCCGCCGCGCAGCTTGACGGCATTACGCACGCCTCGGAGCGCATTGAAGAGCTGCGCAAGCAGGCAGAAAAGCTTTTGCGGGAAATCGGCGGCTTGGGCCGCGAACTATCTGCTGCGCGCAAAGCTGCAGCCGAGAAACTGGCTGCCGGCATCGAGGCCGAGTTGAACGACCTGCGCATGACCGGCGCAAGGTTCGGCGTGGACATTCAGTGGACGCCGGCTCCGGACGAGAGCGGCGCATTTGTCGAGGAAGGTCGCTATGCGTTCGATGCGACTGGGCTGGACAAAGTGGAATTTCTCGTCGCGCCCAATGTGGGCGAAGGGTTGAAACCGCTCGCCAAGATTGCGTCCGGCGGCGAGACCTCGCGCCTGATGCTCGCGCTCAAAGCGGTGCTGGCCCGCGCCGATCAAACGCCCACGCTCATCTTTGACGAGATTGACCAGGGTATTGGCGGGCGAGTTGGCTCAGTCGTGGGACGCAAGCTCTGGGACCTGACCGTGGTCGGCGGTCAGCGGTCCGCGATCAATCATCAGGTGATCTGCATCACGCATCTGCCACAGCTCGCGGGTTATGGTGACGCTCACTTTCGCGTCGAAAAGAGTGCGGTGGAAGGCCGCACCCTCGCGAGCGTGCAGACGCTTGATGAAAAAGCGCGCGTGCAAGAGCTGGCGCAGATGCTTGGCGCATCGGGCAAAGGCGCTGTGCAGAGCGCGCAGGAAATCCTGGCAACTGTGGCGAAGGAAAAAAGCGGAGCATAAATCAAACGCGCCCGCCATCCAACTGCATCAAGTCAAATGAAAAAACGGGGGCCGCTCCACGCTTCGCGCGAGCCGCCCCCATTCGACTGATTACTGATCACTGATCGCCGATCACCGATCACTTGACCACAATCTGCGCCTGCCCCGTCATCCCTGGACGCAGCGACAAATCCGTCTGATCCAAATCAACCCGCACCGCAAACGTCGCCGCATCACCCACCGGCTCACCCGCCAGCGGCGCGATGGCGATCACCTTGCCGGTCAGCTTGGCATCCGGGAATGCCTTGAGTGTAATGTCGACGCTTTGCCCCGTTGCAACATGCCCCAGGTCGCGCTCACTCAAATTGTTCGTCACGAACTGCAATTGGCCAATGTCCACCAGCGTGACCGCGGGGGCTGCGCCTGCCTGCGAGCCAGGCGCAATGTCCACACTGGCGATCATCGCATCCCAAGGCGCTTTGAGTTCGGCGTTCGTCAGGTCTGCCTGTGCGCGGGTCACCGCCGTCTCGTTGAGCATCACCTGCAGCTCGGCAGAGCGCACCGGGTCGCCGCTCTTGACCGAGTTGTAGCTCGAAAGCGCCGACAAGTATTGTTGCTGCGCATTCGCGATGCTGCGCTGGGCCGCCGTCAGATTGTTTTGCGCATCCTGCGTGATTTGAAGCATCTGATTGTGGGCATTGGCCGCACGCGCGCCAGCTTCCTCATATTGGATGCGCCGCGAATCGCTGTTGGGATTATCGTTCAACCGCAGCCATTTGTCGCCCAGGTCATCCGCCCAAAAGTCGGCCCAGAACTTGGCTATCTGCACATCTCCGGTGACATCGGAGCGCAGCAGCGTGGACGAATAGTTGCCCTGCGCGTTGGCAATGCCGAGCGATGCGGCATTCAGCCCGGCCTCGGCCGCTTTGAGGTCTGTGCCGGATTCGGCGGCGCGCCTGGCCTTGTCCAGATCAAAGCGCGATTGCTCCAGCCGGGCCTGGGCATCGCGTAAGGCATTCTCCAGGTTCAACGTGTCAAGACGCGCAAGAACCTGCCCGGCTTTGACTGTGTCGCCCGGGTGAACGAGCACCTCAACTACCTGCCCCGCCACCTGAAAGCCCAGTCCCAGCGTAGGCCGCATCGAAACCAACGCGCCATCGGCAGTGACGACCGTTTCCAGAACCGGCGTCGCTTCCGGCATCGGGACGACCAGAGCCGTCGGCGTGGGCTGCGGCTTGCCGCCGATTGCCAGTTGACCGCCCTGGCAACCCACAAGCGATGCCACGCTGAGAACGGATATGAGCAGAATGGATAATTTGCGAAACATAGAGACTTCCTCACGTAATGCGTGATGCGTGAACTCGTCACAAATCACGCATCAGGTTTATTGTGCTTCTCGCAGAATCTGAACGGCCTTGCGGCGAAGAACAGCGCGCGAAGCTAACGCCGCCGAAATGATGCTGGCGACGACGACGAGCACCACCGTCAAAGGAGCTACAGTGGTATCCAAAGCAAACGTGAATGGTTGCTCCGTCATGAAAGTGTTCGAGTATTGCAAGAAATAGGCCAGGACCGCGCCGGCTGTGATACCCGTCAACACAGCACTCACACTCATCACCATCGCCTCTAAGATGAACGTCAACAAAAGGTGCCCATTGGAACTGCCTACTGCCTTCATCATCCCAATCTCCATCCGGCGGCTGTTGACGGCGACATAGATCACCGCAAATACGCCAAAGATCGCCGTGACGAACGAGATGATGGTCAGGATCATCATGAACACCTGAGCCTGCTGAAGCGCCTGGGCCACCAACTTGATGTCTTCTTCCGTTACCGAAACCAGCATCTTGTACTTTAAAGTAAAGGCGGTCCGCAGCGCCTTGGCGACCTCTTCGGGCTTTGCGCCGGGAGCCAGTGTCGCCACAAAGCGCATCAACACTGCCGTGCTCGGGTCTGGCTTGCCCAGCACCGGGTCGTTGGTGATCTCGCGGAATGTGTCGAGCGACACCAATGCCGTGCCCATCCCCATGCCGGCTGTCTGTTGGTTGCGCCCGATCTCGGAAGGAAAGCCCGGTATTTTGCCCGCGATGCCGACCACGCGCAATTCGACCGTATGATCTACGCCCTTACCGGTAACGTGAACGGCTCCGCCCAGCGGCACTTGCAAGTGCTGGGCCAGTCCCTCAGAGATGATGACCGAGCTCTTTTCGTGAATGACGCGATCCAGCGCGTTTGATCCACCACCCGAAAACTCGACCATGTCGGGGAAGACGATGCCATTCAGACTATCCGACAAGCCGACAAAGCCCACCTGGGCCGAGCGCACATCCACCGCATCGGCGGTCTTGGCGCGATAGGAATACGTCAACCCCGCCACACGGCCCACGCCAGGGACCGCCTTGAACTCGTCCACGACCTCCGGTTTGAGCCGCAGCGATTCGGGCGTGGTGCTCATCCCCATCTCGAACACAAAGCCGCCCGTTTCGCTGACCGTGCTGACCTGCGCCTCAATCGGAGCGCCATTCATGAGCTTGGACGAGTTCGCTACTCCTGCGCCTTGCAGCGCCATCTGGGTTGCCAGGAACACAGGCAGCACGGCTGAAAGCACGATCATCAGCGAGATCCACGTATTGCGCTCCTTGCCGCGCCGGACGTACCGGTTGACAAAGAACGCCCGCCTGGGAGCGACCAGGTTCAACAGCGCCATCAGCAAGCGTTCAAAGGGAACGGTCAGGACGGAGAACATCATGCCCATGCCGATCACCAGCGATATAATGGAGCCAAATGTTAGTGCAGACAGCAAACCGATGTTGCCGGATAGAACCGCATACTGAAAGCCAACGAACATGACCACGAAGGCAATCACCAGCGACATGCCGATGACAAAGATGCGGCCCGACGGACGCCGCTCGCGGAACTTGGCAATATCGTCCAGCCCAATGTTATCGGCGGCGCCGGGGTTGATGGCGTGCATCACCTTGGTGGCCGAAGCCTGCTGCGCCGGCATCAGCGCGCTGATAGCCAACATGCCCATCGCCATCAATACGGGCGGAAGGATAATGTCCAACGACACCCTGGGCTGGAGCTGCACGCCGCCCAATTCGGTCAGGCTCTTGAATATTTGAGGCGCAATCACATAGTTGTTGAGCAGGATGCCCGTCACCACGCCGATTCCCGCGCCCAGCACGCCCAGCACCGCCACTTCGGCGATCACCATGCTGAACAATCGTCGGCGCGTCGCGCCCAAGATGCGCAGCACCGCCATGTCGCGGCGATTTTCGATGACATTGTTCTGTATGAGCGTGCGCACCAACAGACCCACAATGCCCAGCGACATCAGACCATACACGTTGATGAGCGATTGCTCCATCGTGAAAGCGGTCCGATTGTTATCGAGCGCCTTGGCTTTGCTGAGAACATAGGTGTAATCATCGCCCAGTGCTGCCTGAACTTTTTCTGCCATCTGGCGCGCTCGAAAGATCGCCACTTGCGGATCGGTCGTGGAATAGATGGCCGGGTCCCACTTGATGAGCAACTGACCCGCGCGGTCAGGCAATCCCAGCCACGTCTGCACAAAACCTAAATCGGCGATGACGGCATTTTGCGCGCTCTGAGACAACAAACCTTGTTGCGTCACAATACCGACGACCGTGACGGCAGTATGCGCTCGCGACGAGCTGGCTCCCACGCTGCCGGCGTAACCTTCGCGGCGCGGCGTGGGCAGCGTGTAATACAAATCAAATGCATCACCCACGTGCAGGTCAAACGATCCCGCTGTGCCCTGCAAAATCACTACACGCCCCGGGCCGATATCAAGCGTGCCCGAAACCGGCTTCATGTAGCCCAGCTTGTCGTTCTTGAGGTCCAGCGCAAGAAAAGTGGCCGTGCCCCTGTGCGTCCCGTGCACAATATCGGCGTTGCCCTGAAAACGGGGGTTGATGGCTTCCACACTGGGAACAGCCCGGCGCACCAGCGTAGAGACGTTGCTGACCTGGATAAACTGGTCGCTGGCGATCTCGGTCTTGTTGAGCAACAAATCATAGCCGCCCGTGCGCAGCGCGATGGACTCGACCGAGTACTGCCGGTCAGTGTCCACGACGGCGCTCAGCGTCACGACCATGCCGACGGCAAAGATCAACGAAAGCAGGATGAGGAGTGTGCGCACCTTGCGGCGTCGAAAACTCCGGAGAATATACTTGAGGGTCATAGATTCCACCAAGACCTGTGAGGTCTCGCAGATCTCAAAGCTCTATTGTTTTCCGCGATCAACGATCTGCTTGCCATCGTCGTCAATAATCAACTCGCCCGGCTTGACCACGGCGGCGCTGTCGTGACCATTGCCGTTTTCTGTAACGATCCTGCCATCACGCAATTGAATGACTCGGTGAGCGTACTTGGACATGCGCGGGTCGTGGGTCACGTACACCACTGTCGTACCGTGCTCCTGGTTCAGCTTGGAGACCAATGCCATGATCTCAAAGCCGGTCGTGCTGTCCAGGTCGCCCGTCATCTCATCGCCGACAAGAATCGCCGGATCATTCGCCATCGCGCGAGCAATCGCCACGCGCTGCTGCTGGCCGCCGGAAAGCTCGCTGGGATAGTGATGCGCGCGGTCGGCCAGGCCCACCAGCGACATCAACTCCTTGGCGCGCTTTCTGCGCACGCCGTTCTTCATCCCTGCCAGCACCATCGGCGCTTCGACGTTTTCTTCGGCAGTAAAATTGCCCAGCAGGTTGTACGCCTGAAAGACAAACCCCATCTTGTGCAGGCGCATCCGGGCGAGCGCCTCTTCGTTGAGCGCGACGACGTTTTCGCCATCCACAATCACATGGCCCCGGCTGGGACTATCCAGCCCACCCAGAATGTTGAGCAGCGTCGTCTTGCCGGAACCCGAAGGCCCCATCAGGCAGACAATCTCGCCGCGCTCGACGCACAGCGAAACGCCGCGCAACGCCTCGACGGCCTCCCGGCCCATGATATAGGACTTGTGGATATTGTCCACGCAGATGATCGGCCCTTGTGATGATTCAGACATGTCTGGCTTTACTCCCTCAACCGGTGATGCTACCTAACAGTACGACGAACGAGGCTCAGCTTCGGTGACCTTGCGCCGTTGCGCAGCACGAGGCTAAAACCCTGTATGATTCTACTCCGTCTCTGCGACGGATGCTTGACCGGATACCGACAATTCCATTCCTTATTACTACGTGTCCAGCCAGCAAAAGTTGCACGGCGCGACTGTCGCGTAAGCATACCACCACCCCACCATCTTGCCAAGCGAGTCACGGCCAAAGTGTGGTATGATGCGGCGCAATTACGTTTCGGATCTGTAACATGACTTTTCTCATCGCCGGCATCGTCCTTCTGGCTGTCTTTACTCAAGCCGTCACCGGCTTTGGGCTGGCGCTCGTTTCGATGGGGCTGCTCGCCCAAACGCTGGGAGTCCAGGTGGCTGCGCCATTAATTGCGCTGACCGCCGCGCCGCTCGAACTCATCGTCCTTGTACGGCATCGCCGCTCGCTCAACTTGAGCGCAGTATGGCGGTTGGCCCTGGGTTCGATGATCGGCATTCCGATTGGGCTGCTGGGGGTGAGGTACCTGAACGAAAAAGTGGTACTTGTAGTGCTGGGCGTGGTCATCATCGCCTACGCCTTGTATGCCCTGCGGACTCCCAAGCTGCCCGAACTCAAAGAGTCGGGCTGGGCATATGGGTTTGGTTTTTTGGCAGGGATATTGGGGGGAGCTTATAACACCGCCGGGCCGCCGACGGTTCTTTACGGCAGCAGCCGCCAGTGGAGTCCGGCGGAATTCAAGACCAACCTGCAAGGCTTTTTTTGCTCAACGATGTGCTGGTCATCGTGGGTCACGCCTTGAGCCATCACCTCACGCCGGTCGTGTGGGAAAATTATCGCATCGCGCTGCCGGCGCTCGCGCTCGGCGTGATCGCCGGGCTGGGTGTAGAAAGATTCATCAATCCGGCCAAGTTCCGGCAGATTGTGTTGCTGCTGTTGATTGTCACCGGCATACGATTGATCGTTTGACCAAAGCCGGTTGACTCGATTTGTCACCCTGAGCGGAGCGAGGGGTCTCTACGTTGCGGCACAGAGATTCTTCGCCGCTTCGCGGCTCAGAATGACAGCGGCTAAGGCTCAACTGATTTTGGTCACACCCAAATCAAAAGCTCACTCTCCTGGCCCAACGCCCACACACCGAAAACCGAAGTTGCTGCTGCGATTGCCGGGTGTGAAGTTGCCGCGAGACGCCGCGCGGGCGTACGCCTGACCGTAGTACCAACTCCCG
>Ga0315268_10008093_pt1 | contig 11013 bp, 6 predicted proteins | sample C1_top_MG_FD_204535 | JGI IMG/M metagenome (GOLD analysis project Ga0315268, IMG submission 204535) | Sediment microbial communities from Yellowstone Lake, YNP, Wyoming, USA - C1_top | ecosystem: Environmental > Aquatic > Freshwater > Lake > Sediment | place: USA: Wyoming | collected 2017-08-01 | reverse complement strand
CCTCGCCGCTCCATCCTTCTCCCTCCCTTCGTGCCTTCGTGCCCAAGTGCCTTCGTGCCTTCCCTCTCACACCCCCTCTGCCGGCACATTCAACTTCAAATCCATCCTGGCATTCGCCGCAATCATCTCGTCCCACGTCACCGGCCGCGCCTCATACGCCGCGATCCGCCCGAGAATGCTGGTCAGCGTGCTGTTGGCGCCTTCGCGGGCGTTGTTGATGTAGGTCTTGGTCTCGATGCTCTTGCAGAAGTTCTTGATGTTGGTGACCGCGCCGTCGAGATAGATGCTGTTGGTCGCGCCGCCGCGATAGCCGCCGGTTTTCGCGCGAATCACCACGTTCCCGCCGTAGTGCGTGTCGGCCGTGCCTTTGCCGCCGTAGATGCGGCAGCAAAGGTCGCTGTAGCCGCTGGTGAACTGGCCGGAGCTGAAGTCGAGGATGAAGCCGTTGGCGTACGTGAAGATCACGGCGAAATGGTCCCAGCAGTCGCCCACATCCACGCGGGCCTTGCGCCCGCCGGTGCCAACCGCCTTCACCGGATGGCTGCGCAGGAACCAGTTGGCCACATCCAGCACGTGGATGTTCTGCTCGACGATTATGTCGCCGGACAGCGCCTTGTCGAACACCCAGTTGCGCAGCCGTGCTTCCTCCGTTCCCGGGGTGGCCTGTGGATTCAGCCGGCCGTCGTGATAGTAAGCCTGCCCACAGACCAGATCGCCGATCAGCCCGTCATACACGCGCTGCACCGCGCCCTGGTAGAACTCGTTGGCGCGCGTCTGGAAATCGACCAGCACTGAGAGCTTGTCCTTGGCCTTGTCGGCCGCATCGGCAATCGCAACCGCGCCGGGCACGTCGACGGCGATCGGCTTGGCGAGGTACACGTGCTTGCCCGCGTTCATCGCGGCCACCGCCTGATCCGGGTGGAAGCACGGCGGGCTGATGATAGCCACGGCGTCGACCTTGCCCTCCAGGAGCTGGCGATAGCCCGTGAGACCTGAATGCCGGCGGGCCGGTTCGATCCTGAACTTGTCGCCCGCCTCGTTGGTGCGGTCCTTGAAATAGTCGTGAACCGCGACGACCTTGGCGTTGGCGTTCTTCTCAAAAAGCTCGCCGATCCACTTTCCCCGCCCGCCGCAGCCGATCAGCCCGATTTCGATCTTCGAGTTGGCCTCCGCCGAGCGGGCGGCCGAGGGAAGAATCGTAACCGCTGCGCCAGCAGCCGCGGCTTTCAGAAACTCACGCCTGCCGAGGTGACTCTTCATTGGCGATCCTTTCGATTGTGGAGCCAGAGCGAACCGACGAAGGATAATGGGAAAAGCGGCGTTCGCCAAGAGCGACGGAAACGAGGAGCTGCCGTCCCCCTCTGCCTCTCAGGGAGAGGGCCGGGGTGAGGCTGTCCGCCTTCGCCCCCCGCGCAGCCCTCCCGTCAGCGGCGCTGTCAACTTCTCATACAACGCAAAGAGATATTCTACTCTTTGCCGCTCGCTGGCGAACGGCTGCGCGCGATAGCACCGGTCCACCGCCCGATCCAGCTCCGCATGCGCCTTGACTAGCTTCACCGGCATTACCAGCGGATCATACAGGTCCGCCAGCGTGTTGGGCGACTTCGTTCGCGAGGCGCGAAGATACCCCGCCCGCCCATCGCCGTATTCAACGCGGAGGTCCAGAATACGCTGCGCAAGCAATTCAATCTTCTCCCGCTGCCTTTCCGAAACGTCATCCGGCCAGGGGAAGTTGTTGTAGACCAACTTACTCGAATACCGGTAGTCCGACTTCAGCCGCCCGCACACGTGCCGCACCCACGCCATGTGCATCGCCGAAGACAACACCCCGAAATGATAAAGCGTCGCGTCCGGCAGGATGAACGCCAGGTCGCTGACAAGAATCCCCGGCGACATGAAACCCATCGGAATGTACCGGCGACGTTCCGACGAGACCTTCGGAATCAGCAGGAACCGTTTCTTCGGCATGTTCTCGACATGGAACCGTGTGGGATGTTGCGCCAGCTTCTGCGTCGGCTTGCTCTTGCTGTCCAGCCGGAACCTGCGCACGGCCTCGACGCGTTTCATGCACTCGGGCATGGCCCGCAGCTCCGCCGCGCTGCAATCGCCCAGCCACAAACACCACCGTTCTTCTCCGTTGATGAACTCCTGCGATCCGACCCACCGGCGGAAGAACGGCCGCGATTGGGGCTCGGCCGCAATAAACGCATCGCGCTCGGCCGTCGTGAAGAGATAATTCCCGTCATCGATCGGCTTGTTGCCGATGCCGATCTGCGGCACCGGACAGATCGGGCTCGATCGGTTTTCGATCGCCCGATCGGGTCCCTCAACGAGATACGGGCTGATATTCTGTGCGATCGTGACGCTTCCGGGCTCCGCGTCGGTTTCGTAGTCGTAGATGCGCTTTCCGACGCTGTTGAACAGGCCCCAACCGATGATCACTACGTGTACATGCGCCCTGCCTCGCGCCTCGCTCTCCCAGGCAAACGTCCGGTGCCCGAAGTGAATCTTCGCCCCGCGCCGAAACAGCTCCTTCCAAAGCACGCCCACCTGCTCACCCTGCGTGAGCGAGTTCGTCGATACGAACGCAATCCGGATGCGCGTTCCGGCGGCATATTCGGCCGCCTTGAAGTACCAGCCTGTCACATAATCCAGCAGGCCGGAACTTCCGACCTTGCCCGCGACCAGGTCCATATCCGCGCGCTGCTCATCGTTCTGGTACTTCGCGCCCACGAACGGCGGATTGCCCATCACATACGCGCACTTCTCCGCCGCCAGCACCTCGTTCCAATCCATCCGCAGCGCGTTTCCAACCGCGATCTTCGCGCTCTTCGTCAGCGGCAACCGCATCAGCGGCTTGCCGAAAACCTGGAACACCTCCTGGTTCATCTGGTGATCCATCAGCCACATCGCCACCTCCGCGATGCGCGCCGGCCATTCCTCGACCTCGATCCCGTGCATCTGGTCCACATCCACCCGGCATTCGGCCCGGAGATCGCCCTCGCTCAGGCCCTCGCCGTAAAGGCGCCGCAGGATTTCGATCTCCAGCCGCCGCAGTTCGCGGTAGGTTATGACCAAGAAATTCCCGCAGCCGCACGCGGGATCGAGGAATTTCAGCGTCGCGATTTCGTCGTGCAGGCTGCGCAGCCTCGCTTTCTCCGACCGCGCAGATTCCAGTCGGGCCTTCAATTCGTCGAGAAACAGCGAGTTGATCAGCTTCAGGATGTCGCGTTCGGATGTGTAATGCGCCCCGATCTGCCGACGCTCGCGCGGCTGCATCACCGCCTGGAACAACGATCCGAAGATGGCCGGCGAAATGCGGTTCCACTTGAAATGGCAGCACGCCAGAAGCGCATTGCGCATCGCCGAATTGAATTCCGCGAATCCCAGGTCTTCCGAAAACAGCTCTCCGTTCACGTACGGCAGCGCTGCCAGCTCTTCGTCCAGGTTCTTCTGCCGCTGGTCTCTCGGCGTGTTGAGCACGCCGAAAAAACGCGACAACTGCGAACCCAGGTCCGCGCCGTCGTCCCGCGTCTGGGTCTGGATGTATTGAGTGAACGTGTCCGGCTCAAAAATCGCCGTGTCATCCGCGAACAGGCAGAACAGGATGCGCACCAGGAATCGTTCCAGGTGGTGGCCCCGGTATCCGCCGGCCTCCAACTGATCGTGCAGATTTCCCAGCAGTTCCACCGCCCTGAAATTGGCCGGGTCCTCCGGGTCGAGCTTTCGCCGTTCGTACCCCGCGATAAACCCGAATTCCCGCACGAGGTTCGGAAAGTCCGCCAGATTGAATTCCAGTGTCTGCTTCGACCGGTCCGTCTCCTCCAGGTTGTGCAGCGCAAACCGCGCGAAATCGGAAACCAGGATGTACTGCGGCGCCTCCTCGCCGCGGCCGTCGTTGATCAGCCCCTGCACGTAACCGATCGCCTGCGTGTGCGCCTTGCCCAGGTCCTTGCCTCGCGACTTGTGTTCCGCGATCAGCCGCCCTTTCCAGAACAGGTCGATGAACTCGGTATCCCCGCTGAGGCTCCTCACCGGCTCCTCGAAGCTGGCCACTTTCCTCCGGCTGATCCCGAACACGTCGAAAAACTCGTTCCAGAACGTCTGCGCCTCCGCGCGCTCCCGCGAAGCCTCCGACCAGTTCCTTGAAAACAGCACTGCCCGGCTCTTGATCTCGTTCCATGAGATAGGCATGTCGCGGCCCATTCTAACCGAACACCGGCTCACGTTATACTGTCGGCGATGGATACGCTGCCGCCCTTCGAGGGATTCACGCCGCAGTCTCTGCGCTTCTTCGCCGCGCTGAAGCGCAACAACAACCGCGCGTGGTTCAACGTTCACAAGCAGCAGTATATGGACCTCGTCTTTCGCCCGGCCCAGTCGTTCGTCGCCGACATGGCCCCGGTGCTCGGGCGAATTTTCCCCGGCATCGTCGCCGATCCTGCTCCGGGCGGCTCGATCTTCCGCATCCACCGCGACACGCGTTTCTCGGCCGACAAACAGCCCTACAAGACGCACCTGGGCGTTCTCTTCTGGCAGAGCGGCGGCCGGAAGATGGAGCGCCCGGGGTTCTACTTCGAGCTGGATGACCGTGGTGTGCGGCTCTATTACGGCTGGTACATCTTCCCACCCGATCTGCTGAGGCGATATCGCCAAGCGGTCGCGGATGATAAAACGGGCCTGGAGCTCGTCAGAGCGAAGAAAGCCGTCGAGCGATCCGGCATCGCGGTCGGCGGGCAGTTCTATAAGCGGATTCCCCGCGACCATCCCGTGGATGAATCCCGCGCCGACCTGATGCGCCATAACACCCTCTACACGGAGCAGGACTGCGGCCGCCCGCGCGAGCTGTTCTCCCGCTCGCTGATCCCCTACGCCGCCCGGCGATGGAACAAGTGCATGCCGGTCTATCGGTGGGTGCAGCAAATCCTCTGATGCATCGCGCTCCGCGAGGATCCAACGCCTGACATTGCGTGCGAAACCGACACCTCCCCAGCAGCTCTCACCGACACCGCAGCAGGCTCATCACCGCGAACGCCGTCCCGTAGGGCTTGTGAAAGTCCCACATCGCGTAGTCCCACCAGCTTCCATCCTCCTCCTGGATGGGCAGGAGCCAGCCGGCCAGCGCGGCCGCGAAATGCTGCCTCTGCTTTGTGGGGAGGTTCTCGATGATGCGCGCGGCGTAGTAGTGGTCGAAGTAGTAGTAATACGGCGCGGTCTGGTACCACGACTCGTGCGGAAACTGGCGCTGGCGGCCCATGTCGATGAAGATGTGCTCCTTTTCGAAGACGTCCAGGCCCTCCACCACCTGCTTCTGGCCGACACCCGCGAACTTCCAAAGGTTCAGGGCATAGTTGCAGGGCTGAGTTCGCCCGATGCTTCCGCGCACCATGTTCGCCGGCAGGCGCGGGATGTAGCGGTAGTCAGCGCCGTAAAGGTATGCTCCGTTCGGCAGTCGCGTCTCGCCCAGCGTTTTGAGAGCGCGGTCGATGATCCGCTGGGGCACTTCGCAGCCGGATTTTCGGGCTTCCCACAGCGCGACCAGCCCCGCGGCGGTGCCGAAACTCGTGCCGCCCATGGCGGGGGTTCTTGCGCCGACATCGAAGTCGTAATAGTTCCACCCGCCGGAGTAGGTTTCGTATCGAACCAGTCGCTCGATATGCCAGGCGATCGCGTCGCGGAAGCGCTGGTCGGGCTTGTCGCGCAGCTCGATCGAAAGCGCCTGCACGGCGTAGATATGCGCCCAGATGTTGTAGATCAGATCGGCATCGTCGCGGTAGGCGTGGCCGTGGGCGAGCAGGTACTCGATGCCGCGATCATGGGCGGCCTTCTCGCCGGCCTCCCGCAGCGCCATCACGCAAAGCGCCGTCGTGGCCACGCGGAAGGACTGAATCGAGCCGGGCATCATCGAATAGATTTCAAAGCCGCGCGTGACCAGGCCGGTGCCCCACGAGCCGTCGGGATTTTGGCTCTTGACGAGAAACGCCACGCCGCGATCGACGGCGGCGGCGATGCGCTTCCGGCGTTGCTCGGGCGTGAGCGCGGCCGGATCGGCGGGCGATGTCGTGCGCTGCGCGCAGCCGCACACGACGAACAGCAGGATGATGGTCGCGATTCTCATTTGTCGCTCGTGAGGAGAATCTGGTCGCCTTCGTTCAGGCCCGAACGAATCTCGACGGTCTGCCCATCCGATCGGCCGGTGGTGACGGCATGATCGACGAAAGTGCCGTCGGCGTTCCTGAGTTTCACCGTGTTGCCCGAAATAGCCGAAGCGGGCACGAGCAGGACTTGCTCGCCCTTCCTGCCTTGCACCTTGACTGAGGCCTTCATGCCGGGCAGCAGGCGCGGGTCGGCCTGCGGGATGCTGACGGTGAGCGTAAAGCCGAACTGGGGTGGGTTTCCGCGCGGCGCCATCACCAGCGGCGGGCAATCCACGCCGTAGGAAATGGAGGGCAGAGCGGCCGGAGTGACCTGAGCCTTGCACGAGCTGTCGATCCAGAGGGCGCGGTTTTCGGGGACGGTTGTTTCGATCTGCAGCCGCCCGGGGTGCATGAGCCGCATGACGATCTGGCCGGCCGTGAGACGTTCGCCGGCTTTGAAGGCCTTGGGATCGCCGCCCTGCCAGGCGCCGTCGGCGATGTTGCCGTAGATGACGATGCCGTCGAAGGGCGCGGTGATTGTGAGCGCGGCCGCGTCGGCCTTGATGTCATTGTATTTCTGCTCGGCCTGCTGGAGGGCGATCCGGGCGTTGGAGAGCGCGGTTTTGCGAAGGACTTCGGCCTGGGCCTGCGTGTTCTGCAGCGCGGCCAGGGCCTGCCGGACTTGTTCAACCCCGTCGAGCACGTGCTGCTTGGAGATGGGGTATTCGTTGGCCTTGAACTTCTCGTTGCGCTGTTCCTGCATCTTCTCCTGGGCCTTGGCAATCTCCAGCCGGCGGACGGCTCGCTTGATGACGATGTCGGCGGTGTCGGTGGTGAGGTCCTTGCCGGCATACATCTTCTTGAGCTCGTTGAGCTCGTCGGTCTGGTCCTCGACCATGTGGCGGACCTGCTTGAGCATCAGATCGGCGCTGAGCAGCGACTGCGGGCCGTCGACCTTTTCCCACCAGGAGAGGCCCGCCTCCGCGTTCTTGACGGCGTCCTGCTGGATGCGCAGGGCGAGGGCGTCACCCTTGGCGGACAGCTCGGAATCCGCCTGGGCTTTCTTGAGGGCCGCGCGGGCAACGGTCAGCTCGTTCTCGGCGCCCTGGAGCGACCAATTCATGTGCTGCGGATCGCACTCGATCAGGACATCGCCCTTCTTCACGGCGGCAAAGGGCGCGGCGGCTTTCACGATCGTCAGCGGACCGCTGTACGACTTCATCTTGAAGCGGGCCTCGAACGCGTCGGCCGGCTGGAAGACGCCGTCGAGCTGAAGATCAAGAGGGAGGGCGCCCTTCTTGACGATGTAGGTGGCCGGCTGCGTGGCAGGTGGCGGGGCCGGGCGAGTGGTGGGCCCGGCGGCGAACACGAGGCTGTGGAAAGCCGGAGCCGCAAAGAGCAGGGCTCCGAAGATTGCCGTGAATTTCAGACGCGTCATTGCTTCTCCTGAGGCCAGCGGACGGACGTCCGGCCGGAGCACACGCCCTGCCGGGGTGGAGGAATGATAGCGGAAGCGAGGGAAAGTCGCACGCGCGGAGGAAGTGAGGTGATGTGCGGAGCAGATGCAAAAAGGGTGCGCCCCGCGGCCGACCCTCACCCCGACTCTCTCCCAAGGGGAGAGGGGGAACAAGACCCCCGCCCCGGGCCTCTCCGAGAGAAAGAAGATAGCGTCACCCTACTTCTTCCAGGATCGCGGCTTTGACCTGGGCGGGGGCGGGAGCGTACTTCAGCGGCTCCATCACCGCGCTGGCCCGGCCCTGGCTCATCGAACGCAGCTCGGTCGTGTAGCCGAACATCTCGGCCAGCGGCACCTCGGCCTCGACCACGCGCGTGCTGCCCCGGATTTCGCTGCTGGTGATGATGCCCCGCCGGCGGTTGATATCGCCGGAGACCGCTCCGAAGAAATCCTCGGGCGTGGTGACCACGAGCTTCATGATCGGCTCAAGCAACTGCAACCCGGCTTTCTGGCACGCATCGCGGAACGCGAGCGCGCCGGCCAGCTCGAAGGCGACCTGCGAGCTGTCGACGGGGTGGAACGAGCCGTCGATGAGCGTCGCCTTGACGTTGATGAGGGGATAGTTGGCGAGAACGCCCGTCTTGGCGGCCTGCCGCGCGCCGTACTCGACCGACGGGATGAATTCCTTGGGAATGGAGCCGGCGTAGATCTTGTTCTCGAAGGCGAAACCGTCTTCCCACTTGAGCTCTTCGGCCTTCGCCCGGGCCTCGGTGAAGGGCTCGACGCGGAGCACGCAATCGCCGTACTGGCCGCGCCCGCCGGTCTGCTTGATGTGCCTGCCGCGGGCCTCGGCCATGAAGCTGATGGTCTCCTTGTAGGCGACCTTGGGCTTGCCGACGAGGACGTCGACCTTCATGTCGCGGACGAGCTTGTGGCGCAGGATTTCCAGGTGAAGTTCGCCCATGCCGCTGATGAGCGTCTGGCCGGTTTCCTCCTGGTAGTTGGTCTGGAAGGTCGGGTCTTCGCGCTTGAGGGTCATGAGGGCCTCGGCGAGCTTCTGCTTGTCGGCGGAGCTCCGGGGCTCGATCGACATGCTGATGACCGGCTCGGGGAAGGTGGGCCGCTCGAGCAGGATGGGTGCGGCGGGGTCGGCAAGCGTGTCGCCGGTAAGGGCGTCGCGCACGCCGATGACGGCGATGATGTCGCCGGCCTCGGCGGTTTCGAGGGGGAGCCGCTCGTCGGCGTGCATCTGGAACATGCGCGAGATGTTCTCCTTGCGATTGCGGTTGACGTTGAGGACGCGCCTGCCCCGCTCGAGCGTGCCGCCGTACACGCGGACATAGGTGAGATCGCCGTGCTGATCGCTGACGATCTTGAACACCAGGCCGCAGAACGGCTCGGCGGGATCGGCCTTGCGGATGATCTGCTTGTCGGTGTCTTTCGGATCGTGACCGATGACCGGCGGCACGTCGAGCGGCGACGGGAGGTAGTCGATCACGCCGTCGAGCAGCCGCTGAACGCCAACGTAGCGCAGGGCGGAACCGCAGAAAACCGGGTAGATCTGGAAGGAGAGGGTGGCCTTGCGCAGCGCAGCGCGCAGCTCCTCCTCTGTGATTTCCTCTTCGTGGACGTACTTGGCCATGAGGTGGTCGTCGGTTTCGGCGGTCTTTTCGATCAGCTCGTGGCGCCAGTGGTTGAATCGCTCCTGCTCCTCGGGGGGGATGGGCTTTTCGATATGTGTCTGGCCCTTATCGTCCTCGTCAGCGACGTTGTAGTAGATGGCCACGCCGCGGATCAGGTCGATAATGCCTTTGAACGTGTCGCTCTGGCCGATGGGGATCTGGACGGCGACGCCGTTGGCGCCGAGGCGTTCGCGGATGGACTTGAAGCTGAAGTCGAAATCAGCGCCGAGCTTGTCCATCTTGTTGACGAAGCAGATGCGGGGGACCTTGTACTTGCTGGCCTGCCGCCAGACGGTTTCGGACTGGGCCTCGACGCCTTCCTTGCCGTCGAAGACGGCGATGGCGCCGTCGAGGACGCGCATGGAGCGCTCGACCTCGGCGGTGAAGTCGACATGGCCGGGCGTGTCGATGAGATTGATCTTGTAGCGTTGACCGTTGCGGTCCCAGGGGCAGGTGGTGGCGGCGGACTGGATGGTGATGCCGCGTTCCTGCTCTTCTTCGAGGAAGTCCATGGTGGCTGTGCCTTCGTGGACTTCGCCCATTTTGTGGATCTTGCCGGTGTAGTAGAGGATGCGCTCGGAGACGGTGGTCTTTCCGGCGTCGATATGGGCGGCAATTCCGATATTGCGTACTCTGGTCAGGTCGCCTGGCATGGATGTCCTCGCGCAATGCTGAGTGATGAGTGATGAGTAAACGTAATGCGCCATGCGTCATGCGTCATGCGTCATGCGTAATGCGTAATGCGTAAGTAGCCGATCAGGCCTTCGAAGGAAGACGGCGGCTGACGCCGCCCTTACAGATGACACGACCCGCGGAAGGCCTCCGCGACAATCGTAAATTCCCTTGCGACTGCCGGCCCGTGGAAACGGGAATGCGGCCCCTGCGGGTTAGAAATCCGTCGGCAAACGGATTGAGCTTCGTTGTCGCTGCCGAAGCTCCGGGAAAACTCCCGCCTGCATGATCCGCTCATACTGACCATGCAGGGCTTCGGTCAGCATGAGCCCTTAGTGGGGCTCGATCTGCATGTGACTCCTTTGCTGGAATCGTCATCGCCGGCCTGACAGATCGGTCGATGAGGCGGCATACTGTAGCGAGCCTTGGGAGCGCGTCAAGTATTGGGGCCGAGCGGTGAGCAAGAACTCTGCCGCGAAGGGCGGGGGCGGGGCGGGGCGCGATAAAAACGGCCCGGATCCCTCGGGACCCGGGCCTTGCAGTGTGCCAACTGCACGTGCGGCAAGGTTCCGTCATGAGCGGACCACGCCGCACCGAGCTGCCGAAGCAGCCGCGTTGTTTTCAGGGGAATCGCACCCCCGAAAGCTGCCAGGGCAGCCCGCACATACAGTCAGAATTGGTCACGGATCACCTCCTTTGCCAGGAGCACCGCCGGGATCTACACAGATCGGTGGGCGGCACTCAGGTCCTGCCCAGCCGTCGCGGGAGTTTGAGGAAGAGGGCCGACCATCGGCGCAGACATAAATGGCGTTATGCCATCGGTTTATAGCGCCTACGAAGAACCCTCGGTAATCCCGCCGCCAAGCTCTACCTCCCGGGAACGCCTTCCCGGGACCACAGCGAAGCGTGTTAGAGGTTGAATACGTTTCGCCGGTCTGGTTCGAGCCCGTGCTCTGCCCAGACATTTGTATTCTACGCCAGATTTGGGTGAATGATCAATGGCGAATCATCGATTCCGCGCGGGCAGCAGCACGTTACAGAAGGCTGGGCGGCATCTTCGCTACAG
>Ga0315268_10008091_pt1 | contig 11013 bp, 16 predicted proteins | sample C1_top_MG_FD_204535 | JGI IMG/M metagenome (GOLD analysis project Ga0315268, IMG submission 204535) | Sediment microbial communities from Yellowstone Lake, YNP, Wyoming, USA - C1_top | ecosystem: Environmental > Aquatic > Freshwater > Lake > Sediment | place: USA: Wyoming | collected 2017-08-01 | reverse complement strand
CCCCAAACTTGTATGGATTTGCTATAATAGGCCGGCATGAGGATTATTTTTATTCACGGCATCGGGGCTACCGGCCAGGTCTGGGATAAAACCCAAGCAGCCGTCGGCCAACATTATAAATGTTCCGCCATAACCTTCAAGGATCGCTTTGGAAACCCCGACCAGCAGGTCGAAGAGTTAAAGGACTTCCTGAGCCAATATAAAAAAGAGGAATTGATCCTGGTTGGCCACTCGCTGGGCGGTCTGGTAGCTAGAAAATATCTAGTTGCTCACTCTGCTGGCGCCAGGATAAAAAAAGTCGTTCTCCTGGGAGTCCCCAATCAAGGAATTTTCGGTCTCACCTTCAACTGGATCCCCCTGGCCATTGAGATCCTGGTTTCAATTGTCGCCCTGGCTTTTGAAAATTACTATTTATTTTGGATCGTCCTGCTGGCGTCGGGCTATGACTTTTTCTCCTACCTCCGCGGAGTAAAGCTTATCTCCCCGGCCGCTTCCGCCATGAAATTCCATTCCAAATTCCTGAAGGATCTGAATTCCAAGAGCCTGCCCACGTCAGTTCAATATGTGGTTCTTCTAAGCAAGCCCTGGTATCACCTGCTGGGCGACGGAGCAGTATCACAGGATAGCCAGAAGTTAAACTGCGTCCCCAATTTTAAGGAATTAAATTACCAGGAAATCCCGCTGACCGTTCCCCATTTTAAGGAACCCCAGGCCGCCGAGGCCGTACTTGCCGCGCTGCGATGAAATTCATTGCCGATGACATGCTGGGCAAGCTGGCCAAAAGATTGAGGATGATGGGTTTGGATGTGGCTTATCCTGGGACCTCTGCCGATAGTTTGTTATTGCGCCTGTCTCGAGAGCAAGACCGGGTCCTCTTGACTCGAGACACCGAATTGGTCAAGGTCCGCGGGGCCCGCGCCCTCCTTATTCATTCCAAAATATTAAAAGAGCAGATCCAGGAAGTTCTGCAAAATTCAAATTTAAAGATCATTCCCGAACGGATGTTCTCCCGCTGCACGATCTGCAATGGCGAGCTTAAAAAGATCGACAAGGAAACCATTAAAAGCAAGATCCCGCCTTTAGTTTATAAGACCTTCAACGATTTTACCTGCTGCCCCGCCTGCGACAAGGTCTACTGGAAGGGAACCCATTACCAAAGAATGTTAAATGAAATTTGACAGACGACCGTTCCTCTGTTAGTATCCCAACGACATGAAATATCTAGTGGTGGTGGAATCCCCGGCCAAGGCCCGCACCCTGGAAAAATTCCTGGGCAGGGATTTCAAGGTGGAGGCCTGCGGCGGGCACGTGCGCGACCTGCCCCCCAATAAACTGGGGGTGGATGTAGAGCATGACTTCCAACCCACCTACATCCTGGTCAAGGGAAAATCCAAGATCGTAAAAACTTTAAAGACCGCTGCCGGCAAGGCGCAAAAGGTCTATCTGGCCCCCGATCCCGACCGGGAAGGCGAGGCCATTGCCTGGCACCTATCCCAGCTTCTGGACGGGGCCGAGAAGACTAAGCGCATTGAATTCAACGAGATCACCAAGACCGCAGTAACGGAGGCGGTCAAGCATCCCCGCACCCTCGACCTGAATCGGGTCAATGCCCAGCAGGCCCGCCGGATCCTGGACCGGCTGGTGGGCTACAAACTTTCTCCCCTTCTCTGGAAAAAGGTCCGCAAGGGACTATCCGCCGGAAGGGTGCAGTCGGTGGCCGTGCGGCTTATCTGTGAGAGAGAAAAAGCCATCCAGGAGTTTAAGCCCCAGGAATACTGGTCCATCCTGGCCCATTTATCTAAAGCCGAAAGCCCTTTTACCGCCAAATATCTCTCCAAGGAAATCATCCCCGATCAAAAAACCGCCGAAAAAATAAAAAGCGAATGTGAAAAAGCGGAGTTTGTGGTTTCCGAGGCCATCAAAAAAGAGCAAAAGCGCAATCCCGCCCCGCCCTTCATCACCTCCACCCTGCAGCAGGAAGCCGCCAGGAAGCTTAGCTTTTCCGCCCGCAAAACCATGACCATCGCCCAGCAGCTTTATGAGGGTGGTTTGATCACCTATATGCGTACCGATTCGGTGCGCATTGCCAAAGAAGCGTTAGCTGAGGTCAGAAAATATATCGGCTCCACTTTTGGCCCCAATTTTTTGCCTGAAGCCCCCCGGTTTTACAAGACCAAAAAATCAGCCCAGGATGCCCATGAAGCCATCCGCCCCGCGGGAGCGGCGCGGGAACCCAAGACCTTAAAAGATAGTTTAACCCCTGAGCAGTTCAAGCTTTACCAGCTGATCTGGAACCGCTTTGTGGCCTGCCAGATGTCCCCGGCGGTATTGGACTTAACCTCCGTAGACATCCAGGCCGATCCACATCTTTTCCGGGCCAATGGACAAGTCCTTAAATTTAAGGGCTTCATGGAGCTTTATATCGAGTCCCATGACGGGAAAACCGAGGAGGAAGGGACCCTGCCTCCGCTGGCCGCTGGGGATAAATTAAATCTTAGCCAGCTGGAGCCCCGCCAGCATTTTACCGAACCGCCTCCCCGCTACAACGAGGCCTCCCTTATTAAAGAACTGGAAGAAAAAGGCATCGGCCGCCCCTCCACCTACGCCCCCATCATCGGCACCATCGAGGATCGCGGTTATGTAACCCGGGAAAACCGGGTCTTTACCCCTACGGAATTGGGCCAAACCGTAAATGATCTTTTAGTCAAGCACTTCCCCGTCATCATGGACTATAAATTTACCGCTCATATGGAAGACGAACTGGATGATATCGTGGCCGGGAAGATGGATTATATAATGGTGCTTAAAGAATTCTATTCACCTTTCTCTGAAGCGCTCTCCGTCGCCAATGTGAAGATGGAGAAAGTAAAAAAGGAAATTATGACAGAAGAAAAATGTCCCCAATGCGGCAAATCTTTGGTGATCCGGTCCGGACGTTTCGGCGAATTTTATGCCTGCTCGGGATTCCCCCAGTGCAAATTCACCAAGCCTTTGATTAAAAGCCTGGGAATAAAATGCACCCGGGAAGGCTGCAACGGCGAGATCCTGATCCGGCGCACCCGCAAGGGCAAGATCTTTTATTCCTGCAGCAATTATCCCCAATGCACGGTGGCTTTTTGGGACAAGCCCCTGCCGGAAAAATGCCCTAAGTGCCATAATTTACTGGTGGAAAAAATCTCCAAGGGGAAGGTTACCATTAAGTGCAGCAATAAGGAATGTAATTATCAAAAAGAAGGCCTATGAAAGATCTTTTCACTAAAAACATACTGCTCAAGCTCCTGGCCCTCCTGCTGGCAGTGCTCCTCTGGATCCTGGCGCGCGGCTATCTTATAAAATGAGGGTCATTAAATCGGCCAGGGAAATGTCACAATTCTCAAAACGGGCCAAATCCCGCGGACAAAAGATCGCTCTGGTCCCCACCCTGGGCGCCTTGCACGAAGGGCACTTGTCTCTGGTGGCGGCGGCGCGGGAGGCCGCGGAGGTCTTGGCAGTTTCCATCTTCGTCAACCCGATTCAATTCGGCCCGCAGGAGGACTTGAAAAAATACCCGCGCACTCTCCGCCGGGACATGGCTCTCTTAAAACCTTTTGAGCCGGTAGTGATCTTCCATCCCGCACCGAATGATCTTTATCCTGAAAAATATGAGACCTTTGTGGAACTTAAGGATCTGGGCAAAAAGCTCTGCGGCCAGTTCCGCCCCGGGCATTTCAAGGGGGTCTGCACCGTAGTGGCCAAATTATTCAATATTGTCCGGCCCGACTTGGCCTATTTCGGCGAGAAAGATTATCAGCAGCAGCTGATCATCAAAAAAATGGTCCGGGACTTAAATTATGACATCCAGATCATTTCCCTGCCCACCGTGCGCGAGTATGACGGGCTGGCCTTAAGTTCCCGCAATATTTTCCTTAACAAAAATCAAAGAAAGTCAGCCACCATCCTCTACCGGGCGCTGATCCGCGCCAAAAAAGATATTGAGGCCGGGGAAGGTGACGCCCGCAAGATAATCTTGCGGATGGGAAGCCTGGTCGGAGGGGAGCCTTCCGTGCGGATAGAATATCTCGCCGTAGTGAACCCGGAAACATTGGAAAATGTAAAAACTATAAAAGGCCAGGTGCTCTTGGCCCTGGCGGCCAGGGTGGGCTCGATCCGCCTGATCGACAATCTGGTGGTCCATCCCAAATGAAAGGTTATACGCTGCTCCAACTTATCCTGGTCATAAGTTTGATCAGCATCCTGGCCGGCTTTTTTGCTTTCCGCTTTTCCGGTGTGGTGGATCAGGTAAAACTTTCCTCCTCCGCCAAGGTTATCGCGGCTGATCTGCGGGCCGCCCAAATGCGGGCCCAGGCCAATAAGGAAGAGGTGGTTATTATTTTCTACCGCAATTTTTATTCGCTGAACGGGAAAGAAAGAAAGCTCCCCTCCCCGGTAGAAGTTCAGAATCCGCAGACCATCAAATTCTCTAAAAACGGGACCCCCCTCCCGGGATATTTTGGCACGCTTAAATTAATCTCCCGGGGAAAAACGCTCTCCCTGATCATTTCCCCTATCGGCCGGGTGAGGATCGAATGAAAAAAGGGTTCACCCTGATCGAAGTCCTCGTTTCTTTTTCTATCTTGATCCTGATTTCTTCCGCGTTCTTCTATTTTTTCATGGCGGGGATGGATAATCAGAGAAATGCCCGGGAATTTTTTGCCTCCCTCAATCGGGCCCAGGAAATAATGGAGGAGCTTAGAGCGGAGCCTTTTGCCGATCTTTTAAGCCAGACCTGGCCCGAAGGACAAATTAAAATTACTGCCGTAACCGAGAACTTAAAGGAAATCATTCTCATCCTCTCCCGCCCCGCCCCCCATCCCCCGCTTACCCTGTATACCTTAAGGGCCAAGCCATGAGAAAGGGCGCCGTGCCTGCCGGCAGGCAGGGTTTTACTCCTCTGGAATTGGTGGTGGCGCTGTCCTTGACCTCTATTCTTATGCTTTCCGGCCTTTTCCTGCTTTCCACTTATTTGAGAAGTTATAAGCGGGCCGGCAGGGAAGCTGAAGGTCTGCAAATCACCCAGCTGATCACAACCCGCCTGGTAAGGGAGATAAGATCGGCCGACCGCCTGACTGAAAAATTTCCCAATAAAATCACACTAAAATACGGGACTTCGCTTATTTCCTATGACCTAAAAGACGGCAAGCTGCGGCGCCAGATCGACAGCAGCTCCGCCTATCTTACCGATACCGGAGAAATAAAAATCTTGTCCTTTTCCTATCCGCGTCCGGGACTGGTAAAAATAAAAATTGACGGTACGCAGACGGGGGTCTTCTGCCGAAATGAAAAATAAGGGCTGGGCCTTGATCTTTAATATTTTCCTGATTTCTCTATTGCTGCTGCTGGGAGTTTCCCTGGCAAGCTTGATCTTCTCCCAAACCTCGGCCCTGTCTTTTGAGCGGGATTATCTTAAGGCCTATTACCTGGCGGAAGCGGGCGTAGAATACGCCAAGGACAAATTATCGGAAAATCCTCTCTGGTGCACGCCGGGGATAAGAATCGAGGCGGGGAATGGTGCCTTTGAAATCAGGCGGGAGCCGGGCTCATCCATTATATATGGCATTGGATACCTAAACCGCGCCCGTGCTATAATAAAACTGGATGTTATCGATAATCATACCTACTTACAACGAGAAGAATAACCTGGCGGAATTGGTGGCCCGGCTTAAAACCGCCGCCCCCGAAGCCGAGATCATCATAGTGGATGATAATTCGCCCGACGGTACGGCCGATTTTGCCCGGCACCTGGGACTCAAGGTACTAGTTCGGCCTACCCGCGAAGGATTAAGCTCGGCGGTGCTGGAAGGATTTAAACTGGCCAAGGGCGATATTTTAGGCGTGATGGATGCGGACCTTTCCCATCCGCCGGAGATCTTGCCCGAAATGCTTAATCTCATAAAATGTGGTAAAGCCGAGCTGGTGGTGGGCAGTCGTTTGGTCACCGGCGGAGGTCAGCGCGGCTGGGCCTGGCATAATAAATTCTTTTCCTGGTTGGCCCGGGTGGCGGCCCGGCCGTTAACCTCCGTAAAAGACGTTACCTCGGGATTTTTTCTGCTTAAAAGATCGGTAATTGACTCCGTCAGCTTGAATCCCATCGGCTTCAAGATCTTGCTGGAGATCATAACCAAGGGAAAATACCGGTCCGCGCAGGAGGTGCCCATTATTTTTGCCGACCGCAGCGGCAGCCAGTCCAAGATGGGGGCGCTGGAGATCTGCGAATACTTCATCCAGTTGGGCCTGCTGTACAAGGATTCTTTTTGGGGGAAACTGAAGAAAAGGAGGCCAACATGACTAATTACTTGATAACCATTTTCGCGGTGTTGCTGGCGGTCATCGGGCAGGTGCTCATGAAGCAGGGGATGAACCAATTCGGGACCTTTCCCCTAACCCAGCTGCCTGCAAAATTATTTCCCATGATTTTTAATCCCTGGGTTTTCTCCGGATTTCTGCTTTTTGGAATATCGGCCATCTTCTGGCTGGTAGTGTTATCTCGCCTGGACTTAAGCGTGGCCTATCCTATGGTCTCCCTGGCTTATGTACTATTGACCCTGGCGGCGGTAATTTTTTTCAAGGAAAATGTTCCCTTGATTAGATGGATCGGAATCCTGGTGATCTGCCTGGGGGTTATTCTTATTTCCCGCAGCTAGTCTTTCTTGAAGTACTTGGTGAAATCTTCGGGGCGCATGTTCTGAATAAATTCCTTGAATTTCTTGGTCTCTTCCGCGTCTTTCTCGGCATTCACCAGCTTGGCCTGCATCATCACCGCTTCCGCCACAAAGATGGGCGCTTCCACCCTTAAGGCCAGGGCCACCGCATCGGAGGGACGGGAATCCAGGTTGAATTTTTTCCCATCCTTGGCGGTGCACTCGATGATGGAGAAAAAAGTCCCTTCCTTGATGTCATTGATGACCACCCGGTTGACCTGCGCCCCCAGTTTTTCGATAAATTCTTTCATCAGATCATGGGTCATGGGGCGGGGAGGGGTAACCCCCTGCAGGACCATGGCGATGGAGGCCGCCTCAAAAACCCCGATCCAGATGGGCAAAAAGTTCATCTCTTCGGTATCGCGCAGCAGGATCAGGGGGGAAAAATTGCGCGGGTCAAACCCCAGCCCCCCCACGAACATCTGTATCATGACTTGACTAGATCCACTATCTTTTTGAAAGCTTTGGGATCGAGGACCGCCAGATCGGCCAAGACCTTGCGGTTGAGGCTGATTTTTTTCTTCTTCAATCCGGCTATGAATTTATTATAGGAGATCCCCAGGGCTTTTACTGCCGCCCCGATGCGGGTGATCCATAGTCTCCTAAAATTGCTGCGCCGGTTGCGGCGATCGGCGGAAGCATAGCTTAAGGCATGGTAAACTGCCTGTTTGGCGGGTCGGAACAGCTTTCCTAATGATCCGGTAAAGCCGCTGGCCCGTTTCAGGAGTTTCTTGCGGCGCCGCCGCGCCACATATCCTCTTTTTACCCTAACCATAAGGCATCATCACCTTCACTCTTTTGGCATCGGTGCTGCTGAGGATGGCATCGCGCCCCAATCTTCTTTTTTGACTGGAAGTTTTCCACTCCAGGAGATGGCGGGTGCGCGCGTGGCGCCTTTTAACCTTCCCGCTTCCGGTAATCGTAAATCTTTTTGCCGCAGCGCGGCGGGTCTTCATTTTTGGCATATTTTATTTTGGCACCACCAGCAATACCAGATTCCTCCCTTCCAATTTGGCCGGAGCCTCGGGAACCCCCAGGTCGGAGATGGCCTCCAGGAAACGGGCCAGCACCGCTTCTCCAAACCGCCGGTGGGTCATTTCCCGGCCGCGGAAATACAGGTTCACCTTGATCTTGTTTTTCTTCCCCAGAAATTCACGGACCCGGGTGATGCGCACCTGCAAATCATGTTCGCCGATCTTGGGGGTGAGTTTGATCTCTTTTAGGACCGAGGCCCGCTGGGATTTCTTGGCTTCCTTATCGTGCTTGGCCATTTCGTACTTGAACTTGCCGTAATCCCCTATTTTGGCCACGGGCGGCTGCGCGTTGGGAGAGATCAAAATCAGATCCAATCCTTTTTCCCGGGCGAGGCGCAAGGCCTCAAAACTTTTATAAACGCCCAGCTGCCGGCCATCCGCATCGATCAGGCGCACCTCCGGCACCCGAATGCGTTCATTGATGTAATATTCTTTAGCTATTTAGCACCTCCCCGACCCCCTTATTATACAAAAATTAAGACCGGCTGTCTATTTCTTTTTTGATTTTTTCAAGAAAAGAAGGCAGATCGCAAACTCCCAGATCCCCCTCCCCGCGGGCCCGCACCGCCACCGTCCCTTCCTTTTCTTCCTTATCCCCCAGGATCAGCATATAGGGGATCTTCTGCAGCTGGGCCTCCCGGATCTTGAGATTGATCTTTTCCCGGCGGTTATCTATTTCCACCCTTAATTCTTGGCCTTCCAGTTCGGCTTTGATTTTCTCGGCATAAACTGAATGCCGGTCGGCTATGGGCAAGAGGATCACTTGAACCGGGGCGATCCAGACGGGAAAGGCACCGCCGTAATGTTCGATCAAGGCTCCCAGGAACCTTTCCATGGAGCCCAAAACCACCCGGTGGATCATTACCGGCTGGCGTTTTTTCCCGTCCTCGGCAATATAATTCAAGTCAAATCTTTCCGGAAGATTGAAATCCACCTGAATGGTAGGCCCCTGCCAGAGGCGGCCCAAGGCGTCTTTCATCTTTACGTCGATCTTGGGGCCATAAAAAACTCCCGCCCCGGGATCCACCGCATATTCTATCCCCTTCTTGGTCAAGGCAGATTTTAAAGCCTCGGTAGCGTGATTCCAACTTTCTTCCGATCCGGTAGAATTTTCCGGTCGGGTGGAAAGATAAACCTCATAATCAAAGCCAAAGGTCGTAAGCATTTCAAAGGCAAAGTCGATCACCCTGGCTATCTCTTCTTCCAACCGTTCAGGGGTGGTAAAAATATGCGCATCATCCTGAGTGAAACCCCGCACCCTGAGCAACCCGTGCAGCACCCCGGAGCGCTCATAGCGGTAGACCGTGCCCAGCTCAAAGTATCTTATCGGCAGATCACGATAGCTGTGCAGTTTGGATTTATATATTAAAATATGACCGGGGCAGTTCATGGGCTTTAACACATATTCCTGCTTGTCTATTTCCATAAAGTACATATTCTCGCGATAGTAACTGCTATGACCGGAAGTATTCCACAAGTTGATCTTGGCGATATGCGGGATTATCACGAATTCATAGCCTCGCTTTATATGCTCCCGGCGGAGGAAATCTTCGATCAGCAGGCGCAGGCGGGCTCCGCGGGGATGGTAATAAACCAATCCCGCCCCCGCTTCTTCATGATAAATATTGAAAAGATCCAGCTCCCGGCCCAGCTTGCGATGGTCTCGCTTTAAGGCCTCCTCCAATTTGGTGATATGGGTTTTAAGGTCGTCTTCCTTTTCAAAGGCCGTCCCGTAGATCCTCTGGAGCATAGGATTGGTCTCCACCCCTCTCCAATAGGCCCCGGCGATGGTGAGCAACTTAAAGGCGCCGGCCTTGCCAGTGGATTCAACATGCGGGCCCCGGCAAAGATCGATGAAATTCCCGGTTTTATAAATAGAAACCTTCTCTTCGGGGATATCTTTAATCAGTTCGACTTTATACTTTTCGCCCCGGCTCTCAAACAGTTTAAGGGCTTCAGTTTTGCTTAATTCTTCCCTGACAAAGGGCAGATCGGCTTTAATGAGCTCCCGCATTTTTTCTTCAATTTTAATAAGGTCCTCCGGGACCAGAGCTACCTCGGGGATATCAAAATCATAATAGAAGCCGTCTTCAATGGCCGGGCCGATGCCCAGTTTGGCTTCGGGATATAATTCCTGCACGGAGGCGGCCAGGATGTGGGAGATCGAATGGCGCAGGGTTTCTAGGTCCATGGGGAAATTATATCACAAAAGAAAAGCGGCTAGCAGATCTTCTCCGCTAGCCGCTTAATTCATGATTCTAAAGTGAGGCAGGAGTGACCGTGGGTGGATTGGCTGCCAGATTGACCGTATAACTTCCGGAATATCCAGAAGTGAAAGTCAGGGTCGCGGTCGCGTCACCATCGCCTACAAAGCTTCCAGCAACAATCTCAGATCCGCCTGAGGAAATGCTGAAAGTTATGGTTCCGCTCGGATAACCGGAAGCCGACAGGGTCACACTGCTGTAAGTCATGCTTACCGCATAAGAAGTGCCGTCCGAATCAGATCCGCTATAACTAACCGGGCCGCTGATGCTCTTGGCGGAGATAGAATTAGATCCCACTCCGGTAAAGATGAGCGGATTGTCCTTGCTGGCTCCCAGGCTTATCGTGAAAGAAGTGGTAGTGCCGGTAATCGAGGTAATGGTTACGGTGGTATAAGTTTCCACCCGATCCACATTAGCTAGGAGCAGAGCGTCCAACTTGGCCGCGGTATCTATTAAATTACCGCCCACATCGGTAATCTTAACATTATAAGTATAAGCCATGGTCATGGTGGAGATAGAAATAGTTTCACTGGTTGACCACCAGCCGGCGCTATAAGTGGGGGCTTTATTCACAATACCCGCCGCCCCTAATCCATATACCCCTATCGAAGCTAGGGCCAAATTATCTGCCGTTACACTCTGATAAACCATTGAACCCACCGAGGTCGCGCAGGTATTAACCGGCACGGGCGGGGTGGTGCTGGTGCTGGTCGACTGCGTGCACCCCATCAACCCAACTAAAAGAAGCAAACTCATTACTGCCAATGCTTTTCTCATTTTTATATACCTCCTGAAAAATTTATCTACCGGAACCTCTTTAAGCTCTTCTCACCCCCTTGTATTTATAATTTAAAATCCACCCGCGAAATCCAATACGATCTGGCTGGCTTTGCTGTCTTTGCCGTTGATCACATAAGCCAAATTTAAGGCAAAGAAGGGAATGCCTACCTTGGCACCCAAGGTGGTCAAAGAAAGGTT
>Ga0315268_10008090_pt1 | contig 11013 bp, 6 predicted proteins | sample C1_top_MG_FD_204535 | JGI IMG/M metagenome (GOLD analysis project Ga0315268, IMG submission 204535) | Sediment microbial communities from Yellowstone Lake, YNP, Wyoming, USA - C1_top | ecosystem: Environmental > Aquatic > Freshwater > Lake > Sediment | place: USA: Wyoming | collected 2017-08-01 | reverse complement strand
CCTTGATGGCATCAATAACATCATCCACATCTTCCGATTTCATATCCGGGAAAAGAGGAAGTGAACAAATACGGTCTGAATTCCACTCTGTGTTCGGCAAAAGACCATCGGTCAGCTTCATGTTTTCACGGTAATATTTTTGCAGGTGAACCGCTCTGAAATGTAATCCTGTTCCGATATTGCGCGCCTTAAGCTGGTCCATAAATTGATTGCGGGTTCTTTTTGCCTTATCGGTGTCAAGGCGCACGATAAAAAGATGCCATGAATGTTTAACCGGGTAAGAGGGCAGACCAAGAGGCTGTATTTCATCAATTTCCTCAAAACGTTTCCTGTAATAAAGAGCTAATTCAGTTCGCCTTGCATTGAAAGTCTCGATTTTTTTAAGCTGTTCAATACCAAGAACGGCCAGTATATCCGGCAGGTTATACTTAAATCCCGGTTCAACAACCTCTGCCTGGGGAGACCGCCCCTGAGTGTTACGGTCATATGCGTCAACACCCAGGCCGTGAAATTTCAGGCAACGGACTCGATCCAGAAGTTCCTGATCATCGGAGCAGAACATTCCGCCTTCGCCTGTAGTAATGTTTTTGATGGGATGAAATGAAAAAACAGATGTGCCTGTTTTCCCGATTCTGTTTTCTTTATAAACCGTCCCGGCAGCATGAGCTGCATCTTCGATAATTCTGATATTCTGTTTCGTGGCAAGCAGGCGCACCGGATCCATATCAACAGGAGCGCCTGCAAAATGGACCGGTATGATAAGCCTTGTTCTGTCTGTTATCCTTTCATTAACCGTATCTTTCGTCACCATGAGGGTGTCCTTGTCAATATCGGCAAAAACAGGTTTCGCACCGCATAAAACAATCAGATTGACTGTGGATACCCAGGTCATTGACGGCGTGATTACTTCATCTCCATTCCCGATCCCGAGAGCTTTCAGGGCAAGATGCATTCCGGCTGTTGCCGAAGATAAACAGACCGCCCCTCCGCACCCCGCATAATCTTTAAATGCAATCTCAAATTCTGCGGCTTTTCGGCCTGTTGTAATCCATCCTGAACGAAGCACTTCCGAGACTTTGTCAATCTCATCCTCGCTGATGGAGGGCCTTGAAAAAGGTAAAAATTCTTTTCTCATTTATAAAAAATCCCTGTAAAAATTTATCGTCTTTTTTCAGATAGAATATCAGTCCTCTTCTTAAGAGTTCTAAGTATCATAAAGATGGTAAATCCAATACCAAAAATTATACCCCAAAACAAGTCCATTTCCAGTTACCCTGTTGCGTCAGGCTTGTCCCGTTGCTTTTCATGGCAAGGTCGTATCCCCGCGCCGAGGCAGAGAAGCCGTTACCCTGGTCCAACCCCCTTGTTGGCTCTCAAACTTAACCACTCCACCGTGAAGCTCGACGATTCGTTTCACGATAGTCAGGCCCAGTCCGGAGCCGCCGTTCGGGATAGACCTGGACTTTTCGACTCGGTAGAATTGATCAAACACCCTGGGGATTTCAGCCTCGGTAACGCCGGGGCCCGTGTTGGCGACGATTACTGTCAGTTCGGTATCAGATTGGTCGCACGTCAGTTCAATCCGTCCACCATCAACGTTGTACTTGACGGCATTATCCAGAATATTTGAAAAGGCGCGGTGCAGTTTTTCCCCATCTCCCAGAGTAAAAAGCCGCATGGAAAGGCGGATGTCCATTTTGATGTTTTGAGCATCCGCTAAAAATTTATATTCCTCTGCCAAGGATGATAACAGCTCGGTTATTTGAACCGGCTTTGGATCGATGCCGGTCAGCGTTTCCAGGGATGACAGGTTCAACAGATCTTTTACCAAGCGCTCCATGCGCAATACTTGATTGTTTAATCGCAGAAGGTTATCCCTCACAAAGGGCGGCAAATTTTTCCCGTCACAGGTACAAAGATCGTCGACAGCCAGCCGCATGGTGGTGAGCGGCGTTTTCAATTCATGAGATGTATCGAAGAGAAAATCCCTCTGCCTCATAAAAGAATATTGCAGCCGGTCCAGCATCCGGTTGATGGTCCTCGCGAGCTCGCTGAATTCATCCTTTCCTTCTCCAGGGGGTATCCGCCGGCCAAGATTCTTTTCACTGATATCTTGAGCCAAATCTTTCATTCGACCAATCGGCTGCAAGATCTTACCGGCCAAGAAACGGCTGATGGCGATCAACGCCAAGGAGGAAAAAATAAGCCCGGCCACAATGCCGAAAATCAGTTCCCATATTTCGTCTTCCAGGCTATCCATGGTCCGGGCAATCTGTACAACGAACGACCGGCCGTCCAACTCAATCGAAATGGTCCTGACCCGAAAGGTTAATTTCCGGCTTCTGTCTTGATTCGGTTTGATTTGTTTGCTTGGAATGATGGTGCTCACAATAGCTCTGGAACCAGGATTTACCGGAGGAAGCTTTGCCGATTTTGCCAGGTCGGACTGGTAGAGCATCTTATTGGTGCCTTGCTCATAAATCTCGATCCAATAAGGATACATCGCTTGATCAACAGTTTTGAGAGATGCTGATTCCGATGTGCTTTGTCTTTTCAAGATCATTGAGGTTGTTCTGTATGCCTCCTCTTTCAGTACGGTATCCAGAAGTTTGAAAGGTTGCTCCAACAATTCATAAAACACAACAACGGAAAACAATAAGCTGGTAACCAAGCCGGCCCCGACAATAAAGAGCGTGATCCTTGTCTTGACGGTCATTGTTCCGCGTCTCCGATGATGTACCCTACGCCACGGATGGTTCGGATTATTTTACCATGTCCGGAATCCCCGATTTTTTGACGAAGATTCTTGATATGAACATCCATGAAATTGGACATGCTGAAGGGATCGAAATCGTCACCCCATACATGTTCGGCCAGGCTGAAACGCGACACGGCCCTGTTTTTATTGTGCAGGAGAAACTCAAGAATGGAAAACTCTCTGGGGGTCAGCTCGACCGGTTTTCCTCCCCTGGTCACCTTGCGGCTTACCGTGTCAAGCTCAAGGTCCTGAACCTGCATGGCGGATTCACACTGGCCTCCGGATCTCCTGAGCAAAGCACGCACGCGAGCCAACAACTCATCCGAGGAAAACGGTTTAGCCAGGTAGTCATCCGCACCAAGGTCGAGGCCCTTTACCTTATCTGTCATATCTCCCTTTGCGGTAAGCATGAGTACCGGAGCATCGATTCCGGCCTTTCGCATCTCTTCCAAAGCGGTCAATCCGTCGATATTTGGCATCATGATATCGAGAACGATCGCATCGAAAGGAGTTCCGAACAATTTGTCCAATGCCTGTTCTCCATCCGTTGCAGTCTCTACGATGTAACGCTGCCTTGTCAGAATTTGCTGTAATTGTTCCAGCAGTGAGAAATCATCATCTACGATCAAAATTCTCATAACCGCACGCCCCAAAAATTGTTTTTGCTCCCATTTCCCTACATATAGAAAAAGGGGATAACCGCAATCAGCGGATCATTAAAATTCATCTGTAAGTTACTTTATATCACAAACGATTGCGATAGTCATGATATAAGAAAATGAAATAACATCAAAAAACCGGCATACAACCATGTTCAATACTTCCAGAGCACATATCCGAAAGGTCCGCTCTGATCCTGAAAAACAGGCTTGGGAAGCTTATCCAACCATCGAATAATATTCTTAACTCTGGCGACCAGCACTGTTTTGCCCCGGTTTTTATTTATAAGATCGGCAGCGGATTGCATGTCAAGCAATCTCCCGTCTGCATCTTTAAAACCCAATCCGTAATCAAATTCGCCGGTTCCTTCAAGCAAGTAAACATCACTGCGTTTTAGATACCAACAGACAGCCCCGACCGAGTTTTCATCGGAAATGATAATATTTTCGTCAGTTATGTCTTTTTTGTGTTGTTCCAGTAAAACACCCGGCGATTTTGCCTCAATAGTCGGGTCAGGGATGGTATAGTGAACAACAAAGAAAAGGAGAAGCGGTGCTATGCCGTAAATAAGGACTCTCTCTTTCCCGCTCTGACTTTTGAACGTCCAGAAACAAAGCAGAATAAAAAACACAAGACCATTAACAACCATCATAACTTTCCAGGGCTGGCTATACGGGCGGAACCCATTGAAGCCGAAGAATTGAACATATATAAATGCAACAAGAATCAGACCGAAAAGCAGGACGCTCACAGCAGTCCCCCCTTGAAATAATCTATTCTGAGCGTTTTTCTTGAGCACGTACAAAAGTCCAAAGGCCATGAGAATGGCAAAAGGGGGGAAGCAGGGAAGAATATAGGTGAGCAATTTGCCATTCGACAACGAGAAAAACAAAAAGGGCAGTACCAGCCAGCAAATGCAAAATCTCAGCACCCTGCCTTGCGTTCCCTGTTCAAACAGTCGCGCCTTAATTTCCGGCACTGCTGCAGGAATCAGGAAGATCCACGGCAAGAACATGCCCCAAGCGGTCAAAAAGAAAAACCAGATAGATTCTTTGTGTTGTGCATTGCCGGCCATAAAGCGGCGGATATGCTCGTTCCAGAAAAAGAACCGCCAGAAATCCGGTTCTCTCAGGTTGATTGCTATACTCCACGGCAGTGCTACCAGTAGGGCCGTAAGAATCGGCAGCCAGCTCATCCGGAACAAGTCTGAATACCGGCGCTGCCACACCAGATAGGGGACCAGCGCCAAAACCGGCACGGCAAAGGCAAGGAATCCCTTGGTCAGAAAAGCAAGGCCGCAGGACAGACCGGCAATCACCTGAAACCCCTTTTCCATTGCAGAGCCAGGCTGCTCTTCAGATGCGAAATAGAAAGCAGTGATGGACGCAGTCAGGAAAAACGATAACAGGCTGTCCAGCACTGCGGTGTTGCCCACGCCGAACACCTCAAAACAAGATAGAAAGATAAGGGCGGCCAGGACGGCCGTAAAGCCGTTATCTTCATCCTCACGACGGGACACACGCCTGACCAATACGTATATCAAAAGGGCCGACAGCCCGACAGCCAGAGCGGACGGCAGGCGCACGGCAAAATTGTTTTCGCCGAAGAGCAGAAGTGAACCGGCATGCACCCAATAGCCCAGCGCCGGTTTTTCGAAGTACCTCATGCCGTTGAGGTGGGGGACAACCCAGTCGCCGCCGGAGATCATCTCCCGGGGAATTTCGGCGTAGCGCGTTTCGTCCGGGACAACAAGGTCACGGGCCCCAAGGGGCAGGATGTAGGAAAGCAAAAAGAACGACAGCAGCAGGACGGCATATCCTATTTTGGTGTTCATCAATTTCCGTCTGTTCAACTTATTAACCATCTCAAAATGTTCCCGCTGATTTACAGGGGCCGCATGATTCCTCCGTTGCGTTGCCCGCCACATAGTTGAGAAAATAATCCAGGGTTTCACTGACCGACTGTTCAAAGGGCACCTTTAACTCCGATCCCAGAATGCTTTGCGCCTGGCGGATTGCATGGAATCGAGTTTTGGCCCCACCCAGTTAAAGGGGCGAATCAAAGTAAGTTGAGCTAAATATCCGCCGTTCAATTTTGGAGTTTACCAGCTAAAGATGAAGAAAGGATGAAGACGGCAGGTAAGTGAGAATATTTTACGCTTTTTGACACCGAAACGGGCTTTATAAGAAATGTCCGGCATCGTCAATTAATTAAATAGCGTTCTTTATACCCTTAAAAAGTTCGATATAGCTCCGAAACAAGGGGATAATGTATCATTTCTTTCCGGCTATGCTGAAAACCCTCCCGGTTCCCGGCTGCGACAGGCCGCAACCCGTTGTCTGATTTCAGGCAGGTGCGGTTCAATGTGATTGTAAACCCTTTTGATAGCAGTACAGTACTCGCTGATATTTTTATACCCTGTTTCCGGAAGATACCTGAACCGGGTGCAGTCGCCCATGCAGAAGGATGCAATCCGGCATTCTCTGCATGTTTCCTTAAGATCCGCTTTGAGGGAAGCGAACCTTGACCGCAGGGAACTGTTCATAATAGTCCGGATGTCGCTCTTTATAAGGTTCCCGATCTTCCATTCCCCGAAGACGAAAAAATCACATGGATAACAGTCTCCGTTATGTTCGACGACCAGGTAGCTGCTGCATACGTTATTGTAGCAGCATGACGCCTTGACTCCGTCAACAAGGTACAACAGGATGTCTTCGAAAAACCTTATCGATACATCATAAAAGTCCTTTCCGAACCACTCGTCAAACAGCTTAACATAGAATTCACCGGTTTCCTTCCCACGGACGGAGAAAGTTTTCAGCGCGCCTGACCTGTAATCATTCTCAAAGCAGTTGATGAATTGAAGGAATTTAAAATCATGGGATCGGAAAAAATTATACAAAACCACCGGTGAATTTATATTCCGGTCGGTCAGCAGGCACAGGATATTGAATTCAACACCGTGCTTTTTCATCAGCCCGATACTTTGCATCACATCTGTAAAAGTTCCTTTTTGTGAATGATCTTTTCTATAAAAATCATGGATTGGGGCAGGACCATCCAGGCTTATGCCGACAAGAAAATTCTCTTTATGAAGAAACTCGCACCACTGGTCATCGAGGAGCAGTCCGTTGGTCTGAATAGAGTTTTCAATAACCTGACCGGGGCGGGCATATTTTTTCTGAAACGCGACCACGTCCCGGAAAAAATCGAGTCCCATCAGCAGCGGTTCTCCTCCCTGCCAGCAGAAACTGTTGAGCGGTGCATACGCAAAGAGCGTCTTACGGATGACGGTCTCTGCCGCAGAACGGCTCATTTTAGCAGGCATTTTCGGATAAAGGTCTTTTACACGCCGGTAAAAGCAGTACTCGCAGGAAAGGTTGCACAGGCCGGAGGCTGGTTTCACGAGCAGCGATATCGATTTCAAACCGGGATTTTTTTTCATTGCGGTATGATGCCCGTGTTTTATGTCCCGGAGTTAAACAAGGAATCCCCTTGGATTCTTTTTAGCCTGCTCTTCCCATTCAACGAGGATGCCGTCCATTTTCCCGGCGACATCCGGATAGGTGTTGATGACGTTGTAATTCTCGCCGGGGTCAACGGAAAGATCATACAGCAGGGGGCCTCTGTTTCCAAGTTGCTTTTTTCCCATCGCGCTGGGCAGAGCTTCCGCATCGAGCGGCACCGGCCAGACGTACCGGTTTAATTTTCTGAAGTATTTCCACTTCCCGGAACGTATACCTTCAAGCTGGGCATAATGATAGAAATAGATGGTGTCGTGCGGCGACAGTGGATTCCGGCCGGAAAGAAGTCCCTCGATGTTCTTCCCGTCGATGATCCTGTCGGAGGGATGTTCCATTCCAGCCAGTGAAAGAAGCGTGGGAAAAATGTCAAGATTGATGGCCGCTTCGGAAGTCACCGTGCCGGGCCGGATATGCCCCGGCCATTTCGCAATGAAAGGCACTCTGAATCCGCCTTCGTAGCTCTGTCCCTTTCGGCCTCTGAATACTCCTGGACTTCCTTCGAACCAGGGGCCGTTGTCGCTTGTAAAGAAGATGAGAGTGTTTTGTTCGATATTCTGCTCTTGTAATTTTTTGACGATTTCTCCGACGCTCCAGTCGATTTCTTCAACTGCGTCGCCGAATTTTCCGGCTTTTGATTTTCCGGCAAACTTCTCCGATGCATACAGCGGCTGGTGAGGAAACGTATGGGCAAAATAGAGGAAGAACGGGCTCTCTTTTGACTTTTCAATGAATGCCAGCGCTTCCTTTGTGTACATACCGGTCAGCCTGGCCTGGTCGGTTCCGATGTCCGCTTCCAGCTCTGTTTCATTTCGAAAGAGTGGACACGGCTCCATATCGTTGCTGTGGGGGAGACCTAAGTACTGGTCAAAGCCGTGCCTCAGCGGGTTGAACTCGGGCTGCCGGCTGTAGTCTCCCAGGTGCCATTTGCCCAGCATCGCGGTCCGGTAACCTGCTATCTTCAAGGCCTCGGCGATGGTAATCTCTTTGCCGGAAATTCCTGCGGCAACGCACTCCTCATGCAGATCAACAGATCCCAGAGGTGTGAAAATATAGGCAATTTTCCTTTCAAGCCTGCGAAGCAACGGAGAATCTGCCGGATACGGATTTCCGGTGATGCCCGTCCGGAACGGATGGCGTCCGGTCAGCAAGCCTGCCCGTGACGGAGCGCACACGGCATTGCACGCGTAGTAGTCGGTAAACATTATTCCGTCACGGGCAAGCCGGTCGATGTTGGGTGTGCGTATTACCCTGTTGCCGTAGCAGCCGAGGTCGCCATAGCCCAGGTCGTCGCAGTAAATGATGATGACATTCGGTTTAGGAGCGGACGGATTTGAAATGTTCAGAGGCTTAAGCCTGGAGTCGCCGGGATATGGCCCGTATAGTTCATCGATCGATTGTCTGCGGAACAGTTTGTAACCTGCCGTGCCGGCCGCGGCAATCCCGCCGACGACAAGCCCGGCACGAACCGCTCTTTTAATCAGATCACGTCGGGAGATTTTTTCATCCATACCCTTTTCCTCCAAGCGGATATCAAGACCTTTCTTATTGAATTGACAAGATATTTCTTTCGATAGGCGGATCATAAGACAAGTGGTATTGTGTGTCAACCGGATAATTATCACTTGAATAAAGTTTCTTTTCCGGTTAGGCGATAAAATTAATAAAAGCTTGTTCTGGATTGAGATAGGATGATATATAGATCACCTCCAAAAGAAATGGTGATCAGGGTCCAAGGGGTCAAAGGTTAAAGTGACACGAAGTGATGAGAGGAAGCGGATAAATGCTGAAAAATTATAATGTATCAAAGACAGAGATACCGGGGAGGTCAAGAGGATGCTGAAATGGAAAAAGCGCTTGATATGTCTGACATTTCCTGTTTTTATATTCTCCCTTTTCTCTTTTGCTTTTGCACAGGAAATGAATCTTTCTAAAGATCCGGCAAAGGAAAAAATACATGTCACGGCGGACAGCCTCAGCTCGGAAAACAATGCAAGATTTGCCGAGTTTACAGGAAATGTTCAAGTAACCCAGGGCGATTTTATTATAAAATCGGATAGCTTAAAAATATTTTACAAGGAAAGCGGCGGAGAGAAAAAAGCCGGTACGACCGAATCGATAGAAAAGATTATTGCGACCGGGAATGTGAAGATAGAATCGGAAGAAACGACTGCTCTTTCACAGCAGGCTGAATATGATACAAACACCATGATTATGGTATTAACCGGAGAGGATTCCAGGGTATTTGACAAAAAGAATTCCGTTACAGGCTCTAAAATAACCTTTAACAGGAAAGACGGCCTTGTGAAAGCTGAAGGGGATAGAAAAAAAAGAGTTAATGCGGTATTTTTCCCTGCTGAAAAAACAACTCCCAAAAAAGAGCCTGGGAAAAAGGAAGCAGTCTATTCTGCCGCAGTTACAGGGACTGCATCAGAAAAAGCAAAAGTCAGCGATATGCGGAAAACATCCGAAAGCCCGGGCAACAGTCCTGTTTCTGAAAAACATTTAAGCGGGTTAAAAGAAGAAAAAAAACCTGTGGTCCTGGCAAAGGCTGATATACCGAAGCAAGCCGAAAGCCAGGTCAACAGTCCTGTTTCTGAAAAACATTTAAGCGGATTAAAAGAAGAAAAAAAGGCTGTGGTTCAAGCAAAGGCTGATGTACCGACGCAAGCCTCTCCGGTTAATGTCGTTTTTGTGCCGGCGGGCGTTGAAAAAGCAAAAGCAAGCGAACAGGTCATACAAAAAGTTGCACATGGAACTCTAATAAAAAGCCTCGGTATTTCATTTATTGAAAACAAAACCGGTAATTCATCTATCGATTTTAAGGAAAGTTTACAAAAACAACTTTCAGTAGCTTTGGGGCGTAGCTGCCCGGGTCTTCAGCTTTTTCAGGCAGGTGATGAAAAGTTTCCTCCCGATTTTGCCAAACTGCCCAGAAGGGCATCCGGGAGCATAGACACTTTCAGGATGTGTGAAACCGGAAGAAAATTCGGATTGTCTGCAATTATAACCGGTTTTGTAACAGAAATAAAAACGGGTGAGGAGCCGCGCGGAATTCTTTGGTTCAGAGATTCATATCCTTTTATCGGCATATCTGTTCACTTTGATATTTACGATACTGAAACAGGCGCAAAACTTCTTGATGAGAGTTTTAATTATAAAAGAAATTCGGATGAACTCGAGGTTGAATCAGTCAAGGCAGGCAAGATAGAGCCTGTTTTATTAAAGGATGCCTTTGAACATATATCCAAAGATGCCGGCCGGAAGGTCTGTGAGATAATGAAAAGACAATCGTGGAAAGGGTATGTTTCTTCTGTTTCCGGGGACAAAATTTCAATATCTTCCGGGAGCAACACAGGGGTCGTTCCGGGCAACGTATTTGAGGTTTATGGAAACAGCCTGCTTGAAGGGAAAGACGGCCAGAAATTTTATATTCCCGGGTCTAAGGCAGGTGTGATTAAAATAACGGCAGTAAATAAAGAAGACTCTGAAGCAATGCTTGTAGCAGGTGATTCTGTTAAGAAAGGATATACGATAAAGGGGAAATAAAAGAAGGGTTCAAGGGGTCGAGGATTCGAGGGTTCGAGGGGATAAAAAACAGAATATCGAACATCGAACTTCGATCCACGATTCACGATCCACCAACAACCAACAAGAAACCAGGAACCAGAAACCACAGATCAGAAACATGTATTTATTTTTTCCACGAGGCGTAAACCTTCTGCCTGGATGCGGCGGCGGCTTTCAGGATATTAACTTTTATATCCACATAATCATATACAAGAGCTTTATTTTTTCCGGGCGCAGGCCTTAGAACCCTTCCGAGATATTGAAGGACTCTTCCGCTGAATCTGATGGGGGTGATAATAAATAGGGTTGATAAATTTTTACAGTCAAATCCTTCTCCTATCAGCTGGCCTGTTGCCACAAGAACTTTGATTTCCCCGTTGTTTAAGCGGTCAAGTATATCTTTTCTCTCACCATCAGAAACATCACCTGTCAGAAGTTCAGAGGATATTTTATACCTGTATTTAAGCAGAGCTTTGATGGTTTCACAGTGTTTTTTCCTGTCTG
>Ga0315268_10008089_pt1 | contig 11013 bp, 8 predicted proteins | sample C1_top_MG_FD_204535 | JGI IMG/M metagenome (GOLD analysis project Ga0315268, IMG submission 204535) | Sediment microbial communities from Yellowstone Lake, YNP, Wyoming, USA - C1_top | ecosystem: Environmental > Aquatic > Freshwater > Lake > Sediment | place: USA: Wyoming | collected 2017-08-01 | reverse complement strand
CGGTCCAAAGCTTCTCGGATCGCACGGTATCGGCGTGCATTGTCGCTCATGGTCTCTCCTCGAGTTGGGATTCGCTACGGAGTATACCATGAGTCAACTCCTAGGAAAAGTGTACGGTAGTGAATTTTTTGATAAAAATCTGCGTGCGTAGCCAGCGTTCATCCGCGTCCCAAATCTGCATTCTAAGCCTGGAGTCGCTCCTGGGCGATGCGCTGCAGTTCCCGCAGGGTGAGGTCCAGGCGCTCGTCCCGCAGGAAGGTGGATTGGCTGCGCACCCGCCGCAGGATGGCCGTGTCCCAGGTGGCGGTGACCAGCGCCTCCTCCAGGTCTGGCGCCTGGGCCAGCAGCCGCCCGCCAGGGGCCACTGCTATGGACCCGCCGAAGAAGGACACGCCGTCCTCCCATCCCACACGGTTGCAGTAGAAGTAGTAGCAGGTCAGGAACTGCGCCAGGCAGCGAATCAGCCGTTCCCAGGACTGGGCGCGGCTCAGGCGGTCCTGGCCCTCCTGGACGCCCCAGCCTGGCGCCGCCGAGATAGCCAGGATGGTGTCGGCGCCGTCCATGACAGCCAGGTACGAGGCCGACAGGTGCCAAACGTCGCGGCAGATGAGCAGGGCCATGCGCCCAAAGCGGGTGTCAAAGGCGCGCAGGCGATCGCCGCTGCCCCAGAAGCGCCCCTCGTCGAAAAGGCCGTAGGTGGGCAGGTAGACCTTGCGGTAGAGGTGCACCAGCCGCCCCGCCGAGAGATAGGCCGCCGCGTTGTAGAACACGTGGCGCTCGCTCTCCTCGATGAAGCCTGCCACCAAATCAATCTCCATGCTGGCCGCCAGGAGCTGCCGGAAAATCGGATCGTCGTCCGTGGGCCGGATGGCCACCGACGGCACCAGATCCTTCAGGCTGTAGCCGGTAAGCCCCAGTTCGGGGAAGAGCAGCAGGTCTACCCCCTGCGCTTTAGCCTCCTCCACCAGGGCGAGGTGGCGCTGCAGGTTATGTGCCACGTCGCCCAGCCGCGGGGCGATCTGCGCCAGGCCCACCCGAAAGCGCATCTCACACCTCCTCGCCTGTGGCTTCTTCCTCACCCGCTGGCTCAGCCTCGCCCGTGTCCCCAGCCTCCTCACTCTCATCTTCGCCCTCTTCTTCCTCGCCCCATTCCCGCTGGCGCGCCCAGAGGAGGTAGCCCAGCACTACAGCCAGGGCGACGGTCAGCAGGCTCAGCACCTGGGTGTAGGAGAAGGGCCCCAGGTAGGTAACTTCCCCCAAGAGGAACTCCAGAGCGTAGCGGGCCAGGGAGGAGAAGAGCAGGTAGACCAGGAAAAGAAGGCCGGTGAACGGCAGCCGTCCCCGTAGCGCCCACAGGACGGCAAAGAGGATGAGGTTAAAGAAGATCATGATGATCTGCGTGGGATAGCGTGGGGCGTAGAGGCCGCCCAGGTCGGGCAGGTTCAGGCTCAGGGGCGAGTGGGTGACTGCGCCGTAGTAGTAGCCACTGAGCAGGTAGCCCAGGCAGACCACAGCGCCACCCAGGGCCAGGGCGGGGGCGCTGAGGTCGGCCAGTTCCCAGAAGTCTAGCTCCTGCCGCCGGGCGTAGAGGGCCACGGCCAGCGCGGCGCCGAGCAGGCCGCCGTAGACGGACAGGCCGCCCTGCCAGCCGTAGATGAGCAGCCGCCAGTTGGCTAGGTAATCCGGCAAATGCACCAGCACAAAGACAAGCCGTGCGCCTACCAGCCCGGCCACCACGGCCAGGATGAGGACGTCCACCAGCTTGTTGGGGTCAAACCCGGCCCGCCGGGCCTGCCAGTAGAAGAAGAGCAGGCCAACGATGAGACCCAGGTCAAGGAAGGCGGCGTAGGAACTGATGGCGATGAGCGGGACGTGCAACCCGCCCAGGTCAAAGGGGCCGATGTTGAAGAGAACGGGATACATAGTTTCTCAGTCCTCAGTCTCCAGTCCTCAGTCCTTGTTCCTTAGCCCTTTATCCTTGCGACTGCGGACTAAGGACTTCGGACTTGGGACTGGCTATTGTTGCAATCCCCGCACGATGCCAGCGTACTTCTCGGCCAGGGTGGTGGCCTGCTCGTCGGAGAACGATTCGGCGTAGACGTAGAACAGTGGGCGATCAGGGTCGGGCAGGATGAGCACCCACTCCTCGCCCATCTCCAGCTTGATGCCGTCAATCTGCCGTCCCCGAGCCTCCCGATACTGCTCGTTCAGGAGGCGCATGACCTTGCCCTTCTCCTCCCAGGGACAGGCAATCTTGACGCTGGCCATGTGGTAAGAAGGGAGCTCCCGCACCACCTGGGAAAGCTTGACACCCTGCGTGGCCAGCAACTCCAGGATCTTGGCGATGGCCATCATGCCGTCCACGGCCGGCTGGAACTGCGGGAAGGCAAAACCGCCCTCGCCGTCGCCGGCCAGGATCGTCCCTTCCCGCGTCGCCGCGGCCATCAGGGCAGCGGGATCTACCTTCGTGCGTAGCACCTGGCCGCCGTAGCGGGCGGCGATCTTCTCCAGCACGTGCGATTGAGTCACCGGGGCGGCGATCGTCCCGCCGCCTTTGGCGCGCAGGGCCAGGCTGGCCACCGCGGCCAGGGCTGTGGTGCCGGAGAGCACCGTGCCCGTGTCGTCCACCAGGAAGATTTTCTCCCCGCCCACGTCCAGGCGCACCCCCAGGTCGGCCTGCAGCGGGCCGCAGATGACGGCCAGTTGCCGGATGCCGCGCTCCAATTCCTCGGTGAGGATGGACATCTTGGTCTCGTCCACACCGGCGTTCAGGGCCACTACCCGGCAACCCAGACGATTGAGGATCGCCGGCAGCACCAGCGAGGTGTTGGCCGAGGCATAATCCACCACGATCTGGAAATTGGCCTGGCGGATGGCCTGCACATCCACCGTCTCGAGGAAACGTTCCGTATAGCGCTCGATAACCTGGCTGGCGTCCATGATGAGGCTAATCTCATCCAGGTAGGCGCGGCGAAAGTCCTCCCGAAAGAAGGTGTTTTCGATCTTGCGCTGGGTGGCTTTGTCCACGTCCATGCCGCGCTTGTCGAAAAACTTGATATCCACGGCGCGAGCGTCGAAGGGCGAGAGGCGCACGTGCACCCCGCCGACGGCCCCGCTGATGCGCGTGTAGCAGCGCGCTACAGGGATAGGCACCGTCCTGATGTCCCAGACGTTCACCCCCGCCGAGGGCAGCCCAGAGATCATGGCCCGCTTGATCATGCGGGGGGTGCGGTGCGGGTCGCGATTCATGGTCACGGCGGAGCCTTTGGGCAGGGTCGCGCCGTAGGCCGCCCCCAGCTTGGCGGCGAACTCTGGCGTGATGTCCACGTTCACCAGCCCCGTCACTCCGTATCTCCCGAAGAGCACTCTCCGCCCCTGGGCACCCCAGATCAGACTGGACTTGACGATAGCGCCGGGGTCAATCTCCTTGTTGGGCCAAATCTTGACGTTGGGATGGAGCACCGCCCCTTCGCCCACCACGCTACCATCGCCCAAGACGACCCCCTCGAAGAGCACGGCGCTGGACTTGAGGATGCACTGGCGGCCGACGATGGCCCCGCGCACCTCCACCCGCTCGCCGATGTAGGAGTCGCGCCAGATCACGCTGCGCTCGATGTTAGCGCGGTCGTCCACAATCGTGTAGTCGCGAATGACCGTAGGGCCACGAATGATCACACCGCCCTTGATCTTGACGCCGCGGCCCAGGTAGATCGGCCCGAAAAGCTGGGCGTTGGGGGCGATCTCCACGTCCTCGTCTGTCCAGATGTCGCCGCCGATGTGCTTGCCCAGCGGCTCCAGTTGCACCTGCCGGTGCAGGATGTCGGCGGTGGCGCGCATGTACTCCTGGATGTTGCCCACATCGCACCAGTAGCCAGAGGCCACGTAGCCGAAAAGGGGATCGTTGTTCTTGAGGAGAATGGGGAAGAGGTCCTGGCTGAAGTCGAAGGTTTTGTCTTTGTCAAAGTAATTCAGCACGGCCGGCTCCAGGACGTAGATGCCGGTGTTGATCGTGTCCGAGAACACCTCGCCCCAGGAGGGCTTCTCCAGGAATTGGCGGATGTGGCCCTGGTCGTCAATGATGACTACGCCGTATTCCAGGGGGTTGGGCACGCGGTAGAGGGTGAGGGTGGCCAGGGCCTTGTTGGCCTGGTGGAACTTCACGATCTCCGTGAGGTTGAAGTCCGTGACGGCATCGCCGGAGATGACCAGGAAGGTCTCATCCAGGTACTCCTGGGCCTTCTTGACGCTGCCCGCCGTGCCCAGAGGGGTATCCTCCAGCGAGTAGGTGATCTTCAGCCCGTAACCCTCGCCATCGCCGAAGGCGTTGCGGATGTTATCGGCCAGGTACTGTACAGTCACCACGACCTCGCTGAAGCCGTGCTTCTTCAGCAGCTCCAGGATGTGGGCCATCACCGGCTTGTTGACCATGGGGATCATGGGCTTGGGGCGTCCCAGGGTCAGGGGCCGCAGCCTTGAACCTTCCCCGCCAGCCATGACGACTGCTTTCATCGCGCTCTCCCTCCGGAGGCCTGTCAGGTCTGGCAGACCCGACAGGTCTTAGGTCTACTATGCTCTATTTTAACCGATATGGGCCGAAGAAGCAAGCCCCCCGGCTGTCGTAGGACGCAGATGCACGCAGAGAAACGCTGATTCTTTGGAGTTTTTCTGTGGCCATCCGCGTTAATCCGCGTCCTATGGTAAAAGCACACCTCACACCCTTTGACAAAGTGCCCTCACTTGGGGTATAATATAGCCAGATAAGACCTGTCAGGTCTGGCAGACCTGACAGGTCTGGGCACACAACACACAAACTGAGAGCTGGGGCTCTCAGTTTTTTGCTAAGTTGCTTGCGCACGCGGCACAAGGAGAGGTATGGCCACGGACAAACCTGTTTTTCTGACCCCCGAGGGGCGAGCCAAGCTGGAGGCGGAGCTGGATTACCTCCGCTCCGTGCGCCGGCGGGAGATCGCCGAACGCATCCACACGGCTAAAGAGCACGGCGATATTATGGACAACGCCGAGTACGACGACGCCAAGAACGAGCAGGCTTTCGTGGAGGGCCGCATCATCACCCTGGAGCAGCAGCTCCGCCACGCCGTGCTCATCGAGAACAACGTCACCACCGATTGCGTGGGCCTGGGCTCCCGCGTCACCGTGCTCGACTCGGACGGGTTCGAGGAGACCTACACCATCGTCGGCTCTGCCGAGGCGCGCCCCAGCGAGGGCAAAATCTCCAACGAGTCGCCGGTGGGTCGTGCCCTCCTGGGCAAGCGCCGGGGGGACACGGTCAACGTGCACGTCCCGGCCGGAACAATTTTCCTTACGGTGGTAGATCTTGAGTAGCCGAAGAGCGTAGATGAGAATTTGGGCGTAGCCAGCTATGAGTACGTGTTGCGTAGTGCGTGTTCCGTTTTTTGTGGTACTACGGAACACGAAACACGCAACACGGGCCCTTCCGCTGTGTACACTTCGTGACTCACCTACGAACCATTTGCAAAGAAGAGGCAACAATGGAATTTGACGCTCTGACCCAGCAGCGCCTGGCCAAACTGGAGCGCCTGCGGGCCGCGGGCGTGGACCCTTATCCGCCCCGCTGCCGGCGCACCCACACCCTGGCCCAGGCTCTGGCCCTCTTCGCCACCCAGGAAACGGGCGGCGATGCCCCCACTTTGCAGCTCGCCGGGCGGATTGTGGGCTGGCGGGGGATGGGCAAGGCCACCTTCGCCCATATCGCCGACGGCACCGGCCGCCTGCAGCTCTATCTGCGCAAGGACATGCTGGGCGAGGACAGGTACGCTTTCCTGGACAACCTGGACATCGGCGATTTCCTGGGGGTCAGCGGGCACCTCTTCCGCACGCGCACTGGCGAGGTCACCCTGGAGGTGCAGGATTACACCCTCCTGGCCAAGTCGCTGCATCCTCTGCCGGAGAAATGGCACGGCCTCAAGGACGTGGAGACGCGCTATCGCCAGCGCTACCTCGACCTGCTGGCCAACGCCGAGGTGCGCCAGACCTTCGTCGTGCGCAGCCAGGTGGTGGCGGCCATGCGGCGCTTCCTGGACGGGCGTGGCTTCCTGGAGGTCGAGACCCCCATCCTGCAGCCCCTGTACGGCGGGGCGGCGGCGCGCCCCTTCGTCACGCACCACCATGCCCTGGACCGCGATCTCTACCTGCGCATCGCCACGGAGCTGTACCTCAAGCGCCTCATTGTGGGCGGCTACGACAAGGTGTACGAGATCGGCAAGAACTTCCGCAACGAGGGCATTGACGCCACCCACAATCCCGAGCACACGACCATGGAATCGTACGAGGCCTACGCCGATTACCACGACGTGATGCGCATGGTAGAGGAGATGGTGGCCTACATCGCCCAGGAGGTGCTAGGCACCACCCGCATCGTCTACGAGGGCCAGGAGATTGAGCTGGCCCCGCCCTGGCGGCGGCGGCCCATGCGCCAGGCCATCCTGGAGGAGACGGGCGTGGACATCGGCGCGGCGCGCGACCTGCCCGCCCTGCGCCAGGCCGTCGGCCAACGCGGGTTGGAGTTGGACTTCAAGCCCACCTGGGCCAAGAGCGTGGACGAGCTTTTCGGCGAGTACGTGCAGCCCCGGCTGATCCAGCCCACCTTCATCATTGACTACCCCATAGAGCTTTCACCCCTGGCCAAGAAGAAGGCCGACGATCCGACGTGGGTGGAGCGTTTTGAGGGATTCGCCGGCGGGCTAGAGCTGAGCAACGCCTTCACCGAGCTCAACGATCCCCTGGATCAGTTGGCGCGCTTCCAGCAACAGGCGGCAGAGCGTGCCGCCGGCGACGAGGAGGCTCAGCCCTTTGATGAGGATTTTGTCACCGCCCTGCTGTACGGTATGCCGCCCACCGGTGGGCTGGGCATGGGCATTGATCGCCTGGTCATGCTGCTCACGGATAACTCGTCTATCCGGGACGTGATCCTGTTTCCCCAGATGCGCACAAAGGAGTGACGCACTTGGCATATCCTCTCTACGTGGCCTTCGTCTGGCACATGCACCAGCCAATTTACAAGCATTCCGCCACCGGCGAATATACCCTGCCCTGGGTGCGCCTGCACGCCACCAAAGAATATACTCAAATGGCCCAGGTGCTGACCGATTATCCGGCCATCCACGCCACGTTCAACTTCACCCCCTGCCTGGTAGAGCAACTGCAGGAATACGCCGCCGGTCAGGCTGTGGACAAGGCCCTGGCTGTGACCCTGAAAGATACGCATTCGCTGGAGGAGAGGGAGTTTATCCTCTCCTTCTTTTTTAGTATCAACTGGGACAAGGTGGTGCGGCGGCAGCCGCGCTACGCCCAACTGCTGCAGTTGCGAGAGGCTGCTCAGGGTGATGCGGCCCTGTTCTCGGAACAGTATTTTCGCGATCTGATCGCCTGGTTCAACCTGGCCTGGATAGATGCCGGCGTTAGCCAGCGTGACCCGGTGCTGCGACGGCTGCTGGAAAAGGGTCAGGGCTTCAGCAGCGAGGACATCCAGGCCATCGTAGACAAGCAGCGGGAAATCATCGGCCGGGTGGTGCCATTGTACCGCCAACTGGCGGCGGCGGGGCAGGTGGAGCTGACCACCTCGCCCTACTACCACCCCATCCTGCCTTTGCTGATTGATAGCCGCGCCGCCTGGGAGGCCAGCCCCACGTTGCCCCTGCCCAGCGCCCTCTTTATCCACGCCGAGGACGCCGCCGAGCAGGTGCGCCGCGCCGTGGAGGCGCACACCCGGCACTTCGGCGAGCGGCCGCGGGGGCTGTGGCCCTCCGAGGGGGCGGTGAGCCAGGCCCTGGTAGACCTCCTGGCCGATCGCTACGGCCTGACCTGGCTGGCCTCCGACGAGGACATCCTGGCCCGCTCGCTGGGGGCGAGCATCCAGCGCGACGGCTACGGCCACGTTACCAACCCGCGCCTGCTCTACCAGCCCTACATCTGCCCGACCTCGACCCGAACTGGGCCAGGACAGAAATCGCCGTTGTCCATCGTTTTCCGCGATCACGTTCTATCGGACCGCATTGGCTTCGTCTACCAGCATATGGACAGCCGCAGCGCCGCCGAGGATCTGGTGCAGCGCCTGCAGCGCATCCGGGAGAACCTGGCCGATGTAGAGAACCCCTACCTGGTGTCCATCATCCTGGACGGGGAGAACTGCTGGGGTGAGTACGAGAACAACGGCGACGATTTCCTGCGCCACCTCTACGGACTGTTGAGCAGCGCCCCTGAGCTGCGCACGGTCACGGTGAGTGAGTACCTGGCCCAGTTCCCGCCCCGGCAGAGCCTGCCGCGCCTGGCGGCGGGATCGTGGATTGGTGGCAATTTGGAGACCTGGATCGGCGAAGAGGCGCAGAACCAGGCCTGGGAGTACCTGGCCCAGGCGCGGGAAATGCTCGTCACCAGCCAGCAAGAGTATTCCGGGGCCGACATGGCCGTGCTGGAGCAGGCCTGGCAGGAGGTGTACATCGCCGAGGGCAGCGATTGGTTCTGGTGGTACTACAGCCACAACAACCATCGGCCAGAGAACCTGTTTGACCGCGAGTTTCGGGCGCACCTGGGTAACGTCTATCGCCTGCTGGGGCTGCCCGCGCCGGTCTGGCTGTCCCAGCCCATCGCCCTGCGCGGGGCGGGGGTGTACCAGCGTCCGCCCAGCGCCTACGTCGTCCCGGCGCTTACGGCCGCCAGCACGGCCGCGCCGGAATGGGCGGCGGCGGGCCACCTGGAGCCGCAGACCTCGGCGGGGGCGATGCAGCGGGCGGGCACGGTGCTGCGTCGCCTGTACTACGGCTACGACCCGCAGGCCCTGGCCCTGCGCCTGGAGGCCAACGAGGATTTAGCGCCCTACAGCGTGGGGGTCTATTTCTCCTCGCCGCGCGGCGAGCGGGGCAACCAGCACCCACGCTACGCGGCGACGAACCCGGCGCTAGCCGCGCCCGGCATCGGCCTGGCGCGGGAGGTGGCCGTACAAGGCCATCCGCCCCAGGTGCAACTGAGCTCCGCCAGTGGCCTGGAGACGTGGCAGCCGGTGGCCAGCAGCTCGCGTGTGGCGGCCGGCCCACGTACCCTGGAGCTGCACCTGCCCCTGTCCGACCTGGGGCTGCAAATCGGCGATCAGGTGGGGCTGGTGGTCGTTCTGGCCAGGGATGAGGTGCTGGTGGAGGCACTGCCGCAGGTGGGCTATTTCAGCTTCACCCTGGCAGAGTTCAGGTGACAGGAGTTACGCCGCGCCAATCCCCAAAACCGGATTTACCGCAGAGCACGCCGAGAACGCAGAGATTTCAAAAAGCTTCTCTGCGCTCTCAGCGCTCTCGGCGGTGAGCCGTTCCTGTAGATGAGGCAAGCCATGGCGAAGAAGGTCTTGGTTGTGGATGATGAGCCGGGGGTCATCGAGATCGTGCGGGCCAACCTGGAGTGGGAAGGCTGCGTGGTCAGCGCGGCCAGCGATGGGCTGGAGGCCCTGGAGAAGGTGCACACGGAAGCGCCCGACCTGGTGATCCTGGACGTGATGCTGCCCGGCCTGGACGGCTGGGGCGTGCTGGAGCGCATCGCGGCTAACCCGGAGACGGCGGGGCTGCCCGTGATTATGCTCACCGTCAAGGACGCCGACGCTGACATCGTGCGCGGGCTGGAGGGCGGGGCGGTGGAGTACGTCACCAAGCCCTTCGATCCCGTGGGGCTGGCCCAGCTCGTGCGCCTGCTCCTGGAGAAGCCCGACCGCCGCGAGCTGGACGCCCGGCGCCGCCGCCTGCTGGAGCTGAAGAAGAGGCTGATGAAACCGCTGAGTCGGTTTTTCTAGGAGCGCCTCTGAAAACGGTTCGTTAGGTGAGCTAAGGGGCGTGGGCGTGTTGCGTGTGTTGTCGTGTTGCGTGGTGCGTGTTCCGTTTGGGGATGACGCAAGACGGAACACGAAACACGCAACACGTGCGCCATGAGGAGTAGTTGTAGTCGTGGTAGAAGTAACCCTCTGCTTTCTCATCAGGAACAATCCAGCAGAGGAGGTTCTCCTGGGGCTGAAGAAGGTGGGTTTTGGCCAGGGGAAGTACGGCGGCTTTGGCGGCAAGGTGGAGGCCGGCGAGACGCCGGAGATGGCCGCCGTCCGCGAGATGGCAGAGGAGACGGGGATAAAGGTTGCCGCCCAAGATCTACAGCGGGTGGGCCACCTGACGTTTGTGTTTCCGTACAGGCCGGCGTGGAGCCAGGTGGTGCACGTCTTCCTGGCCCGGTCGTGGGACGGTGAGGCGGTAGAAAGCGTGGAGGCCAGGCCTGTCTGGTGCCCGACCAGCGAAATCCCTTACGCCCGCATGTGGCAGGATAGCGCCTACTGGCTGCCCCGCATCCTAGCCGGCCAGAAAGTCCGGGCCCGGTTCACGTTCCGGGAAGACAATGAGACTGTGGATGAGATGGAGATAGAGGAGATTGCAGATTGTAGATCGCAGATTTTAGATTTGAATGGCGGTAATGTGCCATGGGGGCCTCCTCATAATAAGGGATGTCTGTGTACGAGCACCCTTATCTTGCCACAAAAGGAAGTCCCTGGCAAGTCTATCGCTTGGTTAAAGTGTCAACCTATTTGTGAACCATCCCCCAGAAGTTATTTTAATCTGACGCCTCGCTCTGGCTGGGGGACGAGGATTCGAACCTCGGCTTACTGATCCAGAGTCAGCCGTCCTACCGCTAGACGATCCCCCAGCGCAGCCGTATTCTACCAAAAAGCGGCCTCTTTGACAAGGGGGTGTGAAACGGGGCCTTCGTAGCAGAAAAATCAACCCCAATCGACTTTACAGGCTTGCGCCCCGTCCCTTCGGGCTGAGCCCTCAGGACGAAGCCTGGCCCAGCGCCTGGGTTGGACCTCCGCCCGCGGCTGGTGCCCCTTTGCCCCGCTTTCTCTGTTCCTCTTACAGGGCTGGCAGATCACTAACGCCTGGAGGCGCAGCCAAACCTTGCAGAACCTGCACGACCCCCGCTACGCCGATTACGCCCAATGCTTTGGCTTCCAAAACG
>Ga0315268_10008088_pt1 | contig 11014 bp, 10 predicted proteins | sample C1_top_MG_FD_204535 | JGI IMG/M metagenome (GOLD analysis project Ga0315268, IMG submission 204535) | Sediment microbial communities from Yellowstone Lake, YNP, Wyoming, USA - C1_top | ecosystem: Environmental > Aquatic > Freshwater > Lake > Sediment | place: USA: Wyoming | collected 2017-08-01 | reverse complement strand
CGCATCATGCTCGACTTGCCCCCGCCATTGCGTCCGATCAGGCCGACGCGCTCGCCCTCATCGAGTTGAAAATCGGCGTGATCCAGTAATGCGACATGACCAAAAGCGAGGCTCGCCTTGTCCAAAGTGATAAACGGCATAGGTTGTTTTTCTAAAAGATAGGTTGATAAAAAATAGGTTGAAGGTAAATCAATCCCCTCCCCTTCAAGGGGAGGGTTAGGGAGGGGATGGGTTTAAAAACGAGTTGCAGCGTAAACACCCCATCCCCATCCCGACCTTCCCCTTGAAGGGGAAGGAGCTAAATCACATTACAGCCGGCCACCTGCGGTTATTTTCTGCAAATCCTCAATGATCTGCTTCGAGTGCCGCGAGGTTTCCACGCTCAGATAAACCTTGCTGATATTGCCCTGCGGATCGATCAGGAAGGTGTAACGCCGTGCGGTCTTGTATATATATAGATCCAACAGCGCACCATATCGCTCCGCCGTCTCGGTGGTCTTGTCGGCCAGCAACGGGAACGGCAGGCGGTACTTCTTGGCGAATTCTGCATGACTGGCGGTATCGTCCACGCTGATGCCGACCACCTGCGCGCCGAGCTCGGTTATCTGATGCAGGTCATCTCGAAACGCACAAGCCTCCTGAGTGCAGCCCGGTGTGTCGTCCTTGGGATAGAAATACAGTACCAGCCACTTGCCGCGATAATCGCTCAGGGTATGTTGCTTGCCAGACTGGTCAGGCAGATTGAAATCCGGCGCGGGCTTGCCCACTTGCGGCAACTCGCCGGCACGCGCCGCACGCGCCACGAACAACGCGGCGAAGATTATCAAAGCGGCAACAATTGCAAACCATTTCATGTTAATTACTTCCAATTGGCAAGTTACGGAAACTCCAGAAGCGCAGCAGCAACACACTCAGCAAAGCCAGCAGGCCGGCAAACAGAAAAGCCGTTCCGGCATTCCAGTAGTGCCACACTGCGCCAAACAGCACTCCGGCAGGGATCGCACTGATACCCAAGGCGAGATGATACCAGCCAAACGCCGTACCTCGCTCGCGCTCGTCGGCATACTGGCTGATCAACGCCCGCTCCGAGCCTTCTCCCAAACCGATCAACAGACCGTACAGCACGGTAGCGAACCACAACGCGCTGCCTTGTTGAACCAGGCCGAGCACGACAAAACTCAGCGCATAACCTGACCAGCTGATGATCGTAAGACGCCGTTTGCCGAACGCATCCGCTAATCGACCGCCCGGCAGCGATGCGGCAGCTTTGCTGACATTGAGCGTCGCCCACAGCAGCAACACCTGCACCAGACTCATGCCCAGCTCGTGGCCGCGCAGCAAGATGAAAGTTTCCGAGGCGCGCGCAAACGTGAACAGCACCAGCACCCACAGATAGCGGCGCATGTTGGGGGATAACTCCGAAGAACTTTTGGCCGGGCACCCGAGCGACCACGACAGCGGCGCGCTCAACTTTTCCCGCTCCACTTCAAGGCGAGGTGGTTCGCGCACGCCAAAGACCAGCACCAGCAGTACCAGCGCGCCAGGAACCGCCGACCACAAGATCACCTCGCCCACCGGCCAATGCAGCCAGCTCAATGCGGCAACAGCGAGCAACGTGCCTCCCAGCGCTCCGGCGTTATCCATCGCGCGATGAAAACCATAGGCTAGTCCATGTATCTCGGGATGTGTACTATCCGCAAGCAGCGCGTCGCGCGGCGCATTGCGCAAACCCTTGCCGGCGCGATCCATGCTGCGCAGCAACAACAGCGCGCCCCAGCTCGACACCAGGCCCAACAGCGGACGTGCCAGATTGGACAAGGCATAACCGAACACCATCAACCTTTTGCGCCGACCCTGCTTGATATCCGAATATCGCCCCGCCCACAGCTTGAGGAAACTTGCCGCCGCATCCGCCACCCCTTCCACCAAGCCCAGTATCACGGGCCCCGCGCCGAGCACGGTGGCAATCAGGATCGGGATGAACGGCGTCACCATCTCCGAGGCCAGATCATTCAGGAAGCTGACCAGGCCTATTGCGATAACGGTGGCGGGTAATTTATGGCGAGTCATTATCGTAGCGTCGTGTGTCGAAGACATATTAGTTGCACGGTGTTTGCGCTAAAATGCGCAGGCTGCTTTCGCAGCACACACGACTGTCCCCGTAGTTAAATGGATATAACCGGCCCCTCCTAAGGGTCAATTACAGGTTCGATTCCTGTCGAGGACACCAAATTCGCAATATCAGTATAAACCCAATCGGGCTGGGGCTTGCATCCATTGAAGGGGCGAGAGCTCAAGGGACATTTTTCGGTATGGGTAAGCGGCAACTGGCGAATGACGTTCACATTTGATGGCACGGATGCCGTGCTGGTGGACTATCAGGACTATCACTAAAAGGAGACTTAACAATGGCACACATGCACAACCCGCCTCACCCCGGACTTACCCTGCGCGATGACGTATTGCCCGCGCTGGGGCTATCCGTGACCGAGGCCGCGCAACAATTGGGCGTAGCGCGGGTGTCTCTTTCCCGCGTGCTGAATGGTCGCGCCGCCATCTCGCCTGAAATGGCCTTGCGTATCGAGGCATGGCTAGGTGTGGAGCGAGGCGGCGAAGCCCGTCTGTGGCTGGCAGAACAAAGCGCTTATGACTTGTGGCAAGTTCGCAAGGCAGGCACGCCGAAGGTAAAGCGTGCCGAACTGATGGCTGCATAACGAGTTATCCACGCCTAACCCAACCGAGCGAAAGGCCGGAACCCTCACCGGCTTGGCGTGGCTTCAATATTCTGAACCGCGTGCTTAATCAACTATTTCATGCGGAAGTTTCCAGTGGAGGGTGGGTATCAAACGCTGTAAGGATTGCCCTGTTTTTTACGCACCAGTTCCCTTGGGGAAAAGCAGATTTATTCGATCAAGCCGATGATAGCAAGGCGCAAAAGGGCGAGAAACCGGAGTGTACATACAGTACACGAGGATTTTGAGCCGTTTTGCAACGCCGCTATCGCGGCTTCAGCGATTAAATCGGCGTTTCCTTGGCTTCCGCAAGCTGCCCATAACCTGCAAAGCGATCCTGCGCATCCTTAAACTCCTGCACGCTCAGCAGCACCGGATCACCCGCCTGAAGTGCACGCAGAAACATCTCGCTGAGTGTCTCGACTTCCAGGGTGATCCTGTATGCCTCGGCGAGGTCTTCACCCGCCGCGATCATGCCGTGATTGCCAAGTAGACAGGCCTTGCGATCCCTCAACGCGAGCAGCGCGTTGTCGGATAACTGCTGCGTGCCGAATGTCGCGTACTTCGCGCAACGGATGTTGTCGCCCCCGATCAACGCAACCATGTAGTGGAACGGCGGGATGTCCTTGCGCAGGCAGGCCAGCGCGGTTGCCGCGACGGAGTGGGTATGTACGACCGCGCCGAATTCCGGGCGTTGCACAAATATGTCGCGATGAAAAAGCCATTCGCTGGAAGGTTGCCAGCGACCGCGCGAGGTCCCGTCGAAATTCATCCACACGATGTCGTCTTCCGTCAGGCCTTCCGCGCCCATGCCGGAAGGCGTGATCAGCATGCCCTCGCCGCACCTCGCAGAAAGATTGCCTGAAGAGCCGCGATTCAAGCCCTGCGCGTCCAGCTTGTTGGCGATGCGCACCAGTTCGCAGCGTAATTCTTTTTCGTTCATCATTGCACCTTTCAATAACCCTCTCCCGACCTACGGCCACCCTCTCCCGCTAGCGGGAGAGGGGCTGGGGGAGAGGGATTTATGTTAAAACCCGCATCGCCCCCGCATCCGCCTTCACCACCCCGCGCTCGGTGATCAACCCCGTCACCAGCCGTGCTGGTGTCACATCAAAGGCGTAATTGGCGGCGCGCGAACCTTTGGGGGTGACTTGCACGCTGCGCACCTGCCCGTCGTCGCACAATCCGGAGATGTGCGTCACCTCTTCCGCTGCGCGTTCCTCGATGGGGATCTCCTTCACGCCGTCCTGCAGCGTCCAGTCTATCGTCGGTGTCGGCAGGGCCACGTAGAAAGGCACGCCGTTGTCGTGCGCGGCCAGTGCTTTCAGGTATGTTCCGATCTTGTTGCACACGTCGCCGCGCGCAGTGACCCGGTCGGTGCCGACGATCGCCATGTCCACCATGCCGTGCTGCATCAGATGCCCGCCGGTATTATCCGCGATCACCGTGTGCGGCACGCCGTGCTGGCCGAGTTCCCACGCGGTAAGGCTGGCGCCCTGATTGCGCGGACGGGTCTCGTCCACCCACACATGCAGCGGAATGCCCGCATCGAACGCGGTATAGACCGGCGCCAGCGCCGTGCCCCAATCCACCGTCGCCAGCCAGCCGGCGTTGCAATGCGTGAGAATGTTTACCGTTGATTTTTTCTTTTCATACATCGCGCGTATCAGTTCAGCGCCATGTTTACCGATGCTCGCATTGATTTCCACATCCTCGTCGGCGATGCGCGCTGCTTCCTGCCATGCCGCTGCAGCGCGTTCGCTCTCGAGCAACGGCGCGAGCAAGGCGCGCATCCGCTCCACTCCCCAGCGCAGATTCACCGCCGTCGGACGGGCGTTGAGCAACATGTCGCAGCTCGCTTTCAGCGCGGCATCCGTAGCATGGTGCCGCATCGACAACGCAACGCCATAAGCCCCCGTCACGCCGATCAATGGCGCGCCGCGCACCTGCATATCCTTGATCGCGCGCTCGGCGTCGCGCATCGTGTCCAAGCGCAGCGTGGTAAAGATATGCGGGAGTCTGGTCTGGTCGATGATCTCCACCGCCTGATTGTCGGCGGAAGGCCAGATGGTGCGATAAGGGGTGCCGTTGATTTTCATGGTTTTGATTTTCGTAGGGAGGGCAACGCGTTGCCCTCCGATTTATTGTGTGCCGCGTGGGCACGGTGTGCCCACCCTACTTGGCTGCGCTCGCTAGTCGCCTTCAAACTCGCATAAAGCAAACACTTTATGCCCATGTTTCTCCAGCCGTGCGCGTCCGCCGATATCCGGCAGGTCGATGATGAAGCAGCATTCGACGATCTTGCCGCCCATCTTGTCGATCAGCGTGCAGGCGGCTTCTGCCGTGCCGCCGGTGGCGATCAGGTCGTCGACCAGCAGCACGCGGTCGCCTTTCTGTATCGCGTCGGTATGGATCTCGATGCGGTCAGTGCCGTATTCGAGAGCATAGTCGTGGCCGATGGTTTCGGCGGGCAGTTTGCCTTTTTTACGGATCGGTATGAAACCCTTGTTCAGCGCATAGGCCAGCGCTGCACCAAAGATAAAGCCGCGCGCTTCGATGCCGGCGATCTTGTCCAGCTTCACGTCTTTGTAGCGCTCCGCCAGCTCATCTATCGTGGCGCGAAAACCGACCGCATCCTTGAGCAGCGTGGTGATGTCGCGGAACTGGATACCCTGTTTGGGGTAGTGGGGGACGGTTCTGATTTTTGATTTGATTGGCATGTGTGCTCCTGGTATGTGGTGAGTAGGAAGTGGGGAGTGGAGGATGCGGTGGTATTCCCACTTCCCACTTCCCACTCCCCACTCACTACTTCCCACTTTCTAGTTATTAAACTTCCGCCCGGCCACAGCGGACAATTTCTCCACCATCTTCGTATCACGCGCTTCAGGCGCGGTAATGATCGCGTATTGCAGCGCACTGCGGCAGCCGCAATCGCAGGCTCTCGCATCAGCTTTCACCAGCGGCGCGACGCTCTTCACCAGTGCGCGTGCCTTGTCGGCGTTCGCCAGCAGTACCTTCACGATCGCATCGACCGTGACGTCGTCGTGATTCGGATGCCAGCAGTCGTAGTCGGTCACCATCGCGACGGTGGCGTAGCAGATCTCGGCTTCTCGCGCGAGCTTGGCTTCCGGCATGTTGGTCATGCCGATCACGTCGCATTGCCACGAACGATACAATTCTGATTCCGCGAGGCTGGAGAACTGCGGCCCTTCCATCACCAGGTAAGTGCCGCCGCGCGCCGCCGCGATGCCGGCCAGCTGCGCGGCATCATAGAGATGTTGCCCGAGGCGGCTGCACACCGGATGCGCCATCGAGACATGCGCGACCAGGCCGCTACCAAAGAAACTTTTCTCTCTTGCGAAGGTTCGGTCGATGAACTGATCGACGATGACGAACATGCCGGGTGTGAGATGCTCGCGCAGCGAGCCGACTGCGCTGACCGACACGATGTCGGTCACGCCAAGACGCTTGAGCGCATCGATGTTGGCGCGGTAGTTGATCTCCGACGGCGGTATCTTGTGCCCACGTCCGTGGCGCGGCAGGAAGGCGATAGGTTGCCCGTTCAGTTCACCGATCAGCACCTCGTCCGACGGCTCGCCAAATGAAGACGCCGCCTTCACCCAGCGCGTGTTCGCCAGTCCCTCGATGTTGTATACACCACTGCCGCCGATGATCGCTAACATGAATTCATTCCCTAAAAAATCTCAAACCACTACCGGCACTCGCGCAGTCAGTCCGCACATCAATTCATAACTGACGGTTCCGGCTGCTCGCGCGACCTCCTCGATCGGCAATCCCTCGCCCCACAGCACGACACGGCTGCCGACATCTGCTTGCGGCAACCCGCTCAAGTCCACAAACAGCATATCCATCGAGACGCGCCCCAGCGTATTACTGCGCTGACCGTCCACCAGTATCGGGGTGTCACTTGGCGCATGACGCGGATAGCCGTCGGCATAGCCACAGGCCACGATACCGATGCGCATGGCATGTTCGGCACGGAACAGCGCACCGTAACCGACTTCATCGCCGGCGCGCAATTCCTGCGTGGCGATGATGCGGCTGCTCAGTGTCATCGCGGGCTTGAGTCCCAATTGTTGCGCACTGACTTCTGCAAACGGCGACGCGCCGTACAGCATGATGCCGGGGCGCACCCAGTCGGCGTGGGTTGCCGGATAGCGCAACAGTGCGGCGGAATTAGCCAAGGAACGGGCAACGCGAAGGGGTGCGGCAAGATCGTTGAACAATGCGAGCGGCTCTGCGATGCCGCGCGCCTCGTCGGCATTGGCGAAGTGGCTCATCAGGGTGATGTCGCGCACAGCACGATGGCGGCGCAATCGATCCATCGCCTGTGCCACATGCTGCGGTGCAAAACCCAGACGATTCATGCCGCTGTTCACTTTGAGCCACACATCCAGTTTTCCGCTGCCCGGATACGCATCCAGCAAGGCGATCTGTTCCGCGCTATGGATCACGCAGGTCAGCTCGTATTCAGCGATGACGGACAATTCTTCCGCGCAAAAAAATCCTTCCAGCAGCAAAATAGCCTGGCGGTAACCCGCCTCGCGCAGGCGCACCGCGTCCTGAATATCCAGCAGAGCGTATCCGTCCGTCGCAACGAGCGCTTCGGCGGCACGCATCAATCCATGCCCGTAGCCATCCGCCTTGATGATGGCCATAATACGCGCCGAGCTGGCGCGCCTCGCCACCTGGAGATTATTCTCCAGTGCGTTCAAGTCGATATGGGCTTGTATGGGACGGGCCATGAAAACTTAGGGAACACCTATAAATTTTATTTTTTGGGCAAATCGCGGCGTCGCATGCTCACTCATTATCTTGTCTATCAATGCGATATGCCCCGTCATTCGTTGCGCGGCTCCTTGCACTTTATCCCAAAAAAGCAGATTTCTAGAGACTTCCGGATTTACCGCAACAATTTTATGAGACGCGAATGATAGCAGGGGCAATCCTTTCGTGTTATAAAACGAACTGATAAAGACAAGCTCTGTTTAATGAAACCAGGTTTTTACATCATCCTTGCTGCGCAGTTTTTTTCCGCACTCGCTGACAATGCCCTGCTGTTTGCCGCAATCGCCCTGCTCAAGGTTTTAAGCTCGCCGGATTGGTACACGCCGGTATTGCAGCAGGGCTTCATCTTTTCTTACATCATATTGGCTCCTTTCGTCGGGGCATTCGCCGACTCCCTGCCCAAGGGGCGTGTGATGTTCCTCAGCAACAACATCAAGATATTCGGCTGTTTCGCTATGTTGGTCGGGGTTCATCCTTTACTCGCTTATGGCTTCGTTGGCTTGGGCGCGGCCACTTATTCGCCCGCCAAATACGGCATCCTGACCGAATATCTGCCGCCCGATAAACTGGTGCTGGCAAATAGCTGGATGGAAGGCCTGACAGTGCTTGCCATTATTTTAGGTGCTGTCTTTGGCGGGTTGCTACTCAGCCCAAGCATCGCCACACCGATGTTGCAGTGGTGGGATGTGCCACTGATCGACACCGGCATCGATACCCCGCCAGAACTGGCAATCTCAATCATCATGGGTATTTATTTCGCTGCTGCCTTGTTCAACCTGTACATTCCGCGCGTGGAGATAGACCACAAACCTCTCAGCCGAAATCCTGTGTTCCTGCTCAGCGAATTCTGGCACTGTTTCAAATTGTTGTGGAAAGACCCTTTGGGACAAGTCTCACTCGCTGTCACAACCCTGTTCTGGGGCGCAGGTGCCACGCTGCGCCTGCTGCTGCTCGGATGGGCAGCTGTGGCATTGCAATTTGACATGAGTGCAGCCGCCAAACTTACCGCATGGTTTGCACTGGGTATCGCTATCGGAGCGGTCATGGCGGCAAAGTGCGTCAAGTTGGAACATTCTGTGAAAGTTCTGCCAGTCGGCATCGCAATGGGTCTGATGGTGCTATTGATGATCCCGATCACCAACAGCACACTGGCCGTACTTCTGTTGATCGTGATCGGTGCGATGGGTGGTTACTTTGTCGTACCGATGAATGCGTTGCTACAACACCGCGGTCACTTGCTGATGGGCGCAGGCAGTTCGATCGCTGTGCAAAATTTTAACGAAAATTTGAGCATCTTCGCGATGCTGGGACTATATGCACTGATGCAAAAACTTGAACTCAGCATCTACCTGATCATTCTGGTGTTCGGCCTGTTGCTATCCGGCATCATGGCTGCGCTGTACAAGCGTCATGGGCATGATCAGGACACAGGACGAATATAGGGATTATTGAAGGGCGGTACTTTTTTATCCCATACGGGCAAGGGGGCGCCGTGCCGGTGCCGGAACAACGACTTCTCGAGACCCTACCCCAACAACAGCGCTTCGAACTGTTCGATCGAAACCGGCTTGCCAAACAGGAAGCCCTGATATGCCATACAGCCATGCTGCTTGAGGAAAGCCAGTTGCGCTTCTGTTTCCACTCCTTCGGCGATCACATTCAGGCGGAAATTCGTCCCTAGATCGATGATGGTCTGCACCATCACGGCATCGTTGAGGTCGGATGTGATATCGCGCACAAAACTCTGGTCGATCTTGAGTTGATCCAGAGGCAGCCGTTTCAGATAGGACAGTGACGAATAACCTGTGCCGAAATCGTCCATGGATAACTGGACGCCAGTCCCTTTCAACGCATGCATCTTGGTCACGACATCAGCGACATCACTTAACACCACGCTCTCAGTCAACTCCAATTTCAACCGCATCGGATCTATCCGATGAGCGCGAACTGCTTTAGCCACCCGATCCACAAAATCATGCACCCTGAATTGCTGTCCGCTGACATTGACCGCAAGGACAAGGTCACGCGTCAGCTCGTTCCGGCTCCACGCAGCAAGCTGCTTGCATGCGGTGCCCAGCACCCAATCCCCGATCTCCAGGATCAGCGAACTTTCCTCGGCAACCGTGATGAATTCTGCCGGCATGACTATGCCGCGCGTCGGATGTATCCACCGCACTAACGCCTCCGCACCAATCGGACGGTTATCGTTGTCAACCTGTATCTGGTAGTGCAACAGCAATTGCCCGCCTGGCACAGCGCGGCGCAGATCGGACTCCAGCTCGGCGTGTCTTTCCACTGACTCCTGCATCAGCGGATCGAAGAACCGCACCGCATCGCGGCCCGAATCTTTGGCCTGATACATCGCCAGATCAGCATGTTTCAGCAAATCCTCAACCTTCTCAGCATTTCCGCGATAAAGGCACACACCTATACTTGACGAGCTATGATATTCATTGTCACCTAGCTGATAAGGTTTACTCAAGGAAGAACGTATTTTCTCGGCGATCAGCGCGACATGATTCGACGCTTCCTGAACGTCCCCACCGATTTCCCCGATGAGAATCACGAACTCGTCCCCGCCCAGACGCGCCACGGTATCCACTTCACGCACACAAGCCCGGATACGCAGCGCCACTTCGATCAACAACAGATCGCCTGAATCATGACCGAGGGTATCGTTGATCGTCTTGAACTTGTCCAAATCGAGAAACAGCACTGCGCCATACAGATTGCTACGCACCGATTGCGAAATGGCAGAATGAAAATGATCCAGTAGCAGGCGCCGGTTGGGAAGCTTGGACAGCGCATCGTAAAACGCCAGATTGTGGATATCCTCCTCGGCCTTCTTGCGCGCGGTCATATCGCTGAATATCCCGACGAATCCGGCGATTTCCCCCAAGTCGTTCACGACTGCCGTTATGGTCAACCACTTTGGATACTCACGCCCATCCTTGCTCTGATCCCATAACTCGCCGCTCCAGGTTTTTTCCTTCAGCAACTGCTGCCACATCCCGATATAGAATTCCTTGCTCTGGCGGCCAGAGCTGAGCAGGCGAGGATTTCTGCCCATCACTTCCTGCGCGCTATAACCAGTGAGCTCCTGAAACGCCCGGTTGACGCGAATGATATTGGCGTTAGCATCGGTGATCATGATGGCTTCATGCGTCTCAAACGCTACCGCCGCCACGCGCAAAGACTCTTCGGCTTGCACGCGTTCGGTAATATCCATAGCGATGCCGAGCAAATGTGTCGGCTCTCCTGCCGCGTCATAGATGCCGATTTTTCGCGTATGCAGGATCTTGGTCTCGCCACTGCGCGACAAGATCGTTTCGTGCGGAATATCTTTCAATTGAGGTTCATCGGACAATTGCGTGGGTAAAAGTTAATCTATCGTCTCTAACTTGTTTAGGAGGCGAGCGATGGAAAGCAAAGAACTGTACCGGCACTTGCTGGGTATCAATGAGCCTTGGACG
>Ga0315268_10008087_pt1 | contig 11015 bp, 11 predicted proteins | sample C1_top_MG_FD_204535 | JGI IMG/M metagenome (GOLD analysis project Ga0315268, IMG submission 204535) | Sediment microbial communities from Yellowstone Lake, YNP, Wyoming, USA - C1_top | ecosystem: Environmental > Aquatic > Freshwater > Lake > Sediment | place: USA: Wyoming | collected 2017-08-01 | reverse complement strand
GGTTGTTCTCCCGACCTCTCCCCCAGCCCCGCCCCGACACGGGGAGGGGAGACTCCCCTTTCCTGGCAGGGAAGGGGTTGGGGGTTAGGTTGTTCTCCCGACCTCTCCCCCAGCCCCTCCCCGTGTCGGGGAGGGGAGACTCCCCTTCCCTGGCAGGGAAGGGGTTGGGGGTTAGGTTGTTCTCCTGACCTCTCCCCCCAGCCCCTCCCCGATATGGGGAGGGGAGTCCCCCTTCCCTCGCAGGGAAGGGGTTGGGGGTTAGGTTGTTCTCCTGACCTCTCCCCCTAACCCCTCCCCGACACGGGGAGGGGAGACTCCCCTTCCCTGGCAGGGAAGGGGTTGGGGGTTAGGTTTCCTCCCGACCTCTCCCCCAGCCCCTCCCCGACACGGGGAGGGGAACTCCCCCTTCCCTCGCAGGGGAGGGGTTGGGGGTTAGGTTGTTCTCCCGACCTCTCCCCCCAGCCCCTCCCCGACACGGGGAGGGGAGACTCCCCTTCCCTGGCAGGGAAGGGGTTGGGGGTTAGGTTTCCCCCTTCCCGTGTCGGGAAGGGGGCCAGGGGGTTAGGTCTCCACACACATTATACCAGCCCTCACCCCCGCCCGTCAATACTCATCTTACCGGCGGGGGCTATCCTCTTCCTCAAAGGCGAGGTGAGAGCGTGAAGCTTTGTGCTAGCCACAGCGTCTCGACCCTCACCCTAGCCCTGACGGGCTGTAGCACGCCTGACGGGTTGTCGCACACCACCGATTCGGGTCCAGAGTGTGCGACAACCCGTCACCACCGTTTCGCATAGTAAGCGTGCGATAACCCGTCACCTCTCCCTGTCAGGGAGGATTGCCAGTTCTAGACCCCCGGCTTCTGGTAGAAGCCGGGGGTCTGGTTGGCCAAAAGAAGACCTGACAGGTCTGGGGAGACCTGTCAGGTCTGGAGTCAGCTAACCAGGATAACCAGAGGGTGTTCCCCAGGGTATCACCCCTGGGGAACACTACAGTTAAGGGCCAGAACTAGGGAAACGTCCACGTGCCCACGCAGGTGTCCACGTCGATGACGACGTTTGCGGTATACGTTGTCCCGTTGGTTGACCAATTCCTATCCGGCGTGAAGCTGGAGCTCACATACTGGCCGCCGCACCAGAACAGGATCTTCACGTGGTAGGAGCCGCAAGGCACATCTGTGAACTTGTAGAAGCCCTCGGAGTCCGTCAAGGTGTCGTCTATGAAGTTTGTGCCACTCCAGAGTTCCACCGTGGCGCCCACCAGCTTCGCACCACCACTCATCGTAGCCGTGCCCTGGACGGTGACCAGGCATGACGGCTCCGGCTCAACGAGCGGTAGGTTGACTGTGGCATCCTCGTCACAGATGAGCGTCTCAGCAATCGTCAAAGAAACTTCATTGTACGTCACTGAGACCTTGTAGAGGCCGGCCGGCAGATTCCCGAAGGCGTACTCGCCCTTGTAGTTGGTCATAGTGAAGCCGTGCCAGTCGTCAGCGGTGCCCCAGAGGCCGTCATGCCCAGCAGAGGCCAGCATCACCTCAACGCCACCGACAGGTGCGTTAGGGGGGTCGCCCCACGGGTCAAACGTCACAATGCCAGAGATCGAGCCCGGCGGGCAGAGCTGCACGCACTCTGGGCAGTCCACCGCCTTGGGGATGTTCGGCGGGTTGAAGAGCGGGAAGCCCTCGTAGGCCTTGGTCAGGTCGCCAGAGGGATAGCCAGAGGCCTTCTCCACTACCACCACAGCCAAGGAACCGATATCCGGATCCGGGTAGGCGCACATCTTGGAGATGACGGCCGAGCCGAGCCAACCCGGTGGGATGATCCCGATGTTGCCCAGCTTGATGTAGTCCACCTGCTTCTCGTTCAGGGTTTGGCATAGGCTGTACAGCAGGCCGTTCTGATCGAAGAAGTCAATGCGCCAGACGCTGATCCCCGGTCGCATGTCCACGTTGGTCATGGCGATCTCGGAGGTCCACTTGGTGCCACTGGGCTCGTAGGGATCGTACTTGTCCTTGGCCAGGAAGGGCAGACCTACCCAGTAGGTCCACATGGCCTCGTCCTTGGGGAAGGTGTTGTAGGCCGCGCCCTGACCGGTGTTGTAGTTGACCAGGTTGACCACGGACAGGACGTTGGGGGCATCTACGGGTGGATCACCGGGTCCCCACCAGTTCTGGGACTCCACGCGGGCCTGGCCGACGTACATGCCGGGCAGGTTGTTGATGGCCGGCAGGTAGAAGGTCTGGGAGCCGCGTGGGCAGATCCAGTCCACGATGGTGTCAATGATGTCCCCGCTGTTGTCAATGAAGTAGACCTTGACCAGGGCATTGAACACCGAGCTGAGGTTCTGGACTACGATGCCCGTGTTCCAGCCATTGTACTCCCGGTAGATCAGGGGAGCGAAGTTGAACAGGTGGCCCATGGTCCAGGTGCCGTGCCAGTCCCAGATCTCGGCGGGCATGCCGCGGTAGCTCATGAAGATGCTGCCGTTGGCGTTGTACTCATCCACGATGACGCCCAGGGGCTGGCTGGCGCGGATCCAGGCGCTGCCCAGGAAGCCGGTCATTTCTGGATCAATGGCGATGGTCTCGCCGGGGCAGAGGGCCAGGACTTCCTGAATGCGGGCCTTGAGGCAGTCCTGCTGCTTCTGGAACCAGATTTCCAGCGAGGTGCACTCGATGCCGGAGTTCTGAATCCAGATACGGCTGCTCCAGCCAGCAGGGCTGAAGGTGTCAAAGAGCTGAGGAGCGTAGTACATATAGGCGTGGGTGCGGGGATCGGGGACGCCTTCCATAATCTCGCCGATGCCGGTGTAGGAGGCGGCGCGTGGGGTGCCGCCGGTGCCGGTCTGGATGCGGTTGACGCTCACGGCTGCCGGCTGGCCCGCTGCTGTGCCGGCAATCCACCAGCCATAGGCCTTAGCCAACGCCGAGGAGCAGGTCAAGAACTCGAGAGCTGCGGCTTGCGCTGGGCTAAGAGCGAGCAGGATGCCGGAGGTGGGCTGGAAGGCGGCGCCGCCGCAGGTGACGGTGTTAGCCGTGGCCAGCTTGTAGGTCCAGGCAGCGCCTGGGTAGACCAAGCCACTCATCTCGATCTTCTTGGGACCGAGACACTGTGGGCCGCAGTAGGGGCCGGAGTAGCCGAAGAGGAGCAGGGCATACTTGCCCGGGCCCATGCCCACGTTCTGCACTTGGACCCAGGTTTCCCAACCATTACCGACCTGGATCACCGGTATCTGGACAACGGTGCAGACGAGAGGATCAGCGGCCACGGGGGCCGGGCTGGCCACGCCCAACAGGCTGACCAGCATGACCAGGGTCATGATAAGGGATAGCTTCTTCATCGGGGAAAAACCTCCTTCTGTATTGGGGAAACGTTTACCAGGGTCACCTTAGACTTGCCAGGTGGCGATTCTGTTCACCACCCCAGAGGATTGCCACTCGCCTACTGCGTTCCCACCCCCTTTCAGTTCTAGAAACCCGTCTAGACCCCCGGCTTCTGGGAGAAGCCGGAGGTCTCCCTGGGCTATCGTCCGTTGAAACCTTACACCCTCTATAACGGAAAAAGTGCCCTTTGGATACGGCCTAAAGAGGCAATTTTTCGCCCCAGGCGAAAAATTCTGCCTGGTTTGTAGAACAGGTTGCTAACCTGTTCCTTATGGCGACAGGTTTGGCAACCTGTCCTACCAGGCGACAGGTATCCTGTGGGCTCTAGAACCCCGGCTTCTGCCAGAAGCCGGGGTTCTCCCCTTGCAACTTTCACCCTCTATAACGGAAAAAGGGCCATTTGGATACGGCCTCAAGAGGGAATTTTTCGCCCCAGGCGAAAAATTCCCTCTCTGCCAGGGTGTCTGTAGGGGCGAGGCATTCGTCAGGGTACCCCACGTTGGTCTCCGGGGCCAGTCCTTACGAGTCTCTAATGACGCGGCGTCATTCCCGAGGGCAGAAACTTGCCAGCCCTTGCCGGCCCGCCCGGGGCTGAAGCCGCCGGGCTTATGCAACGAAGCCCTGCGGGCTGATGAAGCGCCATCACGCCCGCCGTTTCGGGAAGTAAGGCGTGATGGCGCTTCAGAGGAGCCCCGAAGGGGGCTTCGTAGACTCAGCCCGGCTCCTTCTAGGGCCGGGCGATCTGAAAAATGGCCGCAGGCGAGAGATTCTGGCGCAGGCTCCGGCGTCAACGAATAAGACCACGGATAAACGAACCCTCCAGCTACCATTCGTTTATCTGTGTTTATCCGTTGCCACCTCTTGCCCCAGAGCCAGCTTGAGTCGTCGAGTCATACCTTCCTTGGATTTTCAGACACCTCTAACTCCGCTGGCAGTGGGCTGTCCCCCCGGACGCTGACGAAAACACAAAGGATCGGCGAGGCCATACAGCCCCGCCGATCCTCAAGATGAGGGATAGTTTCTCATTGCAAATTGTAGATTGCAGATTGCAGATTTATCCATTAAGTAGGATGATCAACCTATGCAGGCTGGGCAGAGCAGCCAGACCCACAGGACCAACAGCCCACCGCTCTTGGGGGCCGGCGTGGGAGAGACGGCCTCTACCTGCCAGAAGATGCTCGTTATCGTCCCCGCGAACTCTCCACCGTACAGCACGGTCAGGTAACGGCCCGCCGGGAAGCCACCACTTGGCGCTGAGACGGCGAAGCTCTGGGTGCCGGACCCCTGGTAAGGCTGCAAGCCGGAGTCAAAGATCTTCTGGCCCTGTGGGTCATGCACCCGCAAGCCGATCTTCTGGCCGGTGAAGTTGCTGTAGTCAAAGACGGCATACACCGTGCCGGTGCCCGCCGGGAAGCTGCCTACGGGCCCACCGCCAGCGCTGCTGCTCATGTGCAGGTTACTGGCCACAGGGTTCGCCGGCACAGGCGTCGCTGTTGGCGGCAGCGGTGTGGCTGTCGGTGGCGGCGACGTCGGTGGCACTGTGGGCGCCACGGTTGGTGGCGCAAAGGGCGGCGTGGCCGTAGGTGCCGACGGCGGCGGGGTGGGCGGCAAGACGGTGGGCGTGATTGGCGTTGGTGTTACGTCCACCTGCCCCGTAGGACGCGGCACCACCGTTGGCACGCCAAAGGGTGCCCACGGCGGCGTGGCCGTTGGCTCCACCGGCTGGAGCGTGGCCGTGGGCTCCGCGGGCTTGGGTGTGGGCAACGGCTTGGCTATTTCTGAGGGGGTCAAGGTGGCCGTAGGCCCCTTGGGTGGCAGGGAGGGCCGCGGTGTAGGCGTGAGCAGCATGACCTGCTGCACCGTTTGGCGCTCGCTGCGCACCGCCTCCAGGACGGCCTGGATCTCCTCTTGCACGTCGGTGGAAACCCCGGTGATCGTTTTGGCCTGCTGCAAAGCCCGTTCCTGGTCGGCCAGCAAGGCCTCGGCCCGTCCGGCGACGCCAGAATCCAGGCGCCCCTGCTGGCGCAGGGCCTCTATCTCTGCCAGATGCTGCTGGGCCAGGTTCACCTGCAGGCGAACCTTGGCCTCGGCATCTAGGGTCAGGAACAACTGTACCTGCTCGCTAACCAGCCGCACCGGGTAGAGTGGGCTGTCCAGCGAGCTGCGGGCAGCCACACCCACCACGCCAGCCCCGCTGACTACCAGCAGGAGCAGGATGGCCACGGCCCAGGCCAGGGCCCGCGCCGGTTTAGGTGGGGCCAGGAGCCAGGAGAGGCCAGCCGCCACTGATTGCCCCCAGGAGCGCAGGAAGGCGAAGGGCGCTTGGGCCTGGGCCTGGCGGCGGCGAGCGACGGCCAGCAGGAGTTGCTGGCGTCCGGCCGCCTTGGCCGCAGGCGAAGGGCGCGGGACGGGTACGGCGCGCAACAGGGAGGCTGTCTGCAGCAAGGGCCGCAGGGCGGCCGCCTGCTCGGGATAGCGCGCCAGGCAGGTCTCCAGGTCTGCCTGTCCACTATGCAGTTGCTGGAGGCATTCGTCCAGAATGCTCTCAAAGTCCCGCTTCATCGCTGTCTTTTCCTAAGAACCGCCCCATAGTGCTCAGGGCCCGGTGCTGCAACGACTTGATGGCCCCTTCTGGCTTGCCCATGATGTAGGCAATCTCTTTGATGTCTAACCCCTGCACGAACCGTAGCAGGACTACCTGGCGCTGCTCATCGGTGAGTTCCCGCAGCGACTCCTGCAATCTACGATAGGTAAACTGCTGCTCCACGATATCGCTGGGGTTACTCGCCGTGGGCAGCAGCTCATCTTGCAATGGAACGACGTCCTGCCGGGCCTGGGCACGGAAGTAATCGTTCACCAGGTTGCTGGCAATGCGATACAGCCAAGCTACGATGGGCACGCCGCGAAACTGAAACGAGCCAATGCCCTCCAGGGCTCGCAGGAAAGCCTCTGCTGCCAGATCTTCGGCCACGTGGGTGTTGTTCACCCGACAGTAGATGTAGGTGTAAATGCCTTCGTAGTGACAATCGTAGATCTCAGCAAAGGCGGCACTATCATAGGCTTGAGCGCGGCGGATGAGCTCGCCGTCTGACAAGTTCTCACACGCTCTGCCAAGTGCTGCGTTGGCGGGTGAGAACTTGTCATCTTGCCCTGCAGAGGCCTTTTCACCCATAATAACGTAGAAAGTCTCCTTTGGATACGGCCTAAAACGAGAAAATTTGCTAAATCACCAAAAATTCTTCCCTGGAAAGGGGTAAAAGCGCCATCAAGCCTACGTTTTACGAAGCAAGGCATGATGGCGCTGCCGAGGATGGGCCCACAACAGGGCTATTTCTCCAAAACATTAGCCTCCAGGACGATACGCACCTGCGGGGCGAGCGGATCGTTGGATTTGACGTCAATGAAGCGCATGACCCTGTACCCGGCGTCATTCTCCACCCGGGGATCGTAGGTCACCTTGATCTCCGCCGTGCCCCCTGGCGGGATGTTCTTGGAGGAGATGGGCGCGGTGGCGCAACCACAGTTGCTGACCACCTCGCTGATTATCAGCTCGCGCGGGCCTATGTTACCCACCGTGAAGATTCTCTCTACCGGCTTGTCCGGGGGAATGGAGCCAAAGTTGTAGTACACTTCCGAAATGGTCAGCCTGGGGTTGTCCCCGATGGGCACCGAGGTTGGTGCCGGCAGGTATTGCTCTGGCTTGGGCGTCGCCGTGGGTGCTACGAATGACTTGGTGGTGCCGCTGGCGCTGCCTGGCGCTGGCGCTGCCGCCGGTTGACTGGATGTAGCTGGCTGGGTCAGCCTATTCCAATTGACTCCTACCCACAGGCCCAAAGCCAGGAGGCCCACCAGGGCGATGGCGGCGACCGCCATAGTCAGCAGCCGCTCGCGCTGCCGCCTGGTGGCCTTTTCTTGTTGCGCCGTCTTTTTAGTCTGCCTTGTTGTGCTCATGCCGTTGATTTTCTCCTCATCTGTATTTTGTAGCCGTCACCCTCTTTAACCGAGGGTGCTAGGCGTAAACCAACCGCCCTTTTGGCTCTGGAATTGGGCGCTTCAGTTCTCGCGCCGTCTCCATCCATTCTTGGATGATGATTTCTGCGTTGGTGAGTGCTTCTTGATATGTCGCCCCATCCGCCATGCAGCCTGGCAGTTCGGGCACTTCCGCAATAAAGGCCTCGTCCTCTGCACTCCAATAGATGATCACTTCATACCGGCTCATCATCGCCTCCCAATTTGTATTTAAGAATTACGTTGCGTACTTATTTCACTTGATACGGCTTAGAGTTGGCTCCTTTGGATTGTAGGTTCAAGATTTCCTCGACGCCATACTTTGTGAAGATGTGGTGGCTGCCACGAATCCGTTCCTCAAATCCCAAACGACGTAGCAACTGACACAAATCGGCGAAGGAGATATTGGCGTCGGCAGACCCGCTTAGGATGCGATCCAAGAGTTTATCTCGTGGGCATGTTATCCCTTTCACGGTCGTGGCATACCAGGTTGATGGCCACAAATACTCGGCTGGCGATGTTATCATAGCACACTGCAGACGGGGTGTCAAGCCAGCGCGCCTGCCGATTTGCATCCTGGCGAAGGTTCCGAACCTTCGCCAGGATTTACCGCCAGCTACTTCGTTAGCCAGGGAATTAACCACCAAGGCACCAAGACACTAAAGTTTTTCCTTTGTGTTCTTGGTGTCTTGGTGGTTCCGTACCTGCAGAGTAATTTCACCAAGTAGACGCTGCAGACGGTAAATCTGCTCGGCCAACGCTGCCTTGTCCCGGGCGTACTCCAGAGTGACCATACGCGGCCGGGTGCGCTCCAGCACCCAGGCCAGCAGCCGATAATCCTCCTCCTGCAGCGGCTCGTGACTATCGGTGAGCACGCCGTCCTGCCAGCGAGGGCCGCTGACGTGGATCTCCACGGTGCGCGCCAGCGGCAGCCGCGCCAGGTAATCGGGCACGGCGTAGCCCAGGGCGGCGGCGCTGACCCGGGCGTGGGCCAGGTCGAGGAGCAGGCCGCAGCCGGTTTCAGCAATGACCTGGGCCACAAAGTCCGGCGCGGTGACGTGGTCGTGGGCGCGGTTGAAGAAGCGAGGGATGTTCTCCAGGAGCAGCGGCACCGGGATGGCCGCCGCCAGTTGCCGGGCGTTGCGCACGATGTTCGCCCGCGCCTCGTTGCGACTCAGGAGTCGCGTCCCCGGCGCTGGCACGAAGGTCTGCTCCCAGATCACCGCCTCGCAACTGAAGCCGATGTGCGCCGAGAGCCAGGGCGAGCCGGTGAGAGTCAGCCACGCCTGCGTCTCAGCCAGGGTCGCCGGCGAGAGGGGCTGGCTGCCACTCAGGGTCAGGTCGCTGTGGAACAGCAGGGGGCGATCGCTGTCCAGGGTGGGTACGTTCTCCCGCCCCAGCCAGGGCCCCACTTTGAGGTAATCCACCTCCACAGCGCCCTCCCGCAGAAGCTCCAGGAGTTGCGGGGAGACATGGACGCTCAAGGCAGGCTGCGCCGTCTGATCCAGAACTAAGGCGTTGCCCACGGATAGCCAATCAGGTCCAGGAATCGTTTCCAATGGACGATTTTTACTCCTTCCTCATCGCCTGGACAGCTTCCTGGATAGCCGCGTCTACCTCCTCTTCGGGAGGCTCAGCCGCTGGCTGGCGCTGGCGACGCATAGCCCGATAGATTTCGCCCGCCAGTTGCTTGCGCAGGGCCAGAAAGGTTTCGTAGGAGAGCAGCACCGCCTTGGGCGTGCTGTGGCTAACCAGCACGTAGACCTGCTTGCCCTGGGCTGCCCCGTCCACCAGCTTCTTGAAGTTCTGGCGGGCTTCGGTCACAGGGAGCAAGTTAGGAGTCTCCAGCATTTGCAGAACCACAGGTTGAGGATACTCAGCTTCAGTTGACATAAAAACCTCCTGGTGGGTACGAAAATATACGCTGCAATGTACATTTTACCATAGGAAGGCTGTGCTGTCAATGAGCACATTCCAGTTTGGCCGCTTGTAGCAGGCTTGACTTTCACCCTCCATGATGCTAGAATGTGAACAGATGGTTGGCCACTCCTACGCGCAGGGAGAAGCAGAGGTGGTTACCGCTTACCCCTCGTCGGATTGGCAAATCCGGCTCTACCGACGAAAGAAGCGAGGAAGACGATGAAGAAGAAAATAGAAGAAATAGTCAAGCCTGCAGACCTGGTTGAAGAAGTCACCGACTTTGAAATCTCTCCTGATGCCTTCTCGGCGACTCCACGTTGTGCCGATTGTGGCCAGGAGATGCAGGTGGTTGAGGCCAGGAAGAACCTCTGGGACGGAAAAGTAGCCATCACCTATGAAATCTACGCCTGTCCCCATGGTCATCGGCGCGTCTTCAACGGCGACCAGGCCAAGCGCTACGAGAGAGTTATGCTCTTGGCCAGAGCCCTGGATACCGCCGCGCCGTCCTACGAGGAGAGCGTCCAGCGCCAGGATCATGATCTCGTCATCCGCCTGCCAGTAGGAGCAAACGCAGCCCCTCAGGAAGAAGTGAAGGCTCAGATAACGCCCATCAACGCTGCCGAGTTTCTTGTCCGCCTGCACACCTGATCTGTGTTCCCGCTTGTTGGTTCCCTCCCCATAAGCAATGCCTATACTGCCTCCGTCATTGGTCCTTCGTCCTTCGTCATTCGTCTCTACAGCTCGTGCCGTTCGAAGATGCGCCAGGCGGCGAGGAGGCAAGCGGCCACCAGAATCAGGCTCACAACCACCGCCCGGCCCACGTCGGCGGGAGCACCCACGGATAGCTTACCCGCACCCTCGATAAGCGCCCCCGGCAGGTAATCCTTGAGCCGTGGCACAGCGCCCAGGAGCGACGAGGCTACGTACACGCCGAAGGCCAGGCCTCCGGCGGCAATCTGGCTCTTGAACAGGGCGCTGCACAGAAAGGTTACCGCCAGCCAGACCCAGAGGTACAGCGCCGCCAGCAGGCTGAGGCGCAGGAACAGCCCGGCATCGAGAGAGCCGAAGAGCACCACGGTGTAGTACCAGCAAGCCAGAGCGGCCAGGATCAGGCTGGCGGCGAAGGTCAGGGTCAGGGCGGCGAATTTGGCCAGCAGGAAGGACAGGCGAGACACCGGCTTGGAGAGCACCGTCGCCGCCGTGCCCCGCTCTCGCTCCAGGGCCACCGTCCCCATAGTCACCAGGATCAGGGCGATGACGCCAATCTGTGTCAGGTTCTTCAAGAACTGGGCCAGGGCATCGGCCGCCGTAGGCTCTGGGAGCTGGATGCTGATCGCCTGGCCGGTGCTGGCGGTCAGGCTCTTCAGGAGCTCTGGCGTCAGCTTAGCCGTGATAGGCGACAGCAGCCCGGCAAAGGCCACGAAGACCACGGCGATCACCAGGAAGCGGTAGGTGCGCCACTGCTCGCGCAGTTCCTTGCCCAGCAAGACAGGAAAGTTCATTGTTCTTCCAGACCTAACCCCCCACCCCTTCTCTACGAGGGAAGGGGAGACTCCCCTCCCCGTTTCGGGGAGGGGTTGGGGGAGAGGTTATCCTCTTTTCCGACCTAACCCCCACCCCTTCCCTACGAGGGAAGGGGAGACTCCCCTCCCCGTTTCGGGGAGGGGCTGGGGGAGAGGTTATCCTCTTTTCCGACCTAACCCCC
>Ga0315268_10008086_pt1 | contig 11015 bp, 14 predicted proteins | sample C1_top_MG_FD_204535 | JGI IMG/M metagenome (GOLD analysis project Ga0315268, IMG submission 204535) | Sediment microbial communities from Yellowstone Lake, YNP, Wyoming, USA - C1_top | ecosystem: Environmental > Aquatic > Freshwater > Lake > Sediment | place: USA: Wyoming | collected 2017-08-01 | reverse complement strand
CAACTGGAGATTGTGCGATTGGGCTGATTCCTTCTCGGACAGGCTTTGCCGCAGGCGGGAGAACCTCAACATGTTCGATGAGAGATTCAATGACATCGTCCGGGAAGGTATGGTAGTCCTCGAAGTCGGCGGCGGGGACAAACCATACATCAGCCCCCAGATGAAAGAAAAATACAGGCTCAAAGTGATAGGTCTGGACATATCACCGGAGGGTGAGGCAGAGCCCATGGCAGGTTGTTACGACAGATACTACAGCATGGATATATGCAAAGATTTGCCGGACATTAAGGCCGACCTTGTCATATCAAGGCCCGTCTTCGAGCACCTCAGAGACTCCAGGGCAGCGGCCATGAACTGCCACGGTCTCCTGCGGCCTGGAGGCAGGACGTTGCATCTCATCCCATGCCGCTTTGCCTTACCATGCATCGCCAACCAATGCCTCGGCCCCGGAATCGGTAAAAGGCTTAAGAGGCTGATACATGGCAAGGAGAGGTATTACCGAGCGTATTATGACTCTTGCACCCCGAAAAGCATGGGGGCCGTCTTCGCGGGGACGGGATTCACCAATGTGTCATGTACCCCGTCATACTGTAATGATTACCTGAGGATGTTCGCGCCAGCCTATGTATTGGACGTCCTGAGGCAGTGCGCTATGAAGATGCTCGGCGAGGATAGTTTCTGCGATGCCTTCATGGTTTATGCTGAAAAAAAGGCGTAGAGCGGATTTTTATTGCATGGCTTATGGGCCGATAGTTACCTGGATAGTATCCTACTGGCAGCCTGCAGTGTGTTCTCAAGTAGCATCGCTATCGTCATCGGGCCCACGCCGCCTGGCACGGGGCTGATGTATGAGGCTTTTTTGCTAACCGGTTCGAAGTCCACGTCGCCTGCGGTGGTGCCGTCCTGTTTGTTTATTCCGACGTCTACTACGACGGCGCCGTCCTTGACCATGCCCGCCCTGATGAGGTTCGGGACTCCGGTCGCGGACACGAGTATGTCCGCCTGGCGCGTGTGCGATGCCAGGTCCTTCGTGTTCACGTGGCATACGGTGACCGTCGCCTGCCGGTTGAGGAAGAGCATCGCAAGGGGCTTGCCGACCACTGTGGAATGGTTGGCTATCACGACTTCCTTGCCGATAAATGGTATCTTGTATTCTTCCAAGAGCCTTACGACGCCCTTAGGCGTGGCCGCGACGAGTGTTTCCTTCCCTGCCATGAGTTCGCCCATGTTGTAGGGGCTGAATCCGTCGACGTCCTTGTCTTTGTCTATGGAGGAGAAGAGTGCGTGGGGGCTGATGTGTTTGGGCAGCGGCAGCTGGACGAGTATCCCGTGTATGCGGTCGTCCATGTTGAGGGTGTCTATGTGATATAAGAGGTCCTCCTGGCTGGTGTGTTCTGGCAGGATAATCTTCTGCGAATAGAATCCGGCCTCGTCGCAGGCCTTCTCCTTCATCTCCACGTACAGCTTCGACGCGGGGTCGTCGCCGACGAGGATTGCCGCCAGTCCCGGCTTGGCGGACAGCCTTGAGGCTTTGACTTTGACGTCAGCCCTAATCTTCAAGGCCACCGTCCTGCCGTCGAGTATGATTGCCATTTCCGAGAATATATTGCCGCATGAGGGTATTTATCTGGCTGGAATGCCGGATACCTTATATGCAGGCAAAGAAGGTACTAGGGCAGGTTGGAGGCCCGGAACAGGTGGAGGCCCTAGTCCCGAAAGTCACCGAAAAGGATGCTACCTTGATGCTTGACGACCTGAGGCGGTTCGAGACCGGCTCAACCGACCTTGGAGGGGAGGCAGGATACGAGGCTGCAAGCATGCTTGCCCACATGAAAGGCATTGGGTTTGAAGCGGATGCCAGACCCGTAGCAGGCATGATTGCCGACACGATAAGATATTATGGCCCCCAGCAGGTTTTGTCTCTTGGAGCCGGAACCGATGCCGCCGAGGCTGACGAGCTCTTCAAGAGTATAGGGTTAATCCTGAGGAGGCCGCCAGCCCAAAGCCAACAGCAGTATAGCGTGTCGTCTGTCAATCAGGTTGCAGGTGAAGCCGATACATGGAAGGTTACTGCGACGTTGCCGGATGCCGATAATCCGCAGCCGAGGGAGTGGACTTTGACTCGCCAGGAAAACAAGCTGCTCGTGGATGGATCCCCGAGGAGGGAGTTGACCGTCGAGGAGAATAGCGATGGGGTATTCACGGTTTACAGGACAAGAGAGACAATCAATGTGTTGGTCCTGCACTCGCTGGCCAAGACCCTTGGCGTTCCGACTGAGATTACTGGCCTTCAGACTAGGCTCTTTGGCGAAGAGTTGGATTCCTATAGGAGGAGAGGCGACATAGAGAATGCTCTGCTGGCCAGATACCACATGAGAAATATTGGTATCGATACAGAGCCTTCGGAGAGGATGGAAGACGCCGAACAGGCGCTGAAGAAGGCGAGAAGGGAAAAGAATGCGGCCGTAGTAGCCAACATATTGATGTTCGGCCAGGCTTTGGGTTTGGATTTGAAGCCGGAGGAGAAGGACCGCGAGCTTTGGTTGAATGAATTAGCCATAGCCAGGGGTGAGAAGAGGAGGAGCAGGGACCTGGACCTGGCCACCGACGGCTGGCTGGTCTCGAAGATGCACTACGTGTTCAGGAAGATTTACGGCAGCGGCCCGGAACAGGAACTCCCACCGCCGATATAATCCGAAATTCAGTGTTTGTATACTGGGAATTGTCCGCAGAGTTTCGCCGCTTCGGCCTTCACCTTGTCCTTGAGTTTCTGGTCTGCCGGCTTGGCTACGACCTCGGAAATCCATGAGGCGATTTCTTTCATCTGAGGCTCTTTCATGCCCCTCACAGTCACGGACGGCGTCCCAATCCTGATTCCGGAGGTTACGAACGGGCTCTGCTTGTCGTAGGGGACGGTATTCTTGTTCAAGGTTATCCCAGCCTGGGCGAGCGCCGCCTCTGCGTCCTTGCCTGTGACGCCCTTGTTGGTGAGGTCTGCGAGCATGAGGTGATTGTCGGTTCCGCCGGAAACCAGGTCGAAGCCGTTCTCGATGAGTGTGGCTGCCAGCGCCTTCGAATTCAACACTATCTGCCTTTGCATCCTCTTGCGTTCAGGTGACAGATTCTCCTTGAAGCATACGGCCTTCGCCGCTATCAGGTGCATGAACGGGCCGCCCTGCATCCCGGGGAAGACGGCCTTGTCGAGTGCTTGGGCGTATTGTTGCTTGCACATTATTATGGCGCCTCTGGGACCCATGAGGGTCTTGTGCGTGGTCGTGGTGACGAAGTCGGCATACTTTATGGGCGAGGGGTGCTCGCCTGCGGCGACGAGCCCGGCTATGTGTGCTATGTCTGCGAGCAGTATCGCGCCGACCTCGTCTGCTATCTCAGCGAACTCCTTGAATGGGACGGTCCTCGGATATGCGCTGTATCCGCAGACTATGAGCTTCGGCTTCACTTCCTTCGCCCTTGCCAGAATTTCGGCCGGGTCTATCATCCCCGTCTTCCTGCTGACCGTGTAGGATTCACCCTTGTAGATTTTCCCGGACTCGTTGACCTTGTAGCCGTGGCTCAGGTGCCCTCCGTGGGAGAGCTCCATTGAGAGTATGGTGTCGCCGGGCTTCAATACCGCAAGGTACACGGCCAGGTTCGCCTGGGTCCCGCTGTGGGGCTGGACGTTCACGTGGTCTGCGCCGAATATCTTCTTCGCGCGCTCTATGGCCAGGTTCTCCACGACGTCGACGAATTCGCAGCCGCCATAATATCTTTTGCCTGGATAGCCTTCCGCGTACTTGTTGGTCATAACCGACGCGCAGGCCTCCCTGACCGCCGCGGAGGTGAGGCTCTCGGACGCTATCAGGTTGATGCCCTCCTGCCGGCGTGTCTCAGAGGCTATGGCTGAGGCAACGTCAGGGTCGATTTCGGATAGGGGCTTGTAAAATGAGTCTTCCAAAAAAAATCACCGAAGATACATATTAACGCGCACCCTAAAATAAAACATAGGTTACCGGCAGGATAGGATGGATGAGTACTTGGAGGCTGCGCTGAAGGAGGCAAGGACTGGTTTACTGGAGGGGGGGATACCGATTGGCAGCGTACTCGTCGTTGACGGGAAAATCATCGGCAGAGGGCATAATAGGAGGGTGCAGGAGGGTAGCGTCATAAGGCATGCGGAGATGGATTGTCTTGAGAACGCGGGCAGGCAGACGGCAAGTACATACAGAAAGGCGACATTGTACTCCACCCTTTCCCCGTGCGACATGTGCAGCGGGGCTGTGCTCCTCTACGGGATACCGAAGCTCGTGATTGGGGAGAACAGGAACTTCAAAGGCCCTGAAGAATATGTCACTGACAGGGGGGTCCAGGTCGAGGTGGTGGACGACCCAGAATGCGTAAAGCTCATGGCAGAATTCATAGCTAAGAATCCGCGGCTCTGGTATGAGGACATCGGAGAGGGTTAGAGGAAGCGCTTCAAGTATTCTAACATCTCCCTGGAAGGGGAGCCGGCTTCGCCTTCTATCCATATCTCGAGTATCTGCCGGTTCTCGCTCATATAGTCGACGCCTCCCCTGCCGTCGTCGATTGCCATCGGCCTCCTACGCTTCATTATCGAATAGACGACCTTGGCCCTTTTGCCGACCTCATAGTAGCCGGCCTTCCTGCTTCGGATGAAGTCTTCGCAAAACATCCTGTCCCATTTGCAGACGAAACTGCGTTTGCCCTCATTCGAGGATATTTCGAATTCAGGGAACATCCCGCATGATTCGTCGCCGTATATCCTCTCGATGACTCCTTCAGCTGTCCTCTTCTCTATTTTGCCGTTTTCGACCGCACCCCACCATCTCTTCGAGCCGAAGAGGCCGTGCTCGTTTGTCAGCGCATGCTCCTTTGCGTGTATGCTGGCCTGTTGGACGCGGCGGACCCATTCCTTATCCTTTCTGAGGTCGTACACTTTCACTAGGCGGGGCTTTTCAGATGCCACGAGGATTACCTTGCAGTCTGGGAGGCCTTGGCGGCCTGATATTCCAGGTATTTTCGTATTGCCTGCTCCAGTTGCAGCCTGATATCGGGCTTGATAATGTCTTCGTCCGCGTTTGGTGTGTCCATCATACTTCTTCGCCTCCCCCCTGCAGTGCGTTGACGAAGTCGAGGATATTTCTAGCCCTCTGTAAAACCTCTCTGTTTATTGCCTCCTCCACATCTAAGGGAGTGGCACCAAAATGGAAGAGCCGATCCGCCACGGCATTGATTCCATCAGGCCTTAGTTTTTCAGGGCTGGGGTCCAATGATAATTGTAGGTCTCCTTTCTCGTCGCAATAGACCGCGAACATCATACTGGAACTGCCTTTCTCAATCAATGGTGCCAGCGGGTCGTTTAGTGCCTTGTCAAAAGCGTCGGCTTCAGGGCCTGCAACCCTTACGATTGCGTCTTTTACCGTGGGGCTGGCTACGATTCTTGCAAGCGTGTGACTTAAGGCGGCTTTCTGGCTGCGGCCAGTATGAAAGTCCATAATACCCGCATTGAGGGCTTCTGCGACTCCGGGTTTGATGATATTTGGCTCTGAGGGGGTGATATCTGGTTCAACAGTCCTATTCATCAGTTAATCCTGAACAAGACGGGAATATAAGGCTGAAATCCCGGTTCTTTCGCTCATGCTTTGGCTTCGGCCTTTGCCTTGGCCAAGTCCAGCCTTACCGCCACAATCCATGAGGCCAGCAGAGTGCCTGTGATAGCCAATCCAAGCAGCAAGTCTTGCGCCAGATTCGGCCCGAGTAGGAGTAGTTGGCCGTTCCACAGGTGGTCGACTATCCCGAAAATGGAGCCGCCGGAGAACATCATCGTGAACCATTGTGCATGCTTTGAGTGCAAATCGTGTTTGCGCCTGTAGACGATGGACAATACCGCGATGGCAGTGGGACAACATAACATGTCATTTTGTTCACCTGCTAGATTTCTTAAGAATCCATAGAACGTATCCGATTAAAAACCCCAGGTTAAATACCTGGACTCCAACTTCTTATCTGATGAGATTCTCCATCGGGATGATAGTTGCAGTCCTCATGCTCTGCGGCTGCATGTGCATACCCTCGAACCTTACAGGACAAAAGCCCGCCGAAAACAGCACGGCATCATCCACTACGTCGTCTACGACCATCCAGACCACCACGACGACATCCACGACGACCACTACGCAGTCATCCACGACCACATCGACCACAGTCAAGAAGACGACCACGACGACGTCGACCACCTCGACCACGACGACGGTTGCCGGAAGCGGGAAGCGGTGCACGACCAACGAGGACTGCGGGGGGGAGCGCACATACCTTGGATGCAACAACAACAGGGTGATGAGCTTCTACGAGAAGCCCAGATGCGTGAACTCGCCTGACGGCTCAATGTGCATTTCAAGCTCCAGGAGCACGGTGGTGGAAGTCTGCCAAAACGGGCAATTCTGCGAGAATAGCACATGCAAGACGGTGACAGATGACAGCACCATAACGAAGGCTTCAGCGACTACCACGTCAAGCTCGATAAAGATGGTCTTCTGGACGATAACCACGACGACAATGCCCATACCAGATGCCACATTCTGCTTCGGCCGCTCCGAAAGCGGCTCAGCACACTCACAAGCGGATTGTGACGGCCTGATATGCAGGGGAGCGGGGCAGTCGTGCAAATTCATAGGCGACGCGGAAAGCGGGCACTGCACGTGCAAGTAGGGGGTTTATGGACGTTTCAGTCATCGTTCCGACATTGAACGAGGAGGACAACATCGGCGTCTGCCTGAGGTCCATATGCGGCCAGAAGACCCGCTATGAGTTCGAGGTTATCGTCTGCGACGGGAGAAGCGAGGACAGGACCGCTGCCATCGCCGAAAGATTTGCTGACAGAGTCGTCGTCTCCAAGAGAAGGAGCGTGGGAATCCAGCGCACCAGCGGCGCGAGGATTGCGAAGGGTAGGTTTCTCCTGTTCGTCGACGCTGACACCGTCCTGCCCCCAGGCTACATCGAATCCGCGGCGAAGAAGTTCAACGACCGGAAAGTGGCCGGATTCAGCGCAGGCTTCAGGTTCAGCCAAAGGACCAGGAGGCTCATATTCTCGGAGAAGGTCGTCAACAACTACCTCGCCTTCAGGGACAGTATGGGGGCCGCGACCCTGCCCGGATTCAACACATGGGTGAGGAAGGATGTCTTCTGGCGGCTTCAAGGATTCAGGGACGTCCCGCTTGAAGACATAGACTTCAGCATAAGGCTGAACCGCATAGGCGTCACACACTATTACACCGACTTGTATGTGGTTACATCGTCGCGCAGGCTTGAGGAGATGGGCCTCCTCGGCACCATACGCTACTACCTGGAGATGGAGCTGGCACGGATGAATCCGAGGCTGAAGAGGCTCCTCACATACAACGACTACGTGTCCTGCAGAGTGGATGCGAAGGCCTTGGACGAGGCGCTGACGCAGTTGAGCGAACGCCGCACGAAGAGGTGGCAGTTCAGCGCCAACATGAGAAAGTATGCGCTCAGAAAGGCTTCGGCCGCCTCGAAGATGATGCGGGAGGAGCTGGATGAGACCGCCTCATGGGCGAAGAACGCCAGGAAGAAACTCGCAGAAGACACCGTGGCCGCCTTGGAGGCCATGTCCTATCTGGAGTCGAAGGCCATCGACAGAGGCGTCGTCGACAGGGCGATAGAAAGGCTTAGGAAAGAAATGAAAAGATGAGGTAATAAGAGATTCTTTTAACCCTATCTGCATTATTGATATACCCACTTAAAGGGCCCGTAGCCAAGCGGATATGGCGTTAGCCTCCTAAGCTAAAAATCATGGGTTCGAATCCCATCGGGTCCGTTGTCTTCCTTAGAGCCATTTGGCTAGCGCGGCCGCGGCTGCTGTCAGGAGAGGCAGCAACCAGAAGAAGCATATGTTGTCGAAGAAGAACATGGCTTCGCCGATTGGGCCGCCGTCGATGGCTCTCATCGTGTACGGGTCCAATGTGGTCGTAGTCGACTGCGGCGTCTCCTTGCCGCATGCATTCTCCTTGCAGGTGAGGCCCTCAGGGCAGCCGCAGTCGCTGCAACAGGTGTCCTGGGTTTCGCCCTTGTCTGCGTCGCATTTCCTGTCCGGGCATTTGGCCTTCTCATCGCAGTCGCTTGACGCGCGGTAGGCGCATCTGTCAGCCTCCCCATAGCAGTTCCTGCACGCAGGGTTCTGGCAGTTGACGCGGTCAGGGCCCGGACACACCCTGCCTATGCATGCTTGAAGGCCGTCGATGCATGATTGGAGGGCGTCGCACATCCCCAAATAGTATTTCGGTGCTGCGATAGGGTAGGCGAGGGCGACGCATGTCGTGGCCTTGTCCTTGTATTGTTGGTTGCATTCTTGGTCGATTTTCCCAGACGAATCGAATGAGCAGGCGCCGCAGGCAGCTCCCGCCCCGTCGGTCGCACAGTATGCGAGCTTCGACGCCGAAGCAGCGGATGATGCGAAAAGCAACAGGCAGGCCAGCATTAAAGTCTTCAAGTGCATCATAAGTATCTTTCCCGGGGGGTATAAAAATCCCTTATCCGCTTTCCGGCCTATTTTAATCCTATAGGATAAGATATGTCTTGGAGGATGGTATGATTACCCTAATCTGTGTGGGCAGGCTGAAGGAGAAACACTATGCCGAAGCATGCGCCGAATACTTGAAGCGGCTTGGCAGATGGGTGAGGTTCGAGGTCATAGAATTCCGCGAATGTCTCGACAACAACAGCGAAGTCGCCAAGGAGAGGGAGGGCAGGCAGATACTGGAAAGGATAGCTAGGATCGGCAGAGGATGCGTTATCGCCCTCGACATGAGGGGGGATAAGATGTCCTCTGAGGCGTTCGCAGACTACTTGAAGAAAGAGGATATCATCTTCGTAATCGGGGGGCCGAACGGCCTGTCAAAGGACGTGTTGGAGGCCGCTGACTTCGTTTTGAGCCTGTCCGATATGACGTTGCCTCATCAGTTGGCGAGGGTATTCCTGTTGGAGCAGGTTTACAGGGGGTACTCAATCAACCGGGGAGAACCGTACCATAAATGATTTTCCCTGAAGGGGTCTTCCGCATAAAATGGTGGGGGATTGGTGCTAGTCTATTTGAGCGTATCGTATATCTCCCTGCATTTCGGGCACATCCACTTCTTATCCTTAAATCCCAGGGGCACCATTTCGCAGACTACCCCGCAGGAGGGGCACTTCGGGTTCATCAAAAACCCCATTGAACAACCAGGATAAAAAGCCCACAGACCACCACTTGAGGGGTTGTCGGTTCGGGCCTGACGGGATTCTGTAAAAAGCCTTCAGCTTTTTACATCTCGTCAGGTTATTCACTCGATAACCTATTGGATTCGCTAACTTCGGGCCTGACGGGATTCGAACCCATGATCTCCAGCTTAGAAGGCTGGCGCCTTATCCACTAGGCTACAGGCCCATGTTTGAGTGTAAATGATTTGTGATTTGTCCTTAATTCTTGATTGTTCCTTCGTCGTCTGAGGGGCTGAGCGAACAATAGTGAGCGAACGCCCCTCCTTCGTGAACCTTAGGAAGGTTCCCACTAGGCTACAGGCCCAATTGGTTATGGTATTGGCGTTGGGGGTATTTGTAGGTAAGATTCGGATAAAAGGGTTTTATATTCTTTGAGACTGTTTGAGGGGGTTATGCGGTTGCGGCCTATCCGCCTATTTGGGCCTTTTCGGGGTTTTTCGGTGTTTTTAACTCTGTTTTACTATTCTTTTTTTGTATGGATGAGAGGATGTGGATTTATCCGGAGCTTAAGTTTATCATCGCAAACCAGTACAAGATGGATTCTAATGAGTTGATTGCTGAGGTTAACGGCAGATTTCACGGCGGAGAATCGGTCAGATGCGCCGCGGACATCGACAAGGTCCTCAGAGGCAAGAACATCTTCAACAAGGAGAGACGGCAGAGGAAGGGTTAGGTTTTGGTTGGGTTGGCTTATCATGGCGAAGTCTGTCGATTGGCGGGTTCCCGCTGGCATTGTGTTCGCTTCCTCGATGCTCCTCTACCTTCTTACCATATGCCCCACGGTATATAACGGCGACAGCGGCGACCTTGCCACCGCGTCATACACCTTCGGCGTCGCTCATCCCTCGGGTTATCCGTTATACATGATTGTTGGGAAGGCGTTCTCCCTGCTCCCGTTCGGGACAATCGCGTACAGGTATAATCTGATGAGCGCGGTCTTCGCGTCGCTGGCCGCGGTCTTCGTCTGCCTGACGGTTATCGAGCTTACGAAGTCCAGGCTGTCTGGTGTTGGCGGCGGGCTTCTGGCGGCTTTTTCGGTCTCTGTGTGGAATCAGGCGACGGTCGCCGGCGTCTACACCATCCACGGCTTCCTGCTTGCCTTGTCGATGTGGCTTTGCATCCGTTTCAGGGAGGGTAAGGACAGGAAGTATCTGGCGTATTTTGCCGTGTGTTACGGTTTCGCTTTGACTAATCACGTGTCCAGTCTGGTTTATCTTCCGGCTTTCGCGTACCTGGTCTTCGCCGGCAATAGGAAGTTTTTCATTAAGATTGACTTTAAGCCGCTCATCCTAGGATTTTTAGCTCCGCTTGCTCTTTACGCTTATCTTCCCTTGAGCGCGATTCGGGACCCCGTCTATAATTGGGGGAATCCGAACACTCTTGACAGGTTCGTCAACCATGTCAGCGGAGCCGTTCATCGGAGGACTTATGTGTTCACCCTGACTGCCTCGCAGGCGCTTGAGAGGTTCGTCACAGTCATCTATCAGCTGTTTCGGGAATTCTCCTTTGCTGGCCTTCTGGTCTTGTCCGGGTTGTATGGCAATGGGAGGAAGAACAGGGGGTTCCTCAACTTCACGGCCATATTCGTCGCAGCCGACCTGTTTTATACGCTCTTCATAAACGACGTCGCATTGGAGATTAAGACGTTCTGCGTGCCTTCCGTGATAGTCTTGGCAGTCTGGGCAGGCTACGGGTTCCACGACCTGCTCGCATCGGTGAGGAAG
>Ga0315268_10008085_pt1 | contig 11015 bp, 13 predicted proteins | sample C1_top_MG_FD_204535 | JGI IMG/M metagenome (GOLD analysis project Ga0315268, IMG submission 204535) | Sediment microbial communities from Yellowstone Lake, YNP, Wyoming, USA - C1_top | ecosystem: Environmental > Aquatic > Freshwater > Lake > Sediment | place: USA: Wyoming | collected 2017-08-01 | reverse complement strand
CAACATCAGCAACCTCATTCAGGACCTGCTTGACCTGCTTCCCTTCAACATACTCCATAATTATCGTCGTGTCCTTCCTGTCAACCAGAAGAACCATAGGCGTCGGCACGCCAGCTCTCCTCGCTTCATGCATCAGCTGCGGCTCATGAACCGTACGATAGCCACGTATCTGCACATCAAGCGCAGGTTGACGATACCTCTTGGGCAAACGCCTCTTCAACACCACCTTTCTACCATGCCAATCCGCGAGATAAAGATCGGCTTCAGCTCCCTTCTTAATCAGCACTGACCCGCTCATTTTATCCACGGAACCTCAACTTCTTCAAGCCGCCACCTGAGCCTGACAAAGCTTTTCTCAACAGATGTCACAATCCCATGCGTGTACGCCAACACCCCAGTCCAAGCGATCATCGCCCCGTTGTCAATAGCGAATTCCCCCGGAACCACATCAAACTCAGCATCATGCTCCTCAGCTATCGCCTTAATCATCGACTGCAACCTCTTGTTAGCCGCCACCCCTCCCGTCAGCAAAACCTCTTTCTTCCCCGTGTGCGCCAAAGCCCTCTCAGTGACTTCCGCAACCATCGAAAACGCCGTCTCCTGAAGACTGTAACACAAATCCTCAAGCCCGTAGTCCCCTCTCTTAAGAAGAGTAACAGCAGCCGTCAGCAAACCGCTCAACGACAAGTCCATCCCCTTAACCGTGAACGGCAAAGAAACCAGCTCCCTTCCTTTCAACGCAAGCTTTTCAACGACAGCTCCAAAGGGCACACCGACCTCTTGATGCAACCCTGCCTCTCTAGCAAAAACGTCCAAACAGTTCCCAAGAGAAATGTCCAAAGTCTCGCCAAAAACCCTATAACGTCCTGAATCAAAAGCTGCAACCATAGTATTTCCGCCAGAAACATACAACGTCACAGGATTCTTAACGCCCGTCTCCAGCCTTCCTATCTCAATATGAGCCACGCAATGGTTAACCCCCACCAGCGGAACATCTAAATAAGAAGACAAAGCACGGGCCACCGTTGCCCCAGTACGCAGACAAGGTCCTAAGCCCGGTCCCTGCGAAAACGCAATCACTGACAAGTTCTGCGGGCTTATTCGGGATTTGGCAAACGCCTTTTCCAAGACATTGCTCGCCACTTCAGCATGATGCCTCGCTGCCTCTCGTGGATGGATTCCCCCTTCATGCGGCACGAAAGCGTCTATTATGTTCGCCAACACTTTGCCACTGAACGTCAATATTCCAATACTGAAGTCATCAGCGGAGGACTCGACTCCCAGACAATAGCACTCCTTTGCCCTACTACTTCCCAATTCTCCCGCCTTTAAACATGAATTCCCGCAGTCTTAAACATACATCTTTTTATTTAAAAGCTGCACATATTAGTGTGTAGATTGAAACTGTCAGTATTCAGATCGGAACTGATCGAAATGCCAAAACGCAACGACCTCGAACAGAAAGCACTTCAATTCATAGTGAACACCGGCTTCAACGGTGTGCTTCAATCTGATCTTTGGCGTGAACTTGGTGCAACCAGTCGAGAAGGATCCAGAATATCCTTGAAACTGGAGGACAAAGGGCTCATACGTAGAGAGAAAGAACTGCAAGAGGGAAGATGGACCTATAGATTGTTCCCCAAGAGACTGCCAGCATCAATCGATTCAATAGCCGACTGCCCATGCCTAATGTGTTCGGATAACCCTCGATGCGACCCCTCAAGTGCAACTTCACCGCAAAGCTGCGACCGCCTTACAGACTGGCTTCTCTGTATCTCCCAAAACGGGCCAGACCCTCCGGGTGACAGCTAGTTTTGCCTAAAACATGGATTCAAGACAGAAAAAGAGATTATTACTACCAGAAGGCCAAACAGGAAAAATACCGTTCCAGAGCGGCCTACAAACTGTTTCAAGCGATCAAAAAATACCGCTTCATAAAATACGGCGATGTCGTAGTCGACCTAGGCGCAGCGCCGGGCGGATGGATTCAGGCTGCTAGAAAAACAGTTGGCAACAAGGGCTTCGTGCTAGGCGTTGACCTCAAGTCAATCGAACCCTTCCCACAACACTACGTAAGAACAATAGTGTGCGACATAGCAGAACCGGAAACAGTGCAGCAAATCCTAGAGATGCTCCCCAGAAGACCCAACGCAATAATCTCAGACGCTTCACCAAACATATCAGGAATATGGGAAGTTGACCACGCCCGCCAAATAGACCTAGCGCGCCAGGCACTCCAAATAGCGTTGGAAACACTCCAACCCTCTGGGAATTTGTTCGTAAAGGTGTTCCAAGGAGACATGCTTGACGACTTCACGCACAAGGTGAAGCGACATTTTGAAACCGTGCTGGTAATAAAGCCCAAAGCAAGCAGAGCCAAAAGCTCAGAAATGTTCATCTTAGGAAGACACCTAAAACAAACGGATTAAGCAGCAAATATAAATCGTATCCATTTCCTTATGGTAGACACGGTGAAACGTTTGAGAATCATCGCAGCAGACTCGTCTGCGGCCATACTAAATGACAAGTTCGAACCGCTATCAATAGTCGCAGCAGCATCCGTATTAGTCAACTCACCATACAGAGAAGCAAGTGCTTTCCTGGCTGAGCCTATCTTTGCAGATGCGGCAAATGGGCACGAAGTCATAGTACATGAAGCTGAACTTTGCAGAGACCTCATCGGAAAGGTGGGAGCTGATGTCGTACACCTTGACATGTCCTTAGGATCGGTCCCACTTGAACAATTGTCACCAATAGAATTCACAAACATGAGAATTTCCACTAAAGCAAGACGCCACCTTCTGAAACTTCTTCCAAAAGTGAGAAAAGTTGCCAACGAGATAACGCAAAAGCATGGAGTAGAAGTGCTGGCCATAGGCAAGGAAAGCATTCCAGTGAGGGTTGCTGAATTGACTTCAGGTGCACATGCAATACTATATGCCTGTGCGAAAGCTGTCAATGAGAAGCAAAAGGTTCTGCTTGGTTTACCCTCCAAGTGCCAACCAAGACTCGCTGAAAAAGAAGTATACCTCTACTCGCTAATGCCTGCAGAACACGACATCAGAGGCCGCGCCACAGACAACAAAGACATCCTTAAGAAAGTCAATATTTCAGAACTATTAAATCCGTGTGCAAGAGGCTTCCGAACATTAAAAATAAGACTCAAGGAGACTGAATGACTGACAGCTGGCTTTTGGAGAACCTCCACGTCAAGAGCCAGAAGAATTATGACAATGTTGGCTTTCTTGCTCCTTTCAGTACTCGTAACGAGTGTAGGTGCATTGACGCCTCTCAGCCGTGAAGATGCCAACTCACTAAATAACGAGCTCGAACAGGTGCGGCAAAACGTCAGTGTTCAATCCATCTTTGGAAACAACCTGCTAATCTGTCTGGTGATGTTTGTGCCTATTTTGGGACCCATTTTTGGTCTCTGGGCATTGTACAACACAGGTGTTGTGATTGCTGCAGAAAGCATCGTTCAAGGAATACCTTCTTTTTTGATCCTTTCTTCCTTGCTGATCTTGCCTTTTGCTTGGCCGGAATTCATATCGTACTCGACAGCTCTTGCCGAAAGTGTCTGGCTGATACAACGTGCAAGGCGCGGGATGATAAGAAGAGAGATCAAGAACGCTGCCGTTCTCGTCGCAATCGTTGCAGTGATGCTCCTAATAGGTGCAACTATAGAAACTGCACTGATCCTCTATTTGGGCGGCTGATGAGACCCTTCGAAGTTAAACCTTCACCTTTGAGATTTCCAGACTTATGTTAAGTGCTTTTGCGCTGTGTGTTATCCAGCCCAAGCTCACAATGTCTACGCCTGCCGAAGCGAATTTCACAACATTTTCGCTTGTAATCCCACCGCTTGCTTCGAGGAGAACCTTCCCATACAAGTTCTTTTTCCTAAGCAACAACACTGCTCTCTCGATTTGACTTGGCGCAAAATTATCCAGCATGATTATGTCCGCCCCCGCTCCAGCAACGGCCAAGACATCTTCAATCTTTGTCACTTCAACCTCGATCTTTTTGGCAAACGAAGTTCTTTCCCTAGCCTTTCTAACTGCTTTTTCAACGCCTCCTGCCACGGCGATATGATTGCCTTTTATCAAGATCATGTCATCCAAATGAAGCCTATGCGTGCCACCTCCGCCGGCCAGAACGGCTTTCTTATCAAAATAAATAAGTCCGGGCGCAGTCTTTCGCGTGCATGCGACTTTTGCTTTGGCGCCAGAGCTCCGCACTTTTTCCACTACATCTCTTGTAGCCGTCGCGATGCCGCTCATGCGTGAAAGAACATTCAGAGCAGTGCGCTCGGCTGAAAGAATCGTTCTCGCATCACCAGAAATTCTCATCAACACTTGTTTTGATCTTATCTTCTCTCCATCCGTGACCAAGGGCTCAGCTTTGACACCCAAGCTTTCCAAGAGAATACCTACTTCTTCAATCCCGGCAACAATACCTCGATCCTTTGACACGATTTCCGCTTCAACCATAACCTCGGATGGAACAACTGACGCGGTAGTTATGTCTCCCAGCCCCAAGTCTTCAGAGAGCATCTCCAGAAGCTTTTTCTCCAGAATTGTACGCGGCAAGAACATGCTTGTATTTTTGTAGTTTTAGCTTAAAAACACTTGTCTATTTTGCGATCACTTCAATTATCGTTTTCACGGCGTTTTCCAGACCATCATGTTTCAGAGCCTCTTCTTGAGTCTTTTCAAGTCTTTCAAGCATCCTAGCTTGCAACATCTGTCGAACATTCTCCAACAGTTTTTCTTTGCTCAGTCTCTCTTGCAGAATGATCTTCGCAACGCCTAGGTTCTCCGCCTGGTTCGCGTTACTAAGTTGTTCAGTGTGGTTGGGCGTGGGAACGAGTATTACGGGCTTGCCATAGCAAAGGCATTGAGTTATCGTGCCGTGCCCGGCACGACCAATGACCAAGTCGCATGCTTTCAAGTACTCAAAACGGTTGGGAATCCACGCGTGGATGGTGAAGTTGCCGTGGTGTATTGGTTTTGGATCTGCACTTGGATAGCCTAATGACATTATGATTTCATAGTTCTGCGGGAAATCCAGCAGTATTTTCCGTAAGACTCCGGTCACGAAAGCCTTTTCTGTAGTTGGGCCGCTTATGGGAACAAAGATTACAGTTCTATCCTTGGGCAAGTTTAGTTTTTCTCGGAGTGCTTCTTTTGTCGGCAGCTCGTTCGGATGTGTCGGCAGTATCGGTCCTATCAGTTTCACATTCTTCCTGTAGGATTTAGGGATGGTAAGGTTGCCCACGCATATTGTGTACGGCTGTGGAAAGTCTGGTATAAGAACGGTGTTTCCGCTCGTCCACATCTTGCCGACAATTGTGAGGGTGACGATATCTGCTAGTCTCGCCAAACGCAAGTAGTGCTTTCGCCTAGGCACTATCATTTGAAACTGATTTAGGATGCAGATTCTGGGGATTCTGAGAATTCTGGCCGCCAGCAACGGTGAGATACGGGTATCTGAAACTACAACGTCAGGTTTGAATCTTTCAATGCTTTCGACTTCAGAATTGACTTGTTTCAGAAGCGTGAAGGAAGCGAAGAAGGGTCCGGGATTGATTGCTGTCTGTCTGAAGTCTACGCTTCCATCCGATTTAACCTGAAAGCCAATAGGCGGGGCCTTTATGAGTGGAAATTTCTCTCTTTCAACGTACTTCACGCCTTCGCGATACGTGGAGAAGATTACCTCAGCATTTTCCTGTGCAAATCTCCTTGCGATCGGAATGCATCTGCCCACATGCCCTAAACCGATGCCGCACGGGGCGAAATAAACCCTCATAAGACTATTTCCCGCCGAGGATTTTCTGTTTTACCTCACCTCGCGGTTCTTCTTCTTCAAAGATTATGGCTTGAAACTTGTAAACCTTCGTGCCTTCCCGAAGCCAATGATCCGGGAAAAGACCAGCCTTGTTACAGCATTGGCACAAGAATTCCTCCGCGTTCCACTGCCATTCAACGGGAACCTGAGGCAGAAGCAACCCTTTGTACACGCCTCTCTCAACGATGAGTCCGTCTTCACCGACATTGATTCTATTACAGTATTCTCTCGGGTTTTTAACCTCAATTATCTGCGGTGGCGTAAGGACGCTGACTTCGAAAACCACCTGGTCAAGTTCGCGCAGAGACATTGGAGTAAACCGTGGGTCTTGGGTTGCCGCGCTTATGGCCGATTCGATAATCGCTTGAGCCAGAGGCGTTGTCGGGTATGGAAAACCAATGCATCCTCTGAGTTCTTTTTCTTCGCGTTTCACGCTGTTTATCGTAACGAAGACCCCGCAAGGTTGCAGAAGCTTTCCGGAAGTCTCTTCAGGGACATCAATAGACCTCTTGGTTTTCAGATATTCCTGCACGGCCTTGCGGGCAAGTTCCACGAGGAATTTTCCTTCTTCATGGTTCAGCTTAAATGACAATCTCTCGCTCTCCACGCTCATAGCGGTAGCTAGTATGTAGGTTAGTGTTTAAGTTTTTGTGGAAAATGCGGGATTTAGAATTTTATTGATTCTTCTTGTATTCCGTCCTTGGTTATTATCAGAAAATCTATTCCGTCGCCGCTCATGATGTCCCTGCTTATGGCGGATTTCATTGCCCTGACGACGAGTTCTTTTGCGTCTTCAACAATCATGTTTTCTCTGTATCCTTCCTCAATCACTCCCATGGCGATTTCGGTTCCCGAGCCTACCACCGTGTACTTATCAGGCAACACTGAGCCCAAGGGATCCAGAGAATAAAGTGAGGCTCCTTCAGCATCCATTCCGCCCACGATCGTCTGCGTGATCAACGGTGCTAGCCGACGGTAGAAAAGCAGGTTTGACATGAGCTTAGCGGCTGATCTCACAGAGATCGGTCTGCCAACATCTAGGCTGAACAATTTTCCGTAGGCTTCCACTTCCCGTATGAGAACCTGCATGTCTGAGACGAGTCCAGCACACGCCGCGCCGATTTGTTCTGTTATTTTGAAAACTTTCTTGCCGACCTTGCTGACAACAAAATATCCATATGAAACACGCTTTTCGGATGCCAGAATCACACCGTCTTCGAATGTTACGCCGATTGTTGTTGCCCCAGGAATATACATGTAGCCATCTTGCTGCATTTGTTTCTCCATGCGATACACCTTTCTCGTTTTTATGCACGGACAACCTATTAAACTTAATGTCCGATAAGATTCACACAGGCTGATAGGATATGATTAACATTCACACCAAAGACATCGACGGAGTCTGGTTTGGAGTTGCCTATGACGGAGAGTCCATTTTTGCGACGACATTTGCATCTAGCAAAGACAAGGCTTTGCAGGTTCTGAGAGAGAGTCTTCCGCAGGGTCTCCCATTTCAACAATTGGCCAAACCTTCGACCTTCGCTGAAAACGTAATCGTTGTAATCAAGGACATATGTGAGGGCAAAGATGTCTCTCACAGTTTCTTTTTTGCCACAGAGCACTTGTCAGACTATGCTAAGAGAGTCATAGGGGTGGTTTCGCTGATTCCTTCGGGGTATGTCGCTTCTTATGGAGCGGTCGCTAAAGCTGCGGGCGGAAGCCCTAGAGCTGTTGGCCGAATTATGGCTATGAATCCTTTTCCTCCGATCTGTGCATGCCACCGCGTTGTAGGTTCGGATTTCTCGCTTGTCGGATATGGCGGAGGACTGGATGTTAAGCTCGAAATACTGAAACGGGAAAAAAGAGGGTACGCATCTAAGAAGGAAATGTTCGTTGGGAGTAAGAAGCTGGAGTTGTATCCAGTCGAGTGCGTGCTGAGGATGTTGGAAAAGGACAAACGTTAATTCTCCTCCGACAAGATAATAGGAGGTTCGAGATGGTTTCAATGGGCAAGCGTGGACTTTACGTCGGAAGGTTTCAGCCTTTCCATCTGGGCCATCTTAATGCAATACGGGACATCTTGAAAGATGTTGATGAGCTGGTAATCGTCATTGGCAGCGCTCAGTATAGTCACAACATCAACAATCCGTTCACTGCGGGGGAGCGACTGGTTATGACTCGTAGGGCTTTGGAAGAGTGTGGGGTGGATTATTCCAAGGTTTGGATCGTGCCTGTGCCTGACGTGCATTTGCATATGATGTGGGTTTCTGCTTTGGAGGGGTATGCTCCGCGTTTTGATGTTGTCTATTCGAACGAGCCGTTGACTCGTCGACTTTTTGTTGAAGCTGGATACAAAGTTAAATCCATACGCCTGTTTGATAGAAAACTTTACTCTTCAAGTGTAATCAGGCAGAAAATGCTTGCAGGCAAAGGCTGGGAGAGGTATGTTCCAAAAAGCGTTGCTGGTTTCATAGAAGAGATAGATGGTATTAACAGGCTTCGGGATTTGACCAAGAGCGATAAAGTGTAGGGTTTCTTCGGCGTGCAAGCCTGTCGTAAAGAACTCTCAAAGGTGTGGGGTCCGATATTGTGAGTATTGAGAATGGGCATCTACGTGGAAAAGTCTAGGTAGGAACTGAAAGGGAAGGAGGAGGCTAGCCTGGAGGTGGGGGTCTCGTTCCGAGGATCAATGGTATTTCGCGTGTCTGATTCGATCTTACTACTCTTAGGATTATGGTTTGTCCGGGCAGCGTGTTTTCTTCCAGATAGCTTGACATATCGTCTCTGCTTCTGATGCGAGTTCCGTTCATTCCGATTATTATGTCATTGACCTGAACACCTGCGTTAGCTGCTGGACCGCCCGGCACTGTTCCGCCTATCACCCATCCGTAGGTTACGTTTGTGTGCATGGTTTGGGCTGTTTCATAGTCCATGTCTGCCCCTGTGACGCCCAGGTATGGGTGTCCCGTGTAGGTGCCAGTTTCTATTAGTGAGGATATTTCTCTGAGTATGGCGTTTGAAGGAATGGCGAAGGCTAAGCCTTGCGAATCTGCAACGATAGCTGCTGTGATCCCTACCACTTTGCCGTCGGAATTCAGTAATGGGCCTCCTGAGTTTCCGGGGTTTATGGGTACGCTTGTTTGTATGATGTTTGCTATCGCGTAGCCTCCGGTGTACTGGTCTTCGGTGATTGTTCTTCCGAGTGCGCTTACGACGCCTGTTGTCATTGAGCCTATCAGTCCGTATGGGTTTCCTATTGCTAGGACTGGGTTGCCTACTCTTAGTGTTGATGAGCTTGCGATTTGAAGGGGTTTGTATTCGGTCTTGGGGGCGCCTGTGACTGAGAGAACGGCTAGGTCGGAGTAGGGGTCTGTTCCTTTTACTGTTGCTGGGTATGCGTTTCCGTCTGAGAAGCTCACGCTTACGCTTGTTGTTCCGCTGACTACGTGGTTGTTTGTGATTATGACCATTGAGCTGGTGAAGTTGTAGACGAAGCCTGAGCCTTGGACGGTTCCGTTGTTTGTGACTCCTCGGATGAGGACGACTGAGTCTTTTACGCTTTCGTATAGGTCGGGGAGGATGGCTGTGCTGTTCATTTCTAGGGCTTGGACTTTGGCTTGCAGATCCTGTACTTGGGATTGTAGTTCGAGGATTAGGGCCGTTTTGTTTATGGCGGCGCCTGAGGTGCCGTATGCTCGGGCTAGCATGTATAGGTCGAGAATGTTGATTTGTCCATCGTCGTTCAGGTCTATCCATGGATCGTATTGTTGTCCGCTCGTTTGGCTGCGGGATGGGATTATCATGAAGAGTGTGACTGTGAGGCAGAAGGTTGTTATGATGGCGATTGCCAGATCTTTTCTTGTTGTTATAGAAATCACCTCCTTTTCTTGTTTGCAAAACTCATTGGTGTATCATGCTTTGGCTGTTGTCGTGCATGAATTTTCCGTTAGGTACTACGGTGTTTGGCTCGAATATATAGGGGTGTCTTTTCTTTACCTGTTCGGTTTGCTTCTGTCGGCGTGTGATGTTTTGCGGGTCTTCGCTGAACAGGAACTTCGTCAGGTAGGGGAGCCCACAAAGTTCGTGGGTCTCCCCTCGTTTTTTCAGTCGTTATGGTGCGGTGCGGGCCCGCGTTTATTGTCAATGATAAAGGGTAGCCTAGGCTTTATAATTGGTAGGCCCCCCGTATTTTTTCAGCCGACCATGTTTGCGCTATGTTGATGGTTCTCTAACCAGAAGTTAAAACGACACGAAAGCGCGGTCCTTCAAGCGGGTCCATGGTCAAAGTTTGGTTTTGGCAGATAGGAGATGTTAAGAGGTCGTAGTCCCCCTCCTAGGTTTCAATGTATCGTGAATATTTGGATCCAAATAGGAGCGGCTTCAAAATGGAGACGGTAGCTGGTTCAACCTTGAAAGTGAACGGTAATTCAATCTCCGGGTCTCAGGCTTGATTGTATGAGAGTCTGGCGTGCACTCGTACAATCAGGAGGCGGATGAGTGTGCGGGGGGATGCCGCTGCTTTGTGATTGGTGAACCCCTCTTTTTGGTGTTGGCGTGCGTGGTGTTGGTCTTTTTGTGTCGCGCAGGTTTGTGTGGTTTTGGAAAGTTGGAGTTAGTTTTAATTAAGGTCTCATGTGGCGAAATCTCCCGCGCAATCCCCTCTTTTTTCTGTACACGACCTGCCAATCCACGATGAAAAACTTCTAAGTAGTCCCTGAAGCCATGTGAGAAAGCAAAGTCTGCAATGGAAAGGATTACTGGGTCAGAAGTTGTGTTTTTCCTTTTTCCTTCTTCTTTGTACCAGACTTCATCATGTACAGTCCTATCAGAATGAACACAATGGTTCCTACAACAGGTGGAACCATCGACTTCCAATAGTAATCATTATTGACATATGGCTGAGCAGTTAGTATTGTTAGTATTGTGTACCATGATATTGAGAAAAGGGCAATTGAAGCCAAACCTAGAATAATGAGACCCAGCCAAAAAAGATAGGTCTTTTCACCTTCAAACATAGCTTCTCTACTACCACTTCGATTGCGGACATATTAAAGATTGCTACTAATGGTTCTGTTAACTCTTCGGCGCTTTTGGACTTTGGGGTGAGGTCTGTTAACCCTCGGCGCTTTGTCATGGTTATTGAATGGGTATGATGAAAGAAAAAGGGG
>Ga0315268_10008084_pt1 | contig 11015 bp, 7 predicted proteins | sample C1_top_MG_FD_204535 | JGI IMG/M metagenome (GOLD analysis project Ga0315268, IMG submission 204535) | Sediment microbial communities from Yellowstone Lake, YNP, Wyoming, USA - C1_top | ecosystem: Environmental > Aquatic > Freshwater > Lake > Sediment | place: USA: Wyoming | collected 2017-08-01 | reverse complement strand
TGCTCACGATCTGGCGCGCGATGTCCAAGCGGGAGCCGATGACGTTGTTGGACAGATCCTGGGCGGCCATCAGCACGATCTTGGCGCGGATGACGTCCCGATACGGTGACGTATATCTTCGCGCCAGGGCCTCCAGCTCGCGGCGATCCTCGGCCGACAACCTGATCTCGAATGGGCTCTTCCTCGGCATACCAGCACCACCTCCGCCGAGGCGAACGGTAGCAGAGAAGACCTGGAAAAGCACGGCAGGAATACGTCACTGTATTTGCGACACGGAGCACTAAGTGCTCGCCCTGGGGTCGACCGATGCCCACATGGCCCCTCGGGTGGAGCCCTCCTGCGTTTCGCCCGCCGGGTTGCTCCGCCGCGCCCTGGTCGATCGGATCGTGGCCGATCAACGACGTTGGCGTGGCTGCTGTGCCGTCGATAGTCCGCTACGCCGCCCTTGCCTTTGGAGGGGCGGCGGCATCATCGTGTGATCTGCGAGAGAAGGAATCCGGCGGAGATCGTGCGGCCTCAGGCGAAGCCGCACGACATCGACTCCCTTACTTGATTGCTCTCACGGCTTGGATCAGTCGGCAATCCGAGTTGTTGCATCCGATCTTGGCGCCGCTCAGGTCTGCGGGGTTGTACCAGATGGTCAGTGTCTTGTTCCCCGGTTGATAATCCCCCAAGTCGGACGTTGCACTTCTTGACGGCTAGATCGACGTCAGCGCGGGCCGCGTGGTACGACGCACCACGCGTTCGAGGCGGATGGATGAGAAAGAGCAAGGCGCTGTCGTGCATCACCGTCACCGCGCTGTTGACGCTCCTGCCCTTGGCGCCGCCGGCCCGCGCGAATGAGCTGACCTTCCCGCTGACCGTCGACTACGCGCTTCTCGGTGCGGCGCTGACGCGACAGTTGCACGCCAGCGACGACGGGCTGCTCTGGGGCAGCCGCCAGGGCTGCGACGCGCTCGCGCTGCACGAGGTGCAGGTGGCGCCCGCGCCGACGGCGGGCCGCGTGAGAATCACGGCGCGCGGCGACGCGCACGTCGGCCTCGGCTTCCTGCGCTTTTGCCTCTTCCCGCTCCGTTGGGACGGTTACCTCGAGACGCTCGCCACGCCGCGTGTCGGAGACGACTGGCGCCTACGCTTCGTCGATCTCGACTCCCGCCTCTACGACGCCGAGTGGAAGCGCGCCGGGATCGCGACTCGGCTCTGGGATCTCGTCAAGGGACGTGTGGAGGATGACGTCGGTGAGTTCGCGTTCGACCTCGGTCCGCCCATGGACGAAGTGCGCGCCCTGCTGCGGGCGTCGCTCACGAGCGAGCGGGCGGCGCCGCTGCTGCGTGCGCTCACCACGCTGCGCCCGATCGAGACTCGCGTCGAGGAGGAGGGCGTGAAGACCCTCGTTACCATGAACGTGCCGCTGAACGTCCCGGGGGAAGCCGCGCCTCCGGAATCGGAGCTCAGCCCCACGGAGCTGGCCAGCTGGCAGTCGACGCTCGAGAGCTGGGACGCGTTCGTCGTGTTCGTCGTGAAGGACCTAGGTGCGCTCGACGTCGATCCCGCCTCCCGCGACCGCCTGCTCGACGTCCTGCTCGAGAGTCGGCAGCGCCTCGTCGAGGTCGTCGCGACCGGCCCCATCCCGGGCGTCGACCCGGTGCGGCTGCTCTTCCTCGACACCTGGGAGAGCCTGCGTGCTGCCGTCCACGACGCGGCGGTCCGTGGCGCGCTCCACGATCGAGCGCTGCGCTACCTCACCTTCCTCACCGCCGGCGACGCGCTCGCTGCGCTCGACGCGGCAGGGCCGTCGTTCGGCGTCGAGATTTCGAGCGATGGCCTGCGGCGCCTGGCGCGCGTGCTCGAGCCGGACGTCAGCGGCGACCCGCTGGCGTATTCGGACCAACCGGACCCGGCTCTCCGCGGGCTCTTCCGGTTCCACGAGCCTCCCGCCTCGCCGGTTGAGACGCCGGCGACAGCCGAGCCGACGAGCTGGCTCGGCCCGAGCGCGGCGTGGGCCGAGGTCGAACCCGGCGCCGACCTGGGCGCACTCGCGCGTATCCTCGATCGCGCGGTCCCCACCGTGGACACCTTCCCCGCCTATCGCGACAACGTTGCCCGGCTGCTCGAGCTGGTGAGCGCGCGGTCGGCGGAGGACAACGGCGTCGACGCCCCGTTCCGCGACCTCTATCACCATCTCGTCCCGGCCACCGCGTGGCAGGAAAGCTGCTGGCGCCAGTTCGTCGCGGACGGTGAGCAGGTGAAGCCGCTGGTCTCGCGGACGGGTGACGTCGGGATCATGCAGGTGAACCGGCGCGTGTGGCGTGGCTTCTTCGATCTGCGGAAGCTCGAGTCGGACGTCGCGTACAACGCAGGCGCCGGCGCGGAGATTCTGGCGCAGTTCCTCACCCGCTACGGCGTGAGGGAAGCGAGTGACGATCTGGACAACGCCGCCCGCGCCACCTACTCCGCCTACAATGGAGGACCGAGCGCGTACCGCCGGTACCGCATGCGCTCGACCCCGCGCGTCCAACGCGCCATCGACCGCTCCTTTTGGACGAAGTACCAGACAATGGTCCGCGGGCGCGCGCTCGATCTCGTGCTCTGCGTCGAGCGTTGGGGTCACCCCGACGAGCACGCGATGGAAGGGCATGCTCCGGCGGACAGATCCTGAGCGCGCCCGTAGACGAATCCGAATGGTCAGCCGGCGCAGGACGTGGGTCGATAGGCAACTCTAAGCGCCTTTTGCAAGGCGCTGGTTAACGTAACGCCCCAAGTCGGACGTTGCACTTCTTGACGGCTCGAACTCACGCGCCTACGAGACGGCCCGTACGGCCCTCGGCATGACACCGGCCGCGCGGCGAAACGGCGGCGCGGGAGAGACCATCCGCTACGTCACAGCGAAGACGGCCGTGGGGTGGATCCTGATCGCCGCCACGAAGCGCGGCATACGCGCCAGCGAGCTCGGCGACGATCCGCGACTCTTGGTCCGTCGTCTCGCCGCGCGTCTTCCGGCCGCGCGGATCAGCAAGGGCAGCGGCACCCTCCGTCACTGGACCACGCGCGTGGGACGCGCCATCGCGCTCGGAGAGCCACTCGACCTGCCGCTCGACATCCGCGGTACCGCGTTTCAGGCCAGGGTGTGGCGGGCGCTGGAAGCTATCCCACCCGGCAAGACGGCGAGCTACGCGAGCATCGCCGCGGCGGATCGGCCGCCCAACCGCCGTCCGCGCCGTGGCACGTGCCTGCGCCAGCAACAGCCTGGCCGTACTCGTCCCTTGCCACCGCGTCACGCGCAGCGACGGCACGCTGGGTGGCTATCGCTGGGGCACCGCGCGCAAACGCGCGTTGTTGGCACACGAGCGTGAGACGCATGGCCTCGGCACGCGAAGGAAACGCCGTGCGCGTAGATGACGCGCCCACCGTCCCCGTCTCGGAATCTTCGTGGCGGCACGTCACCGGCTGCCGCCCGGCAGCGAGCGAACCTTGCGCACGTACGCCAGCCAGATGCGGTCGCTGATCGCCGGGCTCAATCGTTCCAGGAGCCAGCCGAGCCAGGCGTGTCCGGTCACCGGGATCACGCTGCGGTTCTTCTCCACCCCACGCAGCACGATCTGTGCGCAGCGCTCGGGCGGCAACGGCGTCGGCGCCAGCGCGAGCAGACGCTCACGATCGATCGGACGCCGCAACTCCGTGACGCGTAGGATCGGGGTGTTGATGAAACCGGGGCAGACCACGCTCACCTTCACCCCGTAGGCCGCCCCCTCTGCGCGCAGGCCGCGCGACAACCCGACCACCGCGTACTTCGAGGCCGTGTAGGACAGCTCCAGGCACGCCGGCGAGAGACCGGCCAGCGACGCGGTGTTCACGATGTGCCCCGAACGCTGGTGTACCATGCGCGGGTAAGCGGCGCGGATGCCGTGCACCACATCCCACAGGTTCACGTTGATCACCTGGCGCCAGTCCTTGAGCGAGACGTCGAGCTCTTCGCCGAACACGGCGATGCCGGCGTTGTTGAATAGGAAGTCGATACGGCCGTGCTCGCGCACCGTAACGTCGATCAACTGCGTCATCGCATCGGCATCGCTCACATCCACCGCTGCACCACGCGCTTGGCCGCCGCCGGCCGCAATCGCGCCCGCCACCTGATCCGCTCCTGTGGCGTTACGATCGGCCACCACGACGCGTGCCCCACGCCGCGCCAGCGCGTCGCACAATGCCTGCCCGATTCCCGAGGCCCCACCCGTCACGACCGCCACTGCCCCCGCAAACGCGCTCATCTCCGTGCCTCCCTGCGGCGCTCCACCGGCCACCGTCGCGGGTTCGCATGTATCCGATGGCGCTGTAGGGCCGCAACGCTGGCGCCAGCGCGGCTCACTAACAAAGAACACCAGCACGCGGCAGGGGCGCCGGCGGAGACGCTGCCCTACCGTCACCTCGAGCGCGGGGACAGCCCGCCGACCTGCTGATGCGCGCTCGTGATGTTGCGCTCGACCGATTGGCATATGGCGCCGAGCCGTCCGTGCGCGCGGTGAACCGGTACGGACCCACGAGTTTCATCCCGCTTACACTCCGAACGCCGATGCTTGGCGGAGCGCCTGGACCGCGTAACAATCGTCCGTTTTCGACGTGCGCCGGATGGCAGCCGGCGACGTCCTGCGAACGCGGACTTACAGGGCACGGTGCAGAGACGATTTCGACGCAGTCGGCGCGTATGCCGTCTCCGGTGAAGTCGAAGCCCCCTGTCCGCGTCATCCAGAGAAACGGTCAGCGAGCATGGTGCCGATATCTCTCCACGAATCGAACCGCAGGTCCGAGCTCGCGAGACAAGCAGTCACCGTGTCCGGATGCACCCGAAGAATCGGGGGGCTGTCCGAGGTGTCGTTGGGAGCAGCCAAGTTGGCCGAAAGTCTTTCTCACCATCGTGATTTCACGCAGTTGGCCGAGGCGAACAAAAGACGGAAGTGTCCGTTTTCCTGATGGGATGGGCGCAAAGAGAGCGAGGACCGCCCGGAGCGGATGCTCCAAGCGGTCCTGCGGTGGGATCAATTCTCCGACTTCTGCTTACGGGTTCTTCAGCGCCGGCACGCACAGCTCCGAGGGCTTCTTCACGTCCAGCGTCTCAGGGCCGAACTGGTTGTTCACGAAGACCCCGACCTTCTTCACGAACTTCGCCAGGTCCGCCTGCTTCACCTGGTAGCACATCAGGTGGCCAGGGTGCGTCGGCGCCGAAGGATCCTCGCCGTTCTTGTCCACTGGGTTGCAGAGATACTTCGGCTTCTTGACGTTGACCGTCATCGTGCCGAACTGGTCCTCGATCGGGAGACCGAGGACGGGCGTGAACTTCGGCTTGTCCTTCGACGCCTTCACTTTGTAGCACGCGAAGTGATCGACGCTGAACGCGCCCGGCAAGGGCGGCGGCGTCGCGAGATCCTTCACTGTCGGTACCATGAGGTGCGAAACCTTCTTGGCGTCGACGAAGAGGCCACGCGGGTTGAACTGGTCCACCACCATGATCTTCGTCGCCAAGGCGGGCATGGCCGGATTCTTGATGCCGTAGCCTTCCAGGTGATCGCTGTGCGTCTCGGCGCCCAGATTCTCGCCGTTCTTGTCGGTCGGCGCGCAGAGGAAGGGAGGCTTCTTCACCTCGACCGAGGCGGGACCGAATTCGTCGCGGAGCGGCAGGCTCTCGATGCCGGGGAACTTGACCGATCCTCTGGTGGCTCCAGACTTGTAGCAGGTGAAGTGATCGAGCATCGGGTCGGTCTGCGTGATGCTGAAGACGCCGCCGCCGCGGGTGGCGGCGTAGACCGTCGTGGAATTCGTGGGATCGACCGCCAGCCCAACCACGAACAACGTGCTGAGGCCGGCGTTAAACGGATTCCAGCTGGCGCCGCCGTCCGTGCTCTTGAAGACGCCCTCGGTACCGGTACCGGCGTAGACGATGCTCGGATCCGACGGGTCGATTGCAACCGCATAGATGAGGGAGGCCACCGGGAGGTGGTTCCAGCTCCCCGCGCCATCGACGCTCTTGAACACGCCGAACAGCGCCGCGGCGTAGAGCGTGGTCGGAGTCGCAGGATCGATCGCGAGCGCGAAGACTTCGGCATTGCTGGGCATGCCATTATTGGCGGGATTCCAATTGCCGGCCGCATCGACGCTCTTGAAGACGCTGCCGACGAACGGAAAATTCTCTCTCCAGCCGGCGTACAGCGTGGTCGGTGTCGCGGGATCGATCGCGAGGGCCGTGATCATGGCGCTCGTGGTGAGTCCGTTGCTGGCGACAACCCAGCTGCCGGCGGCGTTGGTGCTCTTGAAGACGCCACCGTCAAAGGTCCCCGCGTAGAGCGTGCTCGGGGTCGCGGGATCGATCGCGATCGAGAGGACGCCGGCAGAGCTGCCGAGCCCGGTGTAGGCGCTGCTCCAGCTCGCGGCGCCGTTGGTGCTCTTGAAGAGGCTGGGTGCCGCGTAGAGGGTGGTCGGAGTCGCGGGATCGATGGCGATGGCGTCGACCTCGTCGTAGACGAGCCCTTTGCTCGCGGCGGTCCAGCTCGCCGCGCCGTTGGTGCTCTTGAACAAACCGCCGTCCAGGGTGCCGGCGTAGACCCTGCTTGGGGTCGCGGGGTCGACCGCCACGACGCTCGCCCAGGTGTTGCTGAGGCCGGTATTGGAGGCGTGCCACGTGGCGCCAGTCGCGCTCCGGAAGAATCCCCTCCAGGTGCCGGCGTAGGCGGTGCCATTCTCGGGATCGACGGCCAGAGCCGCGATGGCCGCATCGGTGCCGATGTTGACCGGGCTCCAGCTGGCGCCACCGTTGGCGCTCCGGAACAGTCCGGCGCCCAAGTAGTAACTGCCCACGTAGACCTTGCTCGGCGTCTTTGGATCGACCGCGACCGAAGAGACGTGGATGTCCGTCAGTCCGGTGTTGATTTCGTTCCAGCTGGCCGCGCCGTCCGTGCTCTTGAACACTCCGTTCAACTGCGTGCCCGCGTAGAGGGTGCTCGGCGTCTGCGGATCGATCGCGAGCGACCCGACATTACCCGGCAACCCTGTGAGGGCGCTCCAGCTGGCCGCGCCGTCCGTGCTCTTGTAGACGCCACTGCTGGCGCCCACGTACAGTGTGCTCGGGCTGGTGGGATCGATGACGACTGCCCAGTACCCGTCGTCGCTCAGTGACAGACCGTTGTTGGCGGCGCTCCAGTTTGCGCCACCGTCTATGGTCTTGAACACCCCGTCGTCGAGCGTGGCCGCATAGACGGTGGACGGCGTCGTGGAGTCGATCGCCAGCCCAAAGACCAGCTGGCCGGTCAGTCCGGAATTGATGGCGCTCCAGCTGGCACCACCGTCCGTGCTCTTGAACGCCCCTTCGTACATGGTACCAGCGTAGACCGTGTTCGGGTTCACCGGGTCGACCGCTAGCGTGTATACGCCACCGCCTTCGTCGTAGATTCCGGGATTCGGGACCAATCCGCTGCTGGCGGGGCTCCATGTATCGCCGCCGTCCTTGCTCTTGAATATCCCGCCGAAGCTACCCGCGTAGATGATGCTCGGATTCGTGGGATCGATGGCGAGCGCGGAGACGTCGCCCTGGCCGTCGGGTCCGCTGCTCGTCCAGACGTTCAGTCCGGCGTGGCCGAAGGTCGTAATGCCGCTGAGCAACAGTACCAAACCGCCGAGGAGGCCGCTGAGAGAGAGTCGCATTCCGTCACCCCCTTTTGCTTGCTCGACAGTAGCGTGGGAGACCTGTCCGAGAAGCGAGTCAAAACACATGCGAAGTGGAGCACAGAACGCCCGCCCCGCAAATGACCTTTGTCATCTCCATCGAAGACAAAATAGGGGGAAGCGGACAGGTTGGCCGCAAATTGGACGAATCGAGCCATCAGTCTTAGGCTCCGGCACGGCACTTCCTACCACGGCCGGCCAGGCCGCAGGAAGCAAAATCGACGGACCCGGCCAGCGACGCGGCGCGTCAGAAGAGCCTAAATCTGTCCCACCTCGGAACACTTTTCGCCCCCGGCAGCCCCGAACGCCCGCAGGCCTCGCGGGCCCCCCACGTCGAATCACGCGCCCCGCAGCCGCGTCGCCGCCAGCGTGAACCCCAGCACCGCCGCGGCAAGCCCCGCCGGCAGGCCCACGGCGAAGGCCACTCCCTCGGGTGGAGCGGGCCTGAGCCCGCGCCGCACGATGAGAGCCAAAGATCGAATGCTCAACCCGCCAAAGTCCAAGACGGCTCAACGGATGCAGCGAAAGCCAACGCCGCCGCTCTTCTTCGCAACCGACCGCTTGAATATCAAGCCAGCACCTATTCTTTCTTTAGGGTGAATGTCCCGGTGTCGATGTGGCCGGGCAAGAAGTGCTGCATGGTTCCATACATCTTCGTGCCAGTTACCTTAGCGGTGAGAATTCGATAATTCCCCGAGGCCCCGTATTCAACCAAAGTAAGTGTCTTGTTGGTGGACACGTGGCCGGTAAAGGGATAAGAACCATTTTGCAGACCATAAACATTACCCGTGGCGAGGTCTTCGCTTTGAATGTTGTAACTAAACACAAACGGAGCGTTAAAAAATCCACCGGATTCATCCCAGCCGGCAAAATACACCGTCCCGCTCCAGGTGCCGACCAAATTCGGGTACTTGACGGCCGCTGCCATGCCAGCCGTCAGCAGAACGGCCCCGAGAACGACGACCATCATCAGTGAACACTTCTTTTTCATGGTGCCCTCCTTCTCAAAGTTCGATGTACCAGTCTTGCTTGGCCGCAATGCGGCCTTCCAGGCGGTCGTCCGAACGATCCGATGGGGATGTGGAATGGTGGCTCCTGGTACGCGCCTTCGGGACGCAAATCGGGCTGGACGAGAAGCGCGTGTCCTTCCAGGAGCGGGATCATCGCCGCCGGAGACACGTCCGCTGTACAGGAGTCGTGCGACTCGGAGAGGTCATCGTTCAACAGTCCCGCCGCTCCAGTCCCGGCGGTTGTGGCAGCGCGGTGCGTGTTTGCGTGCAGGAAGTCAGCGGTGGGATGGAGCGTCTCGAACGCCAGGAACAGTAAGCACAGCGACAGGGCGACAAGGTGCGCCATGGACTCGCGGCGCCGTTGCGGTGCGTAGCTATACGACGTCAGGTTGTGGAGCGTCCCGGGCATGCGCATCAGGTACTTGGACTCACTCCGTGGCTTGTCGATGCGAATGGTGCTCCGGTCGTGAGCGAAAAGCAAACCGAGGGACGACTCCAAGGCGCGCCTGGCGCGATTCCATTGGCGTCCTACTTCAGGCTCATGGGTGGTCGTTCAGCTAGTACGCACCACGCTGCCTGGCAGCGGCGCGAGCGAAATGACCTTTGTCAGTTTCATCGTCCCTTCCGCAGAGATTCGGCCAGCTTGGCTCAGATCGGGACGGATCGAGCCAGCGGCTTGGATCCCCGGCACGCCCGCCATGTACCAGGACCAGGCCGCTCCTGGCAAGGGAAATCGCCGTCAGGTGATTACCTGACGCTGACATGGCGCGGTGCGTCAGAGCGCCCTCGGCAGCTCCGAGTCTCCACACGGCCCCTCGGGAGCCCTCCTGCGCTCCGCCTGGCGGATCGCCCCGACGCACGCTCGGGTCGCTGCCTGCTGAACGGGCAATTCGCGGGGTAGCCTTTCAGGTTACGAGATCGACCAGGCTTGTCCTGGCGCACCGAACCCCCGCATGGCCCCTCAGGTGGGCCCTCCGGCGCTTCGCCAAGCGGATCGCTCCGATGGATCGATCATCACGGGCCGCCACGCACCGCGCGCACGTAAGCCGCGGTCTTCTCGAGGTCGTTGCTCACGAAGCCACTGAGGAAATTCACGTACCACGCGACGAACGGGTTGCTGGGGAAGGAAGTAGACGACCAGTAGAGGGACGCCATCGTAGGACCAAACACCGGGTCAATGCACGGGCTCGCGTCGCACGGATACGGCTTCACCAGGATCGTCTGCAGCTCCGAGATCGTCGGCAGTCGCCAGTCGCACGGGCACCAGCCGCTGTTCAGCGCCGGCAGGAAGATCGGGAAGGCGGTCCCGTCTGCATCGGCGCTATCAGCGTCAGCACTCCTCCACGTGTACTGGTTGTCCTTGTCGTGGATAATCGCGTCGTCGGTCTTCTTCTCCCAGTCGAGCCCGGTCAAGTTATCGGTGATTGTGGTGACGTTGTCCGCGAACCTCGCGGCGTTGCACGCCGCCCCCGTGCCGGTCGCCTTCTTCTGCAGCTTTGGCCACGTGGCCGTGTACTTCACGGTGCACTTCCCGATCGCTTCTGCGAACTTCTCAAACTTACCTCCCCCATAGAATGCTCCCGCCGCCTTCTGCTGACACGCGGTGTACTTCGCCGCCGCATCGTAGCGCCCCTTCTGGCACTTCTGCTCAGGGGTCTGCTTCGTGTGCCCCGCACTCGTGCCGAACAGCAGCATACCGGCAACGACGGCAGCAACGGCAAGGCGTGAGAGGGAGCGTGCAGCGAGGGTCGTACGCGCGATGCATCGCATGAGTCCATCCTCCTTCGGCGCGGGGCAAGCGCCAGCTCGGGTGCTGGTGACAGTCAGGTCGATGTGTCGCGGTCAGCCGCCACGCGAGGCCGTACCAGGGAGCGTGCGCATGGGTCAAAGGGTGCGAGCGGAGCCTTCTGCGCTTCGCCAGGCGGATCGCTCCGATGCACGTCCGCGCTCTCCCTGTTGAACTGAACGGGCAATTCGCTGGGTGACCTTTCAGGTTGCACGGCTCATGACGACCGCCTTTGAGTCAGAATGGCGGTTCTCGAATTGAGTGTGGGGCCTTGGTGCAACCACGGCGAGTGGGTGGCCGACCGCTTCATCCCCTCTATCAACGATCCGCCCTGCATGCTCACCGGTTCCAACCAGTGTGGATCGATCAGCGCATCGGGTTCTTCGTCCATGAGCCATACACCGGATTGGGGAGAATGAAGTACTTCTCGCCGAAGCTCGAAAACGCCTCGTCACCGGCATCTCGCATCGTCGCCTGCCTGAGGGCAGGGAAATCCTGGATGTTGTCACCCA
>Ga0315268_10008083_pt1 | contig 11017 bp, 4 predicted proteins | sample C1_top_MG_FD_204535 | JGI IMG/M metagenome (GOLD analysis project Ga0315268, IMG submission 204535) | Sediment microbial communities from Yellowstone Lake, YNP, Wyoming, USA - C1_top | ecosystem: Environmental > Aquatic > Freshwater > Lake > Sediment | place: USA: Wyoming | collected 2017-08-01 | reverse complement strand
TCCGGCGAGGCCAGGGGATCGGTGATGGGGCGCAGGGTGGCCAGGTCGACCAGCTCCCCGCCGGCCCCCTGGACGATGGCCCAGCCGTGGATGATGTAGCGCAGGTTGACCCGCCCCCCCACCTGGGGCTTGAAGACGATGATGTTGTAGCTGCCCTCGGCCCCCCGGGCCAGGGCCAGGTTGATGGAGCGGCCGCTGGTGCGGTCCATGGCCCAGACGTCGAACTTGAGGCGGTCGAGCCCCTGGCGCACCGGGTCGCTCTCGTGGTCCTTGGTGGGATAGATATCGAGCAGGCGGCAGTGGCCGATCTCGGACAGCCCGCGGGGGTCCTGCATCCCCAGGTGCATGGCCGTGGCCTGGGGCAGGGGCAGCACCGGGTTGCGCGAGTAGCCGAAGCGCTTAACGTAGGAGCGGCCGTCCGCATAGAAGAAGCTGCGCTGACTGATGGGGTTGTGGAGGTAGGAGGCGATCACCTGGCCCTTCTGGACGAGGGTGGCGCAGGTGGCGATGGAGAGGTCGTGGCTGAGATAGGCCCTGGTGCCGTCCAGGGCGTCGCACACTATAGTGGCCTCGCTCCCCTTGTCCACCGGGATGATGTCCTCCCCCTCCACGTTGCAGCGGGGCAGGTAGATGTCGGTGAACTGCTTCATGATGCGGGCCGTGAGCAGGTCGTGGGTGGAGCGGGGGGTGCCGTCGGTCTTGAGGGCCGTGGCCGAGACCGCGCTCTGGGAGATGCGCAGGTAGAGGCTGGTGTAGCAGACGATGTCCTCCAGGCCCTGGAGGACGTCGGACAGGCGCATGGGCTCCCCGTCTATCTCGATGAGCTTCGACTGCAGCCTGTCCTCGATAGCGTGGACCATCTCCTGCCTTCCGTCCCCTCCCAAACCGCGCACTCTCCTCGGGCCCTCAGGGCTGTCCCAAGATAGCAACCAGAAGGGGAAAAAGCAAACAGCAGGCAGCAGGCAGAGCCTGCACTCGAGTGTCCGTTCACTGGCCGTGAGGCGGCCGGGCCCGCTGGCGTTGCCAGTGGGTCGTGGGTTGAACCTGGACCCTCGCGATCGGGGCGGTCGTTGGAGATTTGAATCAATGTCCCGCCGAAGGCGGCTCCGAATAGGAAAACCCGGTGCCTCGCCGGCGTGGCCCTAGGTGCCTTTTGCGGGCACCCATAGACTCCGCCCGCAGTGCTCTCTTGCCTTTTTGCAAGAGACGCGCACTTCCCAGTCGGCGAAGCCGACCCAAGTGCGCGAGCTGCGGGCGAGGCGTGATGGGTGCAAAAGCACCTCCGGGCCAAAGGCGGCGCGGCACAGCCCTGGCCCGGCGAATGAGGGCCCTAAATCTCTTCGTCCCGCCGTAGGCGGCTCCTCTTGCCTTTTACGCACTAGCGTGCCAAACAGTTTGTCACTCGTTGCCATCCAGTTTGTCACCTGGCAGCCCCCAGCACCCCTCCGCTAGCCTCTAGTCTACCCCTCCCCCCTCCCCCCGTTCCCCTGCCAAGAGCCGCACTTAGGCCCCTGAAGCGCCCACGCCGCCACCTGGCAACACAACTCCCTCGGCAGCCGCCGGGGCCTCTGGAGGCGCCCCCTGGGGCCACGCGAGGGTCAATTCGTGGTCGGCCTAGGCGGTCACACCTCCCTTCAGTAGTTCCTGATCAGCAGCTCGCGCACCTGCTTCATGGGCTGGCCCCGGCGGTTATTCCGGGTGTAGGTGACCGGGGCTGTCTGCTCGATGGTGAAGTCCCCATACAGCTCCCTGACCAGCGGGGCATCGTCGTAGCTCAGGAGAAATTGTCCCTTAATGCCCCTGAGGAGCTGGGCCAGGCGCCGGTGGTCCGCCTCCTTGAACTCATGGTCGTAGTAGCCGCCCTTGGACGTCACCGTGTACGGCGGATCGCAGTAAAAGAAGGTGTCGGGCCGGTCGCAGCGGCCGATCAACTTCTCGAAGTCCTGGCACTCGATGAACACGCCCCTCAGCCACTCCCGGACGGCCTCCAGCAGGTCCCTGTCCGCCTTGTAGCGGGCCGGATGGTGCCGGTCGCTGTAGTAGTCCGTGCCCCGGCCGCCGTAACTGTTGCGCAGGAGGTAGTAGAAGGCCACGGCCCGGTCCACGTCGTCGGTCCAGGCGCGGCGCCGCGTGCGCTCCAGGAGGTCGCGGAACTCCGCCCGGCTCGACAGCAGGAAGCCCGCTTGGCAGTAGAAGCCGGCCAGCCGGTCCCTGGCCACTCGCAGGAGGTTGATGAGGTCCTCGTTGAGGTCGTTCAGGATTTCGGCCCTGGATATCTCCTTGGGCTTAGCGAACAGGACCCAGGCCGCACCCGAGAACGGCTCCACGTAGGCCCGGTGCTCCGGGATGAGCGAGACGATCTGCTTGGCGAGCTGCCGCTTGCCCCCTACCCACGCGATGAAGCTCCTCAAGGCTCGCCTCCTCAAGCAAGCCCAGCCCTCTTCCGATAAGGGCTTGGGAAGACTGGGGCGTAGCCCTGGCCGCAGGTGGTTCTGCGGTCGGTTGAGGAGGCGGCAACCTCCGAAACTGGTCTTCCCTTGCTCTCCTAAGCTGGCTCCGTCCAGCCCACGAGGCGAAGGGAACAACCGGCTGTAGCCGGCCCACTAGTAATACATTCAGCGGTGAAGTAACCGTCGGCATTCAATCGCACGGCCAGTTGCGCGCTGAATGGCGTGTTGTTCTCATCGGAGGCATAGTGGGTCCTTACTGCGGCTGAGTCCCTGATGATGCTGTTCGTTGTGCCCTTTGGAAAAAATCGCCATTTCGAAAGGGCGCCGTTGGAGGTGTCGACCGCGGTGGCCTGCACGATGATGCCATTGGCGTCGATGGGTACGTAGCCGCTCCCGAGCGATGGTGCTAATAAATCGATCGTGTAGCCATTACCCCGCGCAGTTGTGTTCCACAAAAGCACGGTGTCATTCTTTAGGATCAAGTTGTTGAGCCGCATCTCGGGGTCCTGGTAGCCCGCGGTGGGTGAGCGCCGGTAGGCCCCGTCCGTGCCTGTGGGTTCGATGCGCGAGGGCGTGATCTGCCCGTGGGCGCCCGTCTCGCCATGCTCGGCCAGGGTATCCACAATGCGCCGGCGCAGGTCCCCGACGCGCACCACCTCCCCGGCCGCCGTCTCCGCCAGGGCTAGCGCGCAGTAGGGCGGCGTGGGCAGCGCGGTGGCCACCGTCACGGCCCCGCTGATGTTGACGTAGACGAAATTCAGGGCGTTGTCGGTGCAGACCTTGCTCCCCCCCGTCAGGGTGTACTTGGTGCCATTCACCCGGCAGGAACCCCCTGAGTAGCCCACGGTGAGGCCGGTGTCGTCGCTCACCGCCAGGCCGTCGCCGATGACCCCGGTGATGCCCGCGCCGCGCCCCAGCGTGGCCTCCAGGAGGTCGAAGTTGGCGTTGTTGTCGTCGTCCCACAGGTCGTCGCCCTGGGCCGGCTTGCGGAGCTTCAGCCCCGGCGTGTAGCTGTTGGCCACGGTCGCCTCCTAGTTGATGGTCAGCTCCCAGGTCAGGGTCATGGTGTCGCTCGCACCCTTGTTGATGACGGCGAAGACGGCGCGGCAGAGCATCTGGCCGGCCGAGTCGGAGTTGAAGATGCCCGCCTCGGTGATGGCCCCGGTGGCGTGGCCGGCCGCCCACTCGGCCACGTAGGTGACCTTGTTGGCGCTGGAGCCCGAGCCCTGGGTCCGGGAGGTGAAGTAGTGGCGGTCCTCGAGCTGGTTGCCGAGCTGGGTGTCGCCCACCGCCGCCGGCGTAGTGCCCGTGCCCACGGCCATGCAGCTCGTGGCCGCCTCGTCCCGCTCGGCGAGCTGGTCGGCGATGTGGTAGAGCCCGGTATTGACCACCAGGTTGTTGGCGACGACCTCCTGCTTCGCCAGCCCACGCTCATCCCGGATGATGATGTGCAGTTTGCCCTTGGCCCTGATGCTGCTGTGCATGGTGCTACCTCCCGTAAGACGTTCCGTATGGGGTGCGGCCGTAGCCGCCGCCCTTCCTGGCGGTGAGAGACTCGGTGGGGTGGGCGCTGGCGGTCAGCGTCCGGTGGAACTGCACGGCCGCGCTCAGGGCGTCGGTGTGGCCCGCCTGGTCGGCCATCGCGCCCTGTTCGCTCTCGGAGAGCGAGATGGTCAGCCGGTCCTCGGCGAACAGCCCCTCGGCGTAGTGGCTGCGGCCCACCAGGGAGAGGCGCAGGTCCTCGTCGCCGGCCGCGGCGTCCGCCAGGTCCTGGTCGAACTGGCAGACCCTGGCCAGGGTCTCGCCGGCCGCCGCGCCGTCGCTGCGGGCCACCCCGTGGCCGATTGCCAGGATCGCGCGGCTCACGGCCAGGTCGGCCAGCCGCGGTTGGAAGCTCCAGCCCACCCCGAGGGCGTCCAGGTGGCGCACCACATCCTGGATGCTCCAGGTCAGCCGCCGCCTGGGCAGCAGCTCGGCCGCCACGCGCACCAGGTCGGCCTGGCCGGCGCTGCCCGAGCCCAGGACCCGCGAGGCCGCCCGCACCACGCCCACATTGCCCGCCAGCCCGTCGAAGGCATGGGTGAGGCGGACCCCGTCCTCCTTCTCCAGCTCGAAGGTGTCCAGGAAGCAGTCGAGGGTGTAGGTGGTGCGGATGCGCCCCTCCTTCTCCAGGTAGAAGGCCAGCAGGTCGGCCGCCATCGCCGCGTCGCGCACGGCGTCGAACAGGAAGTCCGCGGGGCGCTCGCGCACGCCGTGCGCCGTGATGGAGTCCTCGTTGCGGCCCCGCACGCTGGCCAGGTAGCCCGCCGACCCCTCATCGGCCGAGCCCAGGTCGCGGCGGTAGAAGAGGCGGATGCTGTTGGCCAGGCCGGCCGCGGGGCTGCGCTCGGCCTGCATGGAGTCCAAGCGCACCATGTCCGGCGTGATGGACTTGACCGGGGCCACCTCGGCGTCCCGCTCGCGGAAGGCGATCTTGGCCTGGCCGGCGTCCCAGTACCAGCGCGAGCGGCACTGGCGGGCCAACTTACATTCCAGCTCCTTGAGGCTGCTCTGGGCGGTCAGGGCGAAGGCGAAGTGGTAATTGAGCATATTGTAACGAAAGGCCGCGCTCCCGAAGGAGTCGGAATCGATGCGGGCCGCGGGCAGGCCGGCCAGCGCCACCAGCAGGTACTTGCGCACCTGGTCGGGCCGGCGGATGCGCGCCCGAGGGGTGCCAGTGATGGTCCCGTGGACGTCGTCGATCAGGCCGTCCACGGTGCAAGTAACTAGCTCCGAAGTCTCGATCTCGCGCGGGCTGTACTCGACCTCGAACCAGCAGTGGAGCAGGTAGACGATCTGGCCGTCGGCGGACCCCACGTAGCGGACCCGCAGCTCCTTGCCCGTGAACCAGGCCCAGTCGCCGGCCACGTGGGAGGTCAGGTCGATCCAGTCCATGACCGTCTTCGTGGGCGCGCCCACATCGACCTCCAGGGTCTGCGCCGTGCCGGTCAGCGGGTTGATCCCCCCCGCCAGCTGGTCGGTCACCAGGACCTGGCCGGGCCGGACGTTCTGGAGGCTGACCCCCGTCTTGACCGGCGTCCCGCTGGTGGTGACGTACTGCGTGACGGTCTGGATCGTCGCCGAGCCCCGGATGTAGGACCCCGGCGAGTTGCTTTGATAACCGGGCGGGTAGGTCTTTTCGGCCGTCAGGTAGAGGTTGGTGTGGGGGCCCTCGAAGGTGATGTTCGCCGTCACCCAATCGTCCGGCCGGTTCGGATCGATCCGGCAGACCAACCGGGCATCGCCCCACGTGCCATCGCTGTAATAGCCGAAGGGCCGGGCGCTGGAGGAGGTCGAGATGTAGACTGAGCAATAGCGGGCCGTGATCTGGACCCGCGTCTGGCCCGAGCCGGGCAGGCCGCTGAAGCTGACCCCGCGCGATATCGGGTTGCCGACCCCGTAGACCTTGAAGATCTTGTTGCCAAACCCGTCGTAGTAGTAGGGCCACCCCTCCACGGACGACGACGACAGGGAGCCATTGTAGTTGTCGGTCTGGCCGTGGGCGTGCGGGTCCTCCTGGATGCGGTCCAGGCGCTCGGTCAGGACGTGCTCGTGCTCATCGGTGAGGTCGTGGGTGTGCTGGTGGTCGATGTCGATGTCCACCGTGGCCGTGGGGACGTCGGCCGGGTTGGCAGTGGCGAGCTGCCCCAGCACCCCCAGGCCGACGATCTCGACGTCGACCCGGTCGTGGGCCAGCCGGCCGGCCTCCCAATGCTCGATGCCCAGCCAGACCTTCCGTATCTCGCCGCGGTCGCCGTTCACCGTCGTCTGGCGCAGACGCAACTCCCGGTGGTCCTTGCTGATCTCGGCCGCCGAGGTGACCTTGCTGTCGTCGAAGGCCAGCTCCGGCTTGAGGGCGGTGTTGCCCTCGGCCACGGCGTCGAACTGCATCTCCAGGAAGCGCGTCGCCTCGGCCAGGGAGGCCACCTTGGGGGGCCCGTCGAACTCGATGGTGACGGGGTCGCTCAGACGCGTGATGTGATAGGGGGTCTCGGAGGGGAGGCCGTTGACCAGCACGTCCTTGATCATATTCACCGGGCCTTTGCAGGCCGCGAAGACGTAGTCGGCCACCTCGGTCACGGTCCGGCCCGAGAGGTGCTCGGCGGCCGTCGTCCCGTCGTGGCCCCTGGCGCTGATGGTGAAGATGGTGTCGGTGCGGGAGCGGTAGAGTAGCCGCTCGTCGTCGATCTGGATGATGCCGCTGGCCGGGAACGGGCTGGCGTCATCAACCACAATGGTCTTGTCGGTGGCCAGGAAGGTGACGGCCAACTTGGTCTGCTCCGGCCGGTCGATGCAGACGCAGGGCACGCCGGGCACGCTCCCGAACACCAGCGGGATGACCTTGCCCACCGACTCCTCGGGGGCGTCGGGGTAGTCATCCGCCTCGATCAGGTCCCCCACGGTGCAGTCGATCTTGACTGACAGGCTGACCAGGTCGAGCCGCAGCTCCCGGCTGGTCTCGTCGTAACTGATGGGGTCGGCCACGCTGAACAGGTCGATCAGGACGGCCGCGCCCTCGGGCGTGCCCTCGAACCACTGCCACAGCTCCACCTCGACGCTCTCCGGGTCCTGCTCCAGGAAGCGGTCACTGAAGGGCGGGCTGCCGCCGTTCCAGAGGGTGAGGCTCAGCTCGCGGGTCTCGGCCACCCCGGTCTCATCGAGGGGCAGGTCGGAGAGCTCACCCCACTCGCGCACCAGGCCCTCGTAGTCGTGGGAGAGGCCGTGGGCGGTCCCCAGGTCCCGGTCGGCCAGGTAGACCCAGCCCGCGGCGAATTTGAACACCAGCAGGTTGACCGGCCGCTGGTCCGGGGCGTCCTTGGCGGCGGTGAAGGCGCTGGGGAGCTCGCCCCTCACGAGACGATCTCCTCGAGCTGTATCTCGCCGCCGTAGCGGTTGAAGCCCTCCTGCTCCAGCCCGAAGGGGCCGATCCACTTGACCTGCCGGGGCGCGCCCGACTCGTCGTAGAAGGTGAAGGTACTCAGGGCCCCCACCGAGACCTCGTCGTACCAGTCCCGCAGGGCCTCGAACGTCGTGAGGGGCAACTTATTGACGGTGATGTAGATGGTGCGCGTGCTGAGGCCCTTGTCCTGGACCCGCAGTGTGCCGCCGGCCGTCCGCGACACCACCTGGAGGCGCTCCCTGGGCTCCCGCACCGGGTAGAGCCGCCCGCAAGGGAAGACGATCTGCGCGAAACCCAGCTGGAAGGCCAGCGTGCCCGGCAGGAACCCGGCCACCAGGAAGGCGGGTTGGGCGACTACCAGGTGCGCCAGGCCGCGCATGAACGCCGGCTGGCTGTCGGTCAAGTTGAGCCCCGCCCCGCCGTTGAGGTAGGCCGGCTGCGCCGCCTGGGCGGCCAGGGCGCCCTGGACGAAGGCGGCTTTGGAGACCAGGATCGTCCCGTAGCCCGCTGCATAAGCCGCCCTGCTGGCCGTCGCCTGCGCGTAGCCCTGCATGTAAGCCAACTTGGAGGCCAGGACGCTGGAGGCCTGCCCGTTGACATAAGCTGGCTGGGAGACCAAGAGCTTGTCACTGGCAGGCATGAAGGCCGGGGCGCTGCCGTTGAGCGCCTCGAAGCCCCCAAGGTGGGCGGGCTGGGCCCCGGTCAGGGTGCTGTAGCCGGCAACATAGGCGGGTTGGGCCCCGGTCAGGGTGCCGTAGCCGGCCATGAAGGCTAGCATCTGAACGACCTGGCTCTCCACCGCCCCGCAGAGGTATGCCGGGAGGCTGACCGTCATGGCAGTCGCCATCACCTCCAAAGGCGAGAAGCTGAACTCGGTGCCGTCGAAACGATAGGCATGCAGGGTCGCGGCCGCAGCGGTGAGCTCTACCAGCCCGTAGTTGGGGACCTTGATCTCATAGGCCGAATCCGTGGAGGGCGGCGTGGTCCAGTTCGGCGAGATGGTGATCTGCGTGGCCGTGTTGCCGGTGATCACCCGGGATTGATAGGCCCCGGTCCCGCTGGTCACGCGGAGCACGTAGCCGATCAGCTCGTCCGGGGTCCAGTTCTTGGTGGTGTCGGAGAGGGTGTTCGATGAGCCCCCTGTGGCAGTGCCGATCTCCATAGCTTGCGCGCCGGAGTCCCAGGCGTCGTCACCCAGGTCGGCCGAGCCCGGCTGCGCGCAGCAAAACTCCGGCCACATGTTGCCCGTGGGGTCAGAGCCAGCGCCGGCATCGAAGGCGGCGTAGTGCCGGTTGGAGGACAGATAGACGATGTCGTTGCTGTCCTCGATGACCGTGTTCAGGTAGGTCCGCTGCAAGTCCTTGGCGTTGGGCGAATAATCATCGTAGTCGGCCCACTGATCATTGGCCTGAGGCGTATTGGCATTGAAGTTGACCGACGACCCTATGATGCGCCAGTCGGCCGTCGAGGCCCCTATCGCGTCCACGAACCAGTCGCGGTTGATGTGCCCGTAGGCGTTCGCCCCGTGGGAGGCCCCGGACTCATAGATGTGGTAGCCGTGGCCGGCGCTGAATATCTGAACATTGAGAGTAAGTTGCTCATTACTATCTACGCTCACGACCTGCGCCCAGGTATCAGCGTAATCGTTGTGGATGACGTCGCCCGCCGAGACGGTGGAGAGGAAGGACTTGCCGGCCGTGGTGATGGTGTTCCCATTGACGGTGTCAACCGAACCGACGTCCTTCGCGGGGTTGAGCGTGGAGGTCGTGGCCGTGAGCACGCCGTCCATCATGTCTGCGCCGGGCCCGTGGGGATCGACTCCATCGTCCCTCTGCGAACGCAGGTCGAGCAAGAAGAACTCCGCGCAGCCGGCGGTGAACTTTCGGCTGAGGCAGTTCAAAACCTCGTAGCTCTCCCCGGAGGCCATGATGTCGGCGGACAGTGAGAGCTGAGTGGTGCTGTCGATGCCGGTCACCATCGCATAGGTGTCGTCGATGATGTTGTGCAGGTAGGCCCCACCGTAGGTCACCAGGGCGTGAACGGTGTCCTTGTTGAAGGTCGCGCCGCTGTCGATCAGCTTGCTCACGGCCGTCCCGGTGGCCGTTCCGGTCAACCTGATCGCGTTCGGGAAATCGTGGCAGGGCCGGTACTCAAGACAGGCGCGGAAAGTGTTCGCCTTCCCAACCGCGCTGATGTAGCCCATGCCGCTCTCGTAGTAAGTGAACTTGGTGGCGTTGTTCCCGTAGTAATCGTGGTCGTCCCAGATGGTCTCGAACGGCAACTTGTGCAGGACGTTTTCCTGGTAGTACTCGCAGGCCATGTACACGGCCCGCGACTTGGCCCGCAGGTCGGCCAGGACCCCAAAGCTGCCAGTGATCATGTCGCCCAAGGAAAGGACGAAGCGCGGGCTATCCGCCACCAAGGACTCCATCACCTCGCAATCGGCCTGGCCGTGCTGGTCGGAGTTGATGGCGAAGGTGATGTTGCCGCTCGTCGGGTGGGTTTTGTAGCGGGGATAATACGACATCGAGAAATCGTCGTGGAGCGACCGCCAGGCGCTGCCGTCCGAGGAGACCAGGACATCGAAATAATAGGTCGTATCTGCGCTGAGGGGATTGCTGTTGTAAGTGGTGACCGGAAAGATGTGCGTCCAATCAGAGTTAAGCGTGACCTGCGCCGAAGAGGTGTATTCGGAGCCGCTCATGTCCGAGTTGGGGCTGTAGCGGAGCCTGATGTAGGCGGCGCTGCTGTCGGCGATGAGCGGCGGCCGGGCGCAGCGGGCGAAGATTCTCATCTTCGTCGTTTCCATCCCGCCGCAGACCGGGCTGGCGTTAGAGTAGCGGTGGCTGTAGGAGCCGTGGACGACCTGCAGTTTGATCAGGGTGATGCGGCCGCCCATGTCGGCGTCGGCGATGGCCCGGACCCCGAAGCTCACCGAGTTGACGTCGGCCCACGTCCAGGGCTTCCCGGTGTCTGGATTAGTCTCCCAGTCCCAGCAGAACCAGCGGTAGTTATTGTAGGAGGGCGTGACCGTCTGCGGCGAGGGGTACTTCGTGGAGCCCACCTTGCAGATCAGTCTGACGGCCCCCCCGCCGGGAATGGCCTTCACTTTGGCCCTGAGGCGAATCGCGAGGATCTTGCCGTAGGAGGCCGTCGGCGTGGCGGAGAAGAGGAACAGGTCCTCCCTCAGCGCCGATGGGTCGTTCATGTAGATATAACCGGTGTCACCGTCATCGCTGGTGACCGCGGCCAGTTTGGAGGTCCCCACGTACGACCAGTCGCTGGGGGACGACAGCGAGTTAGGCAAGAGTTCGGTGACGGTGAAGGTGTGGTCCGACTCGGCGCCGATGGGGTAGGTGGCGTCGTCAAAGACCACCAGATCGTAGAGGATCTCGGCGGTGATGCCCTTAGACAGGTTGTGAATGACCCCTATTGAGAGGTCGCAACACTGGCGGGACGTCCCGCTGAAATCGATGGTCCTGGTAAAGAGGTTGGTCCCGCCCACATCATAGACGTCGAACTGCACCCTCTTGTTGGCCGCGTCATATTTAGCTTCCAGTCGGTACCACTTATTGGTCGTGTACGTATAACCCTGGCTGTCACTGACGACCGCCCCGTCGAAGTACCG
>Ga0315268_10008082_pt1 | contig 11018 bp, 11 predicted proteins | sample C1_top_MG_FD_204535 | JGI IMG/M metagenome (GOLD analysis project Ga0315268, IMG submission 204535) | Sediment microbial communities from Yellowstone Lake, YNP, Wyoming, USA - C1_top | ecosystem: Environmental > Aquatic > Freshwater > Lake > Sediment | place: USA: Wyoming | collected 2017-08-01 | reverse complement strand
TTAATCCCGCACTTGCCATAGCGTCAGCCGTTAGCAACAAGGCGAAGAAAAACGAGAACACACAACAACTTGAAACAAAATACTGAATATGACAACGAAATACGAAAAAAGACAGAGTGGTATGACAATAGATTTTTTTACCGAGATAAATTCTTTTTGAAGTGATAATTTGATTTTTTAAAAAACTACTTTTTTATAACTTAATCTTTTAACATCATGAAAAAATTTTTACTAGGCTTTGCAGTAATTGCTATAATAGCTTCCTGCAAGAAAGAATCGGCAGATCCACATGTGGCTGGTGCAGATTGCGGTAGTTGCCATACAACCGTTAAATCTCAATGGGCTGATCCATTAAATTTACATTCTCTGTCAGCAAATGATGTTTTGACGAATGTAGATCACAACACTGCTGAATTGCTCACGGATGACTGTCTGAAATGCCACGCTTCTTTTCAGGTTCCACTTGGCGTAGCGCACTTCGTAACACCTTTGGACCAAACCGGTTCCCCAGCTGGTACTTGGTCAATACTAAACACAGGTGATTGGCAAGCGACAAAATGTGAAGTATGCCACGACCCATCTGCTACCAATAAAGATAAGTTAGCAAAGTATGGTTCCATACTTGATGGTCAATTTAGTGCCGGTTATACTAACGTAACGGCATTGCCTGCTGCTTATCAGACAATTATATCCTTATCTACCGGTGCAACTTCAACGTATAATTATCCTGATCAAACAAAACTTGCCGTTCAGGCTACAAAGCTGTGTCAATCATGTCATGATCCAGAAGATCAGGGTGGCGACCCGGAAGTTATTGTGGACGGAATCAGTTTAGGACCACAGGGAGGAGACAGTCGTTCTATTGTAGCATCCAACCACCAGGGTTTCGGTTGCGTGGACTGTCATACTTCGCATAATTACGTTCCTGTCAATCCCCAACAAACAACCGCATGTGTAGCTTGTCATTCCACCCCAAAAACCGGCAAGGTACATATAAACCATTGGTTGTAACGAACGGGCTGAAATGACAGCGTAAGTTAAAAATCAGATATCTCAAACCATTGCCTGGAATGAGAAAACGCCCAATTGCTAACTTCAGCTACCCGTCAAGTGCGGCAGCAGTGGTTTTCGGTGTGTATCTTTCCGCCCGGGCTACTTTTCGGCTTGACAGGAAATCGCCCGCAATCCGCCCCTGCGTGTAGCTTCCTACGTTAGCAACAAGGCGAAGAAAAAACGATGAAACCAAAGATTAAAGGAAAAATAAAATATACTGAATGAAAGAATACATCCTGATTTTATTTCTAACTATATTTAATTTTACATTATTGTTTGCACAAAAAAACTTGAATGATTCTATTATAGCTTTTCCTTTGAATGAGAGAATTACCCTGGACGGAAAACTTGATGAATCTGTTTGGCAACAAGTAAATGTAATTTCAAACTTCACACAAACAGACCCCGATTTTGGGAAACCTGCTACAAATAAAACACAAGTTGCAATTACTTATTCATCTTCAGCAATTTATATTGCGGTATGGTGTTATCAAAATTCAAATACAGGGATTTCGGCAAAATCATTGCAGCGGGATTTTGATTTTGAGGCGGAAGATAATTTCAGAATCGCGATAAACCCCTTCAATGAAGGTAGAACAGGGTATGAATTTGTTGTCAACCCATTCGGAGCAAGAGCAGACTTGTTGATAACTTCGAGCGAGGATGCATCTAATGATTGGAATGGAGTGTGGGATGCGGCGACAATTATTACAGACGAAGGTTGGTTTGCCGAGATTGAAATCCCATTCAATGCGTTGAAGTTCAAAAACAGCGAACAACAAATGTGGTCAATCAATTTTGAACGCAACATCAGAAACATAAACGAAACAGACCGTTGGCAGGGCTGGTCGAGAGATTTTACCATCGAAAATTTTTCTGTTGCTGGATTATTAATAGGATTGCAAAACATTTCTTACACTCAAAAGTTTGAACTAAAACCCTATTTGCTTGGTGGATGGAATTTAAAAGACGATAAAGTATCTTATTCTGGGATAAGTAAAATTGGGGCTGATTTAAATTTTAATATTTCACCTACATTAAAATTGAATTTAACTGCAAATACAGATTTTGCTCAAGTGGAATCTGATGTTATACAGGTTAATCTTTCACGCTTTAATCTATATTATCCCGAAAAACGAGAATTTTTTCTCGAAGGTGCAAGTTATTTCGATTTCTATATTGGCAATAGAAACAATGTGTTTTATTCACGAAAAATAGGAATTGAGAATTTTCAAAGCGTAAATGTTTTAGGAGGGGCACGTCTGTTCGGGAAAATCGGCAAAAGTAATATTGGGTTTCTTTCTTTACAAACTGCTGCAAAGGATACCATTCCGACTATAAATAATAGTGTTTTCCGTTACAAATACGATTTAGGTTCACAATCATACATTGGTGCTATCATCACATCAAAATTAGGTGGAGGTCATCAAAATATTGTTGCTGGTTTGGATGGGAACTACTCTACATCTCATTTTATGAAGGATAAAAATTTAACAATAGGGGCATTGATTGCTTCGAGCAGCGATGATGGAAGAACAAAGGAAAATTCGTTTGCATGGAGATTATACTGCGATTATCCCAATGACTTGGTTGACCACTTTATTGGAATTTCTTCTACACAGAAAAACTTCGCCCCTGAGCTTGGATTTCTTTCACGCACAAATTTCGAATCATTCTCTTGGAATCTTCGAATCACACCACGTTGGTTCAACAAGTTTGGCGTTCGAAAGATGCTTTTTAAACCATGGGAGTTTAGTGTTTATAGAACACAAACTACGCATGAATTGGAATCTTACTTTAACGAAACCCGCCCTTTAGGATTTATCTTGCAAACAGGCGATGCTTTTGAATTCAATCTTCAGCAATCCTACGACAGAATTGATGATGCTTTTGACCTGACAAGTAACATTTCCGTTGCTATCGGAAAATATAATATGCATGCGACTGAATTTCAAATTAATTCGTTTCGCGGAAGAAGGCTCTGTACTGAATTGCTTTACAGATGGGGAACTCTTTACGGTGGTAAAATTAGCACAACATCTATTTTATTGGGTATAAACATTAGCAAACACCTTAATCTGTCTGAACAGTATGAATACAACCAGATTAAAATAAACTCAACAACGGACTATATTCATCAACTTATATCAACAGTAACCTACGCTTTTAACACTAAATTTGATATTTCTTTGCTTGGACAATACAATTCAGAGGAAGACCAATTGCTTACAAATATGCGTGTGCATTGGATTCCTAAAATTGGCAGTGATTTTTATTTTGTTTGGAACAACGGCTACGACCCAGTTAAACGTGCTGATTATCTTAAACCTTCAATAAATAGCGGTGCTGCAAAACTTGTCTGGAGATTTACATTTTAAAAATATGAAACAAATGAAATTATTTTCGGTATTACTAATTGCGTTAAGTTTTTTATTAAACGGATGCAATGCACAAACACAAAGTGATTCCCTTAAATTAATTAAAACTATTCAATTGCCAAATGTAAGCGGACGGATTGACCATCTTGCTTATGATGCAAAACATCAAAAGATTTATGTTGTAGCATTAGGGAACAACACTGTTGAAGTGGTTGACCTTAAAAACAATAAAGTAATTCATACCATTAAAAATTTATCTGAACCACAGGGAGTCGCTTATATTGCAGAAAGTAATTCAATTTTCGTAGCAAACGGCGATAATGGTGAATGCGATGTTTTTAATGCAGAAACATATCAAAAAACGATTTCAATAGATTTAACCGAAGACGCAGATAATGTTCGTTATGATTCAATCAGCAAAAAAATATATGTAGGTTACGGTAATGGGGGAATTGCAATAATAGATTCAAAAACTTTTAAGCTCATCACCAAAATTAAACTTTCAGGACATCCGGAATCTTTTCAGATAGATACAGCAGCACAGAAAATATATGTGAATGTTCCCGATCAAAAGCAAATTGAAATTATTGATTTGACAAAAAAAATAGTTACTGACAAATGGGAAATGACTGAAGCATCATCTAACTTTCCAATGTGTCTTGAAGCACAGGATCACCGTTTATTTATTGGTTGCCGGCATTCTCCCAAACTTTTGGTTATGGACACACAAACAGGTAAAACAATTACTTCTTATGAAATTGACAGTGATATTGACGATATTTTTTACAACACTACCACCAAAGAAATTTATTTGAGTTGTGGTGGTGGTTATATTGATGTGTTCAAGCAGGCAGACGCAAACACATACACAGCAAGCGGAAAAATTTCCACTCATTCAGGAGCAAGAACATCTCTTTTCATACAGGAATTCAACCAGTTAATTATAGCCTCACCATCTGGTACTAATAGAGATGCTATGTTATTGGTTTATGAGAAAAAATAAAACTAAATATGGATAGAAAACAATTTTTTCAAAAATCATCCTACATTTCAGAAAATAAAAAAACCCAAACTCTCACAGTCAAGCACATTGGCAGGTCGCACAAATCAACGCTAAAACCAATACCTGCCAAAGAGCTTGCATTGTATACATGATTTTCTCCGACGCTAAAAAAACTAAATCTTTAAAGACAGAAAAATAAGGAATGACAGAATTAGAAATATATCTCAAACCATTGACAGACAAGAACGCCCAGTTGCTAACAGGCGGTATATTTTATTGCCGAGTTAGTGCGGGTTTCAGCGTTTCTGCAACTAATAAACTTTCGTGTAACTTGACAGGACAGTGCTTCGAAATCGGCAACAAAAACATACCGCCAATCCGTTGGCAACAAGTGTAAAAAGACAGACCAGACAGATAGGATAGTGATTAATTGAAAATAGAAAGGATGTAGCTTTTTGACAGGACAGTGCAAATTTGATGGGAATTTATTTTGTTTTTTTCTTCCCCCCGCAAAAAAAGAAGAAGGAAACCCCGTCCACATTGCACACATTGCCAAAGCCCCACGAGCCAACGTTAAAACCTAAGCTTTGCCAAAGAGTGCAATCTTGCCAACACACCACTGCAAATTTGATAACTTTGTGCTATGAATGTCAAAAAGATGGAAATAAAAAACAAACTTACTAAAGGGTTGACTTTTAACGTTTCACGATTAAAAAAACAGATTAAGAAAACAAAACCTCAAAGCAGAGGCATATTTCAGCAAAAAACGGCTTAAAAAAGTTACCATGCTCAGCATTCAAGTTCTTGTAGCTGTATTGCTTATAATAATTTCAATAACTTTGGGACTATAATTCATATAAAAAGTACTTTTACTGGATAAAAAAAACACTAGTATATGAGAAAATCGCTTAAGAAAGAGCTTTTTGGCAATATAATAGTAATGATGTTCCTAATTGCAATAATTGTAATTGCTGGAATCGTTGGTTTATTAATTCAAAAAAATAATCTAAATAAAATAATCATAGAATACCGCGAGATAAATGCTATTTATGATTTAAGTTATTCGTTAAAAAAGACGACCAAATCAGCGTACAGTTACCTGTTTTTTAATAATGCAAAGGTGAAAATTGAATTTGAAAAGAGTTTAAATGAATTAGACGCAACGTATAAAATTTCAAATTCGATTATTACAGAAAGACATTCGAAAAGACTGTTTTCAACAGTTAGAAAGGGAATTGAAAAAATAACTTTTTTAGGGCAACAAGATTTAAGTAAGATTAATGACGTTGAACGAAAAGCTATTTACAATGAAATAGAAAGCGTTTTAAATAAAATAGACCAGGAGATAATGCCCTTTCAGGAAGAAACAAAAAAAGAACTTGACAAATATATTTCAATTGATAATAAGATACGGAAATCCAGCATTATACTAATAACCATAATTGGTCTGATTATAATTTTCGGAAGTTTTTTCTGGGGTTTGTATTTCGTGAGAAAGCGTACAGCCCCGATTATTCAATTAATAGATTTCACTCAAAAGGTTGGTGAAGGTAACTTTAACATCAGATCAGATATCAAATTCGGGAATGAACTTGATTTACTTACAACTTCGTTTAATATAATGCTCGAAACCTTAACACAAACCACTATTTCAAAAGACTATTTAAACAATATCATAAATAGCATCGTTGATATAATCATTGTTACCGATAGCAATGGTAAAATAAAACTTATTAATAAAGCCACTATTATAATGTTGGGCTATGAAGAGAATGAATTGTTAGGGGAAAATATCATGTTTTTATTTCCAAATATTAAATCTAACCCGGATTTATTAAATCGCATTTCACTGACCGGAAAAAATGTAAGCCAGGACAAGGAGTTTATCCTAAACACTAAAGATAATCATCAAATATCTGTATTGATTTCTACATCAAATTTAAAAAAAGTGGAAGATGGTTCTCTATCTACTATTCTCGTAGCCCGTGATGTTACAGAAAAAATTAAAATAGAGAATCAACTGGAACTTGAGCGAAAGGAGCGATCAGTTGCGATTTTTGAAGCACAGGAAGAAGAACGATTAAGACTGGCTGGCGATTTACACGATGGCCTCGGACAAATGTTAACCGGGATTATGTATTTCATTGAAAATAACTTCAATGGAGATATCAACGGGAACGAAATGAATCAGAAAACTATTAAGCAATTGCAATTGCTTATAGATTCAGCCATCAAAGAGACCAAAAGTATCTCGCACAACATAATTCCTATGTTGTTAAAAGATTTTGGATTGGTGATAGCAATAAAAAAAATAGCATCACAAATAAATTCGAATAACGATTTTAATATAAATATTGATGAATTTAACTTCGACTCGAGACTAGATGCAAGAATAGAAAAAATACTGTATCGGGTTTGCCAGGAAGCACTCAACAACATTCTAAAGCACTCGCTTGCAAAAAATATAAATATACATCTGATAAAACATGACCATTCTGTTGTTTTACTAATTGATGATGACGGTGTTGGATTTGAAATAGAAAAGGTTGATCGCACAAAAAACTTCTCCGGAATCGGCTTAATCAGTATGAAAGAAAGAGTTTCAGCCCTTAACGGAGTGTTCTCGATAAGCTCCGGGAAAAATAAAGGAACTGAAATCCTGATAGAAATACCCTGTTAATCTGCTGATATGGATAAAATCAAATTACTCATTGCCGATGATCATAGCTTCATTATTGATGGCATAGTGTCACTATTAAGTAGTGATACAAAATTTGAAGTTGTTGGGATTTCAAATAGCGGGAAGGAGGCCATTCAAAAATTTGAGTTATTACACCCGGATATTGTTATTATGGATATTTCAATGCCCGATATTTCGGGAATTGAGGCAACTAATTTGATTATTAAAAAACAGCCCGAAGCAAAAATTATTGCTTTGACACAACATGATGACATTGAATATATAATGGAGTTTCTCAAGGTAGGGGGATTGGGATATATACTTAAGACTGCCAATAAAAGTGAATTAATAGAAGCTATAACAACTGTCAATAATGGTGGCAGATACATTAGCTCAAGTGTCTCGAAGATTATGGTGGACGGTTTAATATCCTCAAATAAGAAAGATAAGGCTGAAAAAGAAATTCCGCTCACCAAACGTGAGATTGAAATTATTAAACTAATTTCAGATGATTTAACAAACAATGAAATAGCAGATGCACTTAGTATAAGTCTCAGAACAGTAGAAACACACCGAAGAAATTTAATGCAGAAATTAGATGTCAAATCAACAGTTGCCTTGATTCGCTGGGCCTTACAACATAAAATAATGACTCTTAAATAGGTGTTTTAGTGCCTCGCGTTTTTACTTTCATTTATCAATCTACGTAGTATATGGTATATTAAATTACCAAAAATATGGTATTGTTCGGCTTTATTACTACATCTACTTTTGCTCCGTAAATAATAAAAAATCGTTTTTAATTAATTCTAACATTAGTCATATGAATAAAAAAATTCTTTTAGTTTTCGTTTTATTTTTCGGCCTTTTCATTTCTTTTATGATAAGCTGTAAAAAAGATGAACCCAGTGCTGATCAGGTTGCTTATGATGCAGCAGATGGTGTTAAAGGTGCTCAGATTTATGATCACCCGTTAAATTACGTTTTAGCTAACCAAACCGATTATCCAAATACGTACACAAACTTTTGGAGATGCAAAAGTTGCCATGGCTGGGACTTGAGAGGACAAAGCGGAGTGCTGATTGGCAAAGCATCTTCGGCTACTTATCCTGTTGCAGCCGCTGGTAATTTGTACGCATCGGCGCGGTCAAAGAGCATTAGAGAACTTTTTGATGCAGTAAAAAAATCAGGTGGCAGATCCCATGGTACTTACGATGCTACTCATCCGGATTATTCAACTATTTTAACCGATGCTCAAATCTGGGATGTTGTAAAGTTCATAAAAGAAACTTCGCACAATGTAGATGATTTTTACACTACAACTACTTCTGGTACTTATCCAACTGGTAAAGTAACTTTCTCCAATATTGGCAAAAACGGTGATGCTGCAGCCGGATTAGTAACTTACAATGCAAATTGTGCTTCCTGCCATGGAGCCGATGGTAAAAAAATCGACATCTATTGCAAAGGCTTATTCCTTGGTGAAATGTTCAGAAAAGACCCACACGAGATGCAGCATAAATCTATTTGGGGCATGCCAAAAGATCGTGAACATCTCGATGCCGGTTGTCCTGCAGGAGGCGGAATTATGCCAGCAATGCCTATTACCGATCAGGATATTAGAAATATGATGGTTATGGGACAGGATGTCACAAAGTTTCCTGATAAATAATAATGAGTGTTTAAATCTCATTCTGAAGATTTATAGTATTTTTCAAAAAAATGAGCTTCATTTCAATGGGCTCATTTTTTTTTGAAAAATCTTTTTAAAACAAAATGAAGGAACCTCATTTTGGTATTTTAAGGCTACAAAGATTTTTTAACAAATTAATTAGAGCGTTATTAAAAACTAAACTCCATAAGTATTTGTAATAAAATTGCTGCTCTTATTTGAAATATAGGAGATTATTGCCAAAGTAGCCATTTTATTTTTTTTGAAAAGGCAATCAAATCTTAAAAAGCCAAAAGAATGCTTAAAAAATTTAACCAGATATTAGAACACTCTTACATACCTTTTTTTTTAAAATCTATTTCGCTTGTTGCATATTTAGCATTAGTAATTATAGGACTATCAGCAAATTCCGATGACGTTGCTTTTCTCAGAGAACTGCGAAATACGAATCTTGGCAATTTAATTGTTTGGTCGTATTGGTGGCCAGCCATTGTCATAGGGGCGATATTTTTTGGGCGTGTTTGGTGCATGGTTTGCCCTGTCGAATTGATTACTACTTTCTTTGCCAAAATTGGGCTTAAACGCAAACGCCCGTCATGGTTACTTTCAGGTTGGGCAATAACTGTTTTTTATATCATCATTCTGTTTATTGGCATACAGGGTTTTGCTATACACCGCAACCCGTTCTTTATGGCAATTTATCTATTGTCCATCGTAGGCGTTTCAATCATAATAGGAAGCATTTACGAAAAAAACACTTTTTGTCGTTACGTTTGCCCTGTTGGTTATTTGTTGGGGCTGTATTCACGACTTTCATTTTTCGGTTGGAGGGTAAAAGACAAAGGCATTTGCGATACTTGTAAAGACAAATCCTGTATTCACAAAAAATATCAATACAACCTAAACTATAAAAGCTGTGGGGTCGATTTATATCCTGCCAATATTTCGGATAATGGCGATTGCATTTTATGTGCTGGTTGTCTTAAAACTTGTTCAAAATATCAATCTCTCCCCAACCCTGAACGACCAAACCCACGGTTTCAGAACATCGGATTTGCCAACGATTTATTTCAGTTAAAACCGTTAAGAATGGCTGAAATGGTTTTCGTATTAATAGTTTCGGGTTTTGTCATTTCCGAAATTTGGTCGGAATGGAACGTAACCGATGCGTATCTTTCGTTTCTCCCCGATTTGATTATAAAACCATTGGCAATTGAAAGCAACTTTTTGTCAGGCATCTTGAAAGGAACAATAATCTTCGCAGTCTTACCATTCATTGTTTGGATATTGCCCTATTTATTCACACGACTTGCTGGGGTAGCAATCAAGTTTAAAGACTATTTGCTCAATTTCGGATTTGCTTTTATTCCTATTATTGCAGCAGCTCATTTGGCAAAAGCAATTTTAAAATCAACATCAAGAATCCCATATTTCAAGCATCTTTCCGATGATTTTACTGGCATTTCAACCGCCCAACAGATAATAGATGGACAAATCACACTTCAACAGAATCCAGTTTGGACGAATACATTGGTTTCGTTGCTTTTAGTCGGTTTTATGATTATCGGCATTTTGTTAAGTATTAAGGTTATAAACCGTTTAAATGTGAAGAATGGTAAAGAACGGTCATCAAAATCGTACTATCTGATTCCAATTATTTACGGGGGCATTTTCCTAGTTATGTTGTTGGTATGGAGGTGGTTTTAATTAAATTTGCTTTATTAATGACTTAAATAACTCATACCGACGCTATGTGCAAACACATTGCCAAAGCCTCACGAGCCAACGCTTCAACCAAAGCTTTGTCAAAGAGCTTGCCAATTCCAGCCCGAGTAACCGCCTTTCAGGACGGTTTTAGGATTGCCCACTCTCAAAAAAACAAAATAAATTTGTGCTTCGTGGCAAAGTTGGTGCAGCTTGAAAATGACTTAAAGAAGAAAGCTAAATAAATGACAAACAGCTAGATATGAATGAACACCAGTTGCCAACACGCGGTATAGTTAATTGCCGGTACAGTGCGTATTCGAGCGGCACAGCACGTATAAAAAGTAGTTGTAACTTGACAGTAAAGAGCTTCGAAATCGGCAACTAACCATACCGCCAATCCGTTACCATCAATTAAAAGAATGAAAATATATATCTTAGTTTTATTATTTATATTGGTTTCTTCCTCGACCTTTTCACAGGTAGGCAAGAAAAATATTCCGATAAAACCAATATTGTCACCGGGAC
>Ga0315268_10008081_pt1 | contig 11019 bp, 10 predicted proteins | sample C1_top_MG_FD_204535 | JGI IMG/M metagenome (GOLD analysis project Ga0315268, IMG submission 204535) | Sediment microbial communities from Yellowstone Lake, YNP, Wyoming, USA - C1_top | ecosystem: Environmental > Aquatic > Freshwater > Lake > Sediment | place: USA: Wyoming | collected 2017-08-01 | reverse complement strand
AGATGCGCGCGAAATTCCTCGCGGAGGCGAAGAAGTATCAGGTGCTCCCGATGGATGCCTCGGTGGCGGCGCGTGTCGTCGCACCGCGTCCGAACATCACCGCCGGGCGCAGCGAGTTCGTCTATACGCGGCCAATGGTCGGGCTGCCGCAGGGCGACTCGCCGTTCCTGCTGGATGCCTCCTATACCATCACGGCCGACATCGACGTACCGCAGGGCGGTGCCGAGGGCATGATCCTGACCTCGGGCGGGCGCTTCGCCGGCTACGGTTTCTACCTGTTGAAGGGCAAGCCGGTGTTCCTGTGGAATCTGGTGGACCTCAAGCGCATCAAGTGGGAAGGCCCGGAGGCGCTCGCGCCGGGCAAGCACACGCTTGAGTTTGACTTCAAATACGAAGGCCTGGGCCTCGGCACGCTGGCGTTCAACAACATGAGCGGTCTCGGCAAGCCCGGCACCGGCACGCTCAAGGTGGACGGCAAAGCGGTGCAGACCATCACCATGCAACGCACGCTGCCGATGATCCTGCAATGGGACGAAAGCTTCGACATCGGCTCCGATACGCTGACCGGCGTGAACGATGCCGACTACCTGCCGCCGTTCCCGCTGACCGCCACGCTCAACAAGCTGACGATCAAGATCGACCGGCCGCAGTTGTCGCCGGAGGACATCAAGAAGCTTGAAGGTGCGCAATCCGAAGCGATGGATGGCAAGCCGCTGACAAGGGCACAGCCCGGGCCGAATTAATCGCTTTATAACCTCAACGAGCCAGATCATCAGCATGATCTGGCTCGAACTATTTTCGGAGATCCATCCATGAAAGCAACGACACGACGTAACTTCATCACCGCTGCGGCTCTTTTGGCCGTAGCGTTCCCACTCCGAGCCGCGCTGGCTCAGGATGCCAAAGTGGCTGACTTCCTGTTCGTACAGAATGCCAAGTCAATGACCTACGATAAAGAGAGTGGCAAACTCACGCTTAAAGGTATTAGCCCCGTTACGATTTTCTTCACCGATCGTCCTGAACGCATCGCGGGCAATATGACCACAAGCACGTTCGTTCCCTTCTGGAGCGAAGGCAAAGACAGCTTCTCAAAGGACAACCCCAACGCGAATCTTTCGATTTTTGAACAGGATAAGGCGCTCGACGATGTGGTTGTTGAATTGAGTCATCCCTCACTCAAGGGCGAAAATTTGTCCTACAACGTGAAGATTCTTGAGGGCAATATGCCTACCAAGGGCGGGCCGGTGTCGCTCTTCATCGACATCATCGGCATGCCCATGACACCGCTTTCCTATGCCGGCGTGGCGCGACGGACGACATATCGGCACGCCGTGTATCGGCGCTAATGCCTCATGCACGTTTAATCACCAGGCAGTTGATGTTTCCGAAATAAATGGCCATCCCAACCGGCCTGACTGAATGAATTGCCTTTCCCTCTTTTTGGAGAATCGAATGAACCCTGAATTCAAACCGGCTGGCCGCAAGCTCGGATACACCGTGCTCACCGCAGCGATGTTGCTGCATGGACGGCTAGTTGGTCGCGACCAAGCGCATTGAAGGAACAGATGAACTCATTGCCTCTGAAATGGTTTCTATTGCTAGCTTTTGCCCTTGGCTCGCCATCTGCTTTCGCCGATTTCGAACAAGCCAATGCCGCGTTTACAGCGGGCGACTACGCGTTGGCGCTGAAGGAATTGAAGCCGCTCGCAGCCAAGGGCGATGCCCGTAGCCAATACGCCATGGGTGTATTGGCCGAAAATGGTCTCGGCATGCCCAAGAATCCGACGCAAGCTGCCGACTGGTACCTGAAAGCCGCGAAGCTGGGCAACACCGATGCCCAGTACAACCTCGGCGCGATGAACGAGCACGGCGTCGGCATGCCGGTGAATTACTCCGAGGCGGCGCGCTGGTACCGTCCGGCCGCTGAGCAGGGCGATATCGATGCGCTGAGCAACCTGGGCGTGCTCTACCAGGGGGGCAAGGGGGTGCCGCAGGACAAGGTGCTGGCCATGGCGCTGTACAACGTATCAGTGGCTTACGCGGGAAAGGGCACGACCCAGGCAGCGCAGAATCGTCAGGTGCTGGCCAACCAGATGCCGCTGGACGATGTGAAGATGGCGATGGCGCTCACGGAAACCCTGCTCAAGCCGGGCAATCTGAAACCCGGGCTGGAGGCTTATCTGAAACAGCCGCCGCGCTGAATCACCCCATCGTTGCAACTATTTAGTAGTCACCCCCGGACTTTTTTGTTCTACCGATGAGGCACATTGCCGCCATGCCTGAAGCGATCCGCATGGGGGTGAACGTGTTGGGAGGTCAGTCATGAGCGGAACCAGCCGCAACTCAACCAGGAAGACTCTCGCCTTCTCCGCGGTCGCGGAAATGGGCACCGGTCTCGTTCTGATGATCGATCCCGCGATCGTCGCCGCTTGGTTGCTGGGCGTGGATATTTCCGGAGTGGCCTTGCTGCTAGGTCGCTGTTTCGGCATCGCATTGTTTGCGCTGGGATGGGCGTGCTGGCCGGGTCGGCGGCGAACCGATATGCCGTCGCCGGCTAAACGGGCGATGCTGCTCTACAACGTACTGATTGCGCTCTATCTCACATACTTGGGTGCGGCCGGTCACTTGGGGGGCGTGCTGTTGTGGCCGGCAGTTGCGCTTCATGCTGTCGTGGCGTTTTTGCTACTAATTTTTCGAAAACCGTGACAGAGCGCATGAGATGGTTGCCATGGGCTACGGAAAGAGTGATATTGCAAGCAGGCGTTGCTGCAGACCCAAACGAGACGCGACGCGGGCCGATACTGTTTTAGAATCACCACGAAAAAGGGAATGAAGAAATGATGCGCAAAACACGAACAAGCGTTTCAATCGCGCTGGCACTTGCGGCCACGTCGATTCTGTTGTCACAGTCTGCGCTGGCGGATGACTTCATCAAGGGCGGCAGCGAGACGTTCGACCTCAACCTGGGGGGGATCGTCGGCCAGTTCGACACCAGCGTTCGTCTCGATGGTGCAGGAAGCAAGGGCACGCAGATCAATCTCGAGGGAAACGGCCTGACCAAGAACCTGTCGAGCATCGAGGCATCGGGTACCTGGCGCATCACCGATCGCAATCGCGTCGATTTTCTGTACTTCGGCACCAAGCGCAGCGCCAGCCACACATCTGATCACAACATCACGGTCGACGGCAATGTGATTCCGGCCGGATCCACCGTGAGCGCTGAGGCAAAGGCCGATTACCTGCTGTTCGACTACCGCTATTCGTTCTACAAGAGTGACGCGTGGGAGTTCGCCGGTGTGTTGGGCTTCTACGGCGGCAACTTCGACTTCACCGTCGCGGGTCCTGGGGCTGTTGTCGGTACACAGGTAAACGTAAACCAATCGACCACAGTGCCGCTGCCGCTGATCGGCCTGTCCGCTGACTGGTACATTCAGCCGCGCTGGAAAGTCTCGTCGTCGCTGACGGGCATGCAGGCCAATATCGGCAATGTCGACGGCAAGATCACGGTGTTCGGACTCAGCACCGATTACATGTTCACGCGCAACTTGGGCATGGGTGTGGAATACCTGTATACCGGTATCAACGTCGGCGTGAGCGAGTCTGGTTTCAACGGCAATATCAACTTTACCAACAACGCCTTCCTGCTCTACGCGCACATGATGTTCTGACGCCGGGCTTATCTGCAAGCCCCCCAATTGGCGCCCCCCTTCGCAAAAAAGGGGGCGCCAATTTATTTGCACGGCAGAACGACTTGCAGAGCCGCAGACTGCTTTAACGTCTGCTGAATGAAGCGCCATCAAAACGAAGCGAAAAGCGGGTCGTAAGGATGAATCAAGTCCGATAAACTCGACGCCTCACCTTCGCTCAATTAGCCAGTCGGGCAGCTCAATGAAAAACCCCGTTTCCAAAACCCGCCCCGTCGCCACCCGCAATCTGGACATGCAGCGTCAAGCTGGGCGCATACCCCGCTGGGGTTGGGTGGTGTTTGCAGTGATCGCGGCGGTTTTGCTGCAGGTGTCCTGGAGTTTGTCCGGGATGGGAGAAACCGCCACTGCCGCCACCCCGCCGTCGCCGGCAAGTGCGCCGCATGGGCGCTATGTGGGGGGGCAAGCCTGCGTGAGCTGCCACGCTGCCGCAGCCAAAGACTGGTCCGGCTCGCATCACGATCTGGCGATGCAAACCGTCAGCGACAAAACCGTGCTCGGTGATTTCAATCAGGCGCGTTTCACTTACTCGGGCACGGGCATCACCTCCATTTTTTTCAAGCGCGATGGAAAATTCTTCGTCCATACCGACGGAGCGGACGGCAAGCTGGCGGATTTCCAGATTCAGTACGTGTTTGGCGTCACGCCGTTGCAGCAATATCTGATCGAGCTGCCAGGCGGCAAGCTGCAAGCATTGTCGATTGCCTGGGACAGCCGGACCAGGGAGGCGGGCGGCCAGCGCTGGTTCCATCTGTATCCGAACGAGAAGGTGGACTACAAGGATGTGCTGCACTGGACGCGCCGTTCGCAGAACTGGAATTTCATGTGCGCCGAGTGCCACTCGACCGACCTGCATAAAAACTATGACGCGGGCACCCAGCGTTATCACACCACCTGGAAAGACATCAACGTGTCGTGCGAGGCCTGTCATGGCCCGGGTTCCACTCACCTGGCGTGGGCGAAGCACGAGGCGGGCTGGGACAAGCTCCCGAACAAGGGGCTGGACGTGCTGCTCGACGAACGCCGCAACGTGCACTGGACGCTCAACCCGGCGACTGGTAATTCACAGCGCAGCGCAGATGGACAGCGTAGCGCCGCGCGTACCACCGACAAGGAAATCGAAACCTGCGCCCGCTGTCATTCGCGGCGCAGCCAGTTGTCTGAAGACTACGTGCATGGCCGCCCGCTGATGGACACCCACCAGCCCGCCACTTTGCAGCGTGGCCTGTATCACGCCGACGGCCAGATTCAGGACGAGGTGTATGAATACGCCTCGTTCAAGCAGAGCAAGATGTTTCATGCCGGGGTGACGTGCAGCGACTGCCACAATCCGCATACGCTCAAGCTGCGCGCGAGCGGTAGCGCGGTCTGCATGCAGTGCCACGCAGCGGTCAAATACACCGCCACCTCGCACCATCATCACAAAACCGGCAGCACCGGTTCGGATTGCCTCGCCTGCCACATGCCGACCAAAACCTATATGGGCGTCGATGTGCGGCGCGACCACAGTTTCCGCGTGCCGCGTCCCGATCAGTCCGTCAGCCTCGGCACGCCCAACGCCTGCACCGCCTGCCACACTGGCAAGCCGGCCAGCTGGGCGGCGGCGCAGGTGCTCGGCTGGCTCGGACGCGATGCCCAGGGCTTCCAGACCTTTGCCCCGGCGCTGGCCGCCGCGCGCACCAGCGCACCCAATGCCGAAGCCGGGCTGCTGGCCTTGCTGGACGACCCCCGGCAGCCGACCGTGGTGCGCGCCACCGCAGCGGAAGAACTCGGCGCCTGGTTGTCTCCCGTGTCGGTGCAGGCGCTGGCGCGCGCGCTCAACGATCCCGATCCGCAGGTGCGCAGTGGCGCGCTGGAAGGGATTGCGAACCTGCCGCTGCCGCAACGCTGGCAGTTGGCCGCACCCTTGCTGCACGACAGCGTGCGCACGCTGCGCATCGACGCGGCGGGGTCGCTCGCGGGCGTGCCGCTTGATCGCATGACGCCGGAGCAGCGCGCCGACATGGAACGCGCCAGCGCCGAATATCTGGCGGCGCAAAAACAGAATGCCGACACCCCGGAAGGCCTGGCCAACCTCGGCAATTTTTACGCCGCGCGCGGCGAGTTCGCGCCGGCCGAAGCGGCCTACCGCTCGGCGATCAAGCTCGATGCCGACTGGATTCCCAGCTATGTGAATCTGGCCGATCTGCTGCGCCAGATGCAGCGCGACCCCGAGGCCGAACAGACCCTGCGCGCCGGACTCAAGCGCCATCCCGACGCCGCCGCGTTGCACTTCAGCCTGGGGCTGTTGCAGGTGCGGTCAAAAAATCTGAACGCCGCGTTGGTCTCGCTCAAGCAGGCGGCCAGGCTGGCGCCGGAGGATGCACATTACAGTTACGTCTATGTAGTGGCCCTGCACAGCGCCGGCCAGACCCGCGAAGCGCAGGCGGTGCTCGGGCAGGCGTTGAAGCGGATGCCGGGCGACCGGGGTTTGCTGGAGTTGAAAGGGCAACTGGCTGCGCCACACTGATGACATTGCCAACTTATGTAGGGTGGATAAGCGCAGCGCATCCACCGATAGCCGATGAAGGTGGATGCACTACGCTTATCCACCCTACGGCTTACCACCCTACAGCCTGGATAAATAAAGGTAATTCGTGAGCAACTATCACCGAGCCTGCTTCCCCGGCGGCGTCTACTTTTTCACCGTCGTCACCCATGACCGCGCCCAGGTTTTCATCAATGAAGAACGCGTCGAGGTGTTGAGGGAGGCATTCCGCAAGGTGATGGCGGTTCGGCCTTTCCAGATTGACGCGATGGTCGTCTTGCCGGAACACCTGCACTGCATCTGGAGAATGCCGGAAGGCGACGCTGATTATTCCTCCCGATGGCGTGAAATAAAGAAAGCAGTCTCGCGCCAGATCGACACTACCACCAACAAACGCAACGAGCGGATGGTATGGCAGCGGCGGTTTTGGGAACACGCCATTCGCGATGAGGAAGATTGGCGCAAGCACGTGGATTACATCCATTTCAACCCGGTGAAACACGGCTTGGCGAAGCTGCCCGGCGAATGGCGTTGGTCGTCCTTCAGTCACGCCGTGAGCAAGGGGTGGTACGAAGATTCGTGGGGTGCCAGTGAGCCGACAACCATCATCGGGATGGATTGCGAATGACGAGCCGCACGCAAATGAGTCGATGCACTCGTAGGGTGGATAAGCGCAGCGCATCCACCATTGGCATCGGTGGATGCGCTGCGCTTATCCACCCTACGAAACTGGCATAACCAGCGCAATGTTTCCTGGGTTACAGTGGCACCCACGATCCGAAACATCCATCCGAAACCCGGCGTGCATCCCGCACCCACTATCTGAAAGGCATCCCCATGAAGGCAACCCCGACCCGCACTCCGCAGCGTGTTTTGTTCCTGGCCCTCACCGGCGCACTGGCCGGTGCCATGCTCCTGCCGGGCTGCTCGACTCCCGGGGGCGGCGGATCCGTCGTGGCATCCACCGCGACGTTCTCCACTGTTCCGCGGGTCGGCTTCCTGACCGACTACGACCGGCTCAAGCCCGTATCCGGACTCGACGGCGCGTTGTGCTGGAGAACCGGAAACGTCAACTGGAAACAATATGACAAGGTGCAGATCGAGCGCATTCTGGTGTCCATCCAGCCTGGCAAAAATCAGAGCGTAGTCGATCCCGGCGACCTCAAAACCCTGACCGATTATTTCCGTAAAGCCCTCGTCACGGCGATCAAGCCGACCGCGCAGATCGTCGACACGGCGGGGTCGGGTGTGCTCCAGATACGCGTTGCGCTGACCGATCTGGTGCCGACCGGCACGCTGGATAGCGTGACCGGCACCCTGGTGCCCTACGGTTTTGTTGCCGAGGCGGGATCTGGCGTGGCCAAAGGGCTGCCAGCGGGCTCCACCCCCTACATGGGCCAAACCGGTATGCAGATGCAGTTCCGCGACGGCGCCAGCGGCGCGGTGCTGGGCGAATGCGCGGATACCGAGATCGGCCGCAAGTACGCTGCCTCGGTCGACAAGGGCGCCTCCAACGCGACCACCACCTGGATCAATGGCTACATGGATTCGTTTTCGAGCTGGAGCTACGCGCAGGACGCCTTCAACAAATGGGCGATGGAATTTGCCCAGCGATTTAATCAATTGCGTGGCAACTAAATAATATGAAGCTATACCGTAACAGTCGGCGGAGAAAATCGAGCCAGACCATCGTTCCGATGGCTGGGTTTTTTTGTACGGCGGATTGATGCAATTCAATTCGCTGAAATCGAAGCAATGAAGGGAGTATGAATATGAAGCAAGGATTACTGTCCATCGCATTGGCTGCGACCGCGCTGTTGTCCACGGCAATGCCCGTGGCTGCGGCCGCCAAGCAACCCAACATCGTCGTCATCATGGGCGACGACATCGGCATGTGGAACATCGGCGCCTACCACCGCGGCATGATGGCCGGGCGGACGCCGAACCTCGACAAGATCGCCAAGGAAGGCATGCTGTTCACCGACTACTACGCCGAGGCAAGCTGCACGGCGGGTCGCGCCAACTTCATCACCGGCGAGCTGCCGATCCGCACCGGCATGACCACGGTCGGCCAGGCTGGCGCCTCGGTTGGCCTGCCCGCCGAGGCGGTGACCATCGCCACGGCGCTGAAGGCGATGGGTTACGCCACCGGCCAGTTCGGCAAGAACCACCTGGGCGACAAGAATGAGTTCCTGCCCACCGTCCACGGCTTCGACGAATTCTTCGGCTACCTTTATCACCTCGACGCGATGGAAGATCCGGCGCATCCCAACTATCCGCAGAACCTGCTGAATGTCGTTGGCCCGCGCAACATGGTGCACTCCTGGGCTACCACGACGGATGACCCCACCGATATGCCGCGCTGGGGCAAGGTCGGCAAGCAGAAGATCGAGGATGCCGGCCCGCTCTATCCGAAACGGATGGAAACGGTGGACGACGAGATCCGCGACCTCGCCATCAATTTCATGGACAAGGCCAAGAAAGACGGCAAGCCGTTCTTCGTCTGGCTCAACCCGACGCGCATGCACATCGTCACGCATCTCTCGCCGAAGTATGAAGCGCTGCGTAACTCGGAGAATGGCTGGTCGGAAGAAGAAGCCGGCATGGCCCAGCTCGACGACGACATCGGTCTGGTGATGAAGAAGCTGAAGGACATGGGCGAGGATGACAACACCATCGTTGTCTTCACCACTGACAACGGCACCGAGCTCTTCACCTGGCCGGATGGCGGTCAGACGCCCTTCGCGCAATCCAAGGGAACCGTCCTCGAGGGCGGTTTCCGCGTGCCCGCGATCCTGCGCTGGCCCGGCCATGTGCCAGCGGACTCGGTGCAGAACGGCATCTTCTCCGGCATGGACTGGTTCCCCACCTTCCTCAATGCCGCAGGCAACCCGAACATCACCCAAGAGTTGCTGAAGGGCAAGGAGATCGGTGGCCGGACTTACAAGAACCATCTGGACGGTTACGACCAGATGGCTGCCATCACCGGCAAAGGCCCGTCCGCGCGTCATGAAATCTTCTACCTCGGCGAAAGCACGGTCGGCGCGGTGCGCATAGACGATTACAAGTACCGCTTCATTGACCAGCCCGCTGGCTGGCTGGGTGAGAAGACCCATCCGGACGTGCCTTACATCACCAACCTGCGCCTCGATCCGTTCGAGCGCACGGGCTGGCCCAACGCGGGGACGAAAGAAGGAGGCCAGCAATACTTCGATTGGTTCAAGTTTGAATTCTGGCGTTTCGTGTTCGTTCAGCAGTTGATCGGCAAGGAAATCCAGACCTTCCTCGATTACCCGCCGATGCAGCGGGGCGCGAGCTTCAACCTCGACGCAGTCAAAGCGGAGATGGCGGCCAAGATGGCCGCGGCTGAGGCGGCGGCAAAAGGCACCGGCCAGTAAACCGGAATGAGCTTCACGGCGGGCGACTCGCAAGGGTCGCCCGTTTTTTTTGGCGTGTGCAAGGAGCAAGAAGATATTTATCAAGCGCCGCGCCTCGATGGTCTGCTCGGCCGCTATCCCGCCGCCGCGAGGAATCCGCCAAGCTCGCGCTGCTGCCCGATTTTGCGTTCTCGCTCGTGGGCGGGCAGGTGGGCGACCAGGTGCTCTCACTGCTGCATCTCAACCCGTGGCTTGCAACGGCCGGCATCGGCGTGTCGATCCCGATCTATGAAGGCGGGGCGCTGCGCGCGAAGGTGGAGATTGCCTCCGCGCAACAGGCGCAGGCGGTGGCCGCTTACGGAACTGTCGCGCTGACAGCATTTCGCGAGGTTGAAGACAGCCTGGCGAACGAGCAACTGCTGGCGCTGCAACTGCCGCTGGAGCAGCAGGCGTTCGACGACCGCAGCGCCGCCGTGCGCATCGCCAGCATCCAGTACAAGGCAGGCCGCCGGGACCTGCTGTGGGTGGCACAGCTACAGGCCGCGCAGCTCGCGACCGAGGCGAACCTCATCAAGCTGCGCGGCGCGCAACGCGCCAACCGGGTGCGCTTGCATCAGGTGCTGGGCGGCAGCTTTGACGCGACACCGGCCGCGACGCTGCCCACGTCGCCGCCGCGCACTTGAAGTCACCCCAATGATGCTGGATACACCCGGTCCGGCGCAGAAGCTGGGCTGGACGGTGATCAGCATATAGAACGACTGGAAGAAGATTTTCGCGTTCGAGTGGGTTGGCTATCGCGAAACTCGCCATAAGCGATCGTGCCTGATTGACATTTGAAATAGCTTACTGCAAAGTAAGGAATAACATATTCAGGAGGATTCTATGTCAACCGCAACCCTGACAAGTAAAGGACAAGTCACAATCCCTGCTGCGGTCAGAGCAAGGCTGGGCGTGGATGCCGGGGATCGCCTGGAGTTTATTGAAGTGGCTCCGGGGCGCTATGAGATGGTGGCAGCGACTCAATCGGTAACGGCGCTAAAAGGGCTGGTCCGTAAACCGGCCACCCCGGTGACAATTGAAGCCATGAATGCAGCCATTGCCGCGCTTGGGGCATCTGCAAAATGATCGGACTGGACACCAATGTGCTGGTTCGTTACGTGGCGCAGGACGACACGATTCAGTCACGCAAGGCTTCTACCCTGATCGAATCCTTAACGGTTGAATCGCCGGGGTATGTCAGCCTGGTATCGGTCGTCGAGTTGGTGTGGGTGTTAACCGGCTGTTATGCCACCACCAAAAGCGAGATGTGTGAAGTTCTGGAGACTTTGCTTCGTACCAAGGAGCTTGTTGTGGCGCAAGCAGAAACGGTGTGGAAAGCGCTTCGGCAATTCAGGGAAAAAAACGCAGACTT
>Ga0315268_10008080_pt1 | contig 11019 bp, 8 predicted proteins | sample C1_top_MG_FD_204535 | JGI IMG/M metagenome (GOLD analysis project Ga0315268, IMG submission 204535) | Sediment microbial communities from Yellowstone Lake, YNP, Wyoming, USA - C1_top | ecosystem: Environmental > Aquatic > Freshwater > Lake > Sediment | place: USA: Wyoming | collected 2017-08-01 | reverse complement strand
TTAGTGGCGAGATTCATGGCCACCGCGCCCATGAACGTACCGGCGGGGCGGGTCTGGGCGACTAGTTTCGGCCCGGTCACGTCCCAGGCGAGCATGTCGAGCCGCTGGCTCAGCGCCTCCGGGAAGCGTTGGGCCAGCAACCCGCCCGCCGAGCCGCTGGGGAACCAATACTCGTCGTAGAGGCAAAGCTTCATCCCCAGCCTTGCCGCCTCCTCCACCGCGAACCGATACTGCTCCAGGAACTCCGGCGTCATGAACGCCGGCGACATGTCCTGCGCGGGCAGGATGCCCACCCCGCAATAACCGCGCTCCCTGCAGGCGGCGAGCATCGCGCGCGTCCGCTCGGCGTCCAGCGGCCCGTTCCAGAACCAAAGCGGGCGCGCCTGCTTGCTGAACGGCGGGTTGGCAAAATCGCTCCGCAGCCTCTCGGCGGATTCATCGGGCGATCGCGCCTGCTCCGCCGGCGCTGGTTGGCAGACCGCCACAACCATCAGCCCAACCGCTGACACGATTCTTCGCGCGACACTCATCTGGCGTGCCCTTGCACGGCCGCAATAAAGACACACCTCCGCCGCGAAGCGAGCCTTTCCTCACCGCCCAGCACCCGCGCTCCTCTGCTCCCTTGCTCCCCGGCTCCTCTGCCCCTCCGCCCGTCAGTCGTCACCCGTCACTCTTATGCACCCCACCTCCCGCGCGCGGGCTAGGGTGTCGTTTGACTTGAGGCAACTGGGCGCGGGGGACAATGCCTTTTGCGGCTTGCTTGCGGGGTGGCGGAGGGTAAGCTGCGGCCAGTCAGGCAACGCAGACTCCGCCTATGCAAAAACTGGTGACGATTTACCTGGACTTGTCCGGCAAAAACCGTTTGTGGGCGGTCTGCGCGCTGGCCGGGGCCGCTTTGCTGGCGCGCGCCGCTGAGCCGGCCCCCGCCCGCCACTTTTACGTGCCGGAGAACACCAACTACACCATCGTGAAGTCGGTGCTCGACTCGCTGCGGTTTACGCTGGATAGGACGCTCAAGCCGGACGTTTACGGCCACTTGGTTTCCATCTCGAGCTTCGTTGACCCGGAAGGGCAGCCGATGGTTTGGCACGACTTCGGCAACCTGGAAGGGCCCGGCTGGGCCGCCAACGCGGTGGGCGGGGCCTGGGAGATTTACACCATGGGCCGCTTCCTCGGTCAGCTCGCCTGGCAAACCAACGCGCTCCTGATTCTTGACCACGTGTTGGACGGCAACTTCATAACGGAGAAGACCGGTTTCATCCGCGGCTACCGTGAAACGACCGCTGGCCGGTCCACCACCGGCCGGTTCTGCCTCAACTACAAGCACAACTCCGACTGGTTCTGTCCCGGCTCGATGGCCAAGGTGGCCTATCAGCTCCTGGTGTTCAGCGACGAGTTGGGCCAATCGCCGCGCGCCGGGCGGATGCGCCAGATCGCGCAGCGTTGCGCCGCCTGGCTGGCCAAGAATCTCCAATCTGTGCCCAACGGCTGGTTCCCCCGCCGTGCCACCCCTGACGGCAAGGTCTATCAGAAATCACCCGAGGGCGGCGACGACGCCTTTTGGCAGACCTCCGCCGACGGCTTGTTCATCCTCCAACTCCAGGCCGCGCTGACGGCCCACGAGTTGGCTGACTACAGGGCGGCCCTCAAGGAGAAGACCGCCACGTTCATGGGCGCTGGCGGCATCTTCGGCAGCATCAACCACGACACCTACGACCCGCACGAGAGCGTCGCTTACGCGGTGGCCTTCCGCACGCTCCTGGCCGTGGCGGACGCGCTCAACGACAAGTCCAGCAAGTCCATCCGCGCCTTCGCCTACGACAAATGCCTCGCCGGCCTGGACCAGTTCAAGATGAACGAGGACCGCCACGGCGTGGCCACCAAGGGGCTGCTCTACATGGAGAAATCATGGGACACCGCTTACCTGTGGGAGAACGCCGAGGCGGCGCTGGCTTACTTTGAAGCGGCGCGCGACACGCGCAAGCGCGACCGCGCCAAAAGCCATGAATACGAACTGGACGGCCTGGTCATCCTGCGGGCCATCGCCAAGCACCACCACGGCCCGCACGGTTTCCTGACCGAGGGGGTTGATTGGAACAACCACGTCTCCCAGAAACATCATATTGACCAAAAAGAGTTCGGCGACATCCGTTACACCGAGCCGTTTCTCAACAACCAGCACATCGCCGAGCCGACGCTCTACTACCTGGAGCACCTGGCCAGCAAATCCTCCCGCGGGGGCAAGACCCAGTGGCGCGACCCGGAGGGCAATGTGCTAGTGGAGTTGGGTGGCAGATGAGGCTGGCCGGCGGGCATTGACGCCACACGTTCCGTGATGCGTGATTCGTGGCCACGCACAGGCCACCCCGACCGGCCTTTCACGGATGACGCTTCACGCCTCACGCCTCACGCCTCTTCTTCTCCAAACCGTGGCGCTCGGTCAGTAACGGATGATCGCCGAAACCGGCCGGTGGTCACTCGGCCGCAAGCCGCGGTCGTTATCATGGACATCGCCGTTGAACTGATCGTAGGCGGCGGTCTCGACCTTGCAGGAATTGGGCTGCAAACTGAACGCCCCCTTGCCGGCCGCAACGGAGGGCGAGAGCAAAATGTGATCAATGAGTTCTCCCACCATCCGTCCGCCTTCGAGGGGATCGGCGAAGCGGACCGTTTGAGCCGTGGCGAGCGCGTCAGGGGTCATGGCGTGAGTGAGGTAGCTTTCTGGATTGAGGAGGCTCCCCACCAGTTCATCCACGATGTTATGCAGCAGGAATTCCTCCTCCATCAAGTCGGCGAATGGGCCATCGTTGAAATCCCCCATCAGCAGCAGCCCTTTATTGGGGCCAGCCTGGTGCAACTGGGCGGTGACGTACTTGCGCAACTGCGCGACTTCGGCGGAGAGCTTCTGCCGGGCATCCAATGCGTCCAGGACCGCGTCCCGTTCCCGATTGTCCCATTGGGCTTTGGTCTTGAGCTTGGAAAACTTGGATTTGGTGTGGACCACAACGATCTGAAGCTCACGGTTTGCCGAGGGTTTGAATTTCAAGACCAGAGGAACGCGGTCGAACTTGTGCTTTTTCTGGTCTTCCTTTCGGAATCCAAGCCACGGATAATAAGGAAAAGTGCCGCACAACAACTTCAGCGCCGGATCGGCCATGGGAATCTGAGCCACGCGCTTGGCCAGGGCCTTCTTGACCAGCGCGAACAGTGACTGATTGTTCTCGTTGGACTGAAACACAGCGTAATCGTCATGGAGGTACTTCTTCACGAACAACTCCATCTGCGACTTCAGGGGTGGCCCTTCCTCAATGCCGAGGATGTCCGGAGCGACCTTCTGAATCAGGCCGGCGATCCGCTTGCACAGGCCGGGAACGTCCCCGATCGCGGGAAGCTTGATGCCCCCCAGACTCTTGGCCGGAAACGTGGTTGGGATGGTGCCATCCCAGCCTTTCCAGACACCGCCGAAAATGGAAATCATCCATTCCGCGTTGAACGTTGCGATTTTTACTTCTGGCATACCTTGTTTGTCCTTTCTGGTTTTGGGTTCTTGTCGGCTGAGACTGGGGGGGCGCCCGGCGCCGGCGCGTGTCATTGGTTTAGGGCCGGTTCAGGTTGAGCGGCCATCCTGGCGACGATGTTCTGAGCCAACGCTCGGAAGTCAGCGTAAGCCTCCTGGGCGGCGACGGCGGGGTTGGCGAGCGTGGCGGCGGGCGGCCGGAAGCAACATTTGCAGCGTTTGCCAAGAAGGCCGGCGCCTTCCCGGACAACAGGGGTGTCGAAGTGTTCCGGAAGGCGCACGTGCTGGCCAATGGGAAGCGTTGTCGCCGCATCTGTCATGGCGCAAGACGACGCAAGGATGCGCTTTCGGAGGCAGATTAGCAGCAAAAAAGCAATGCGCTCCGGGCCACTATCCCATTGACGCTCCGCCGGCCTTTGCGCAGTATCCACGGGCAGGGTGCGATGGCCCAAGCTGCCGCGCCGCGGTGAGACTAAACTTGTGCCTCGGATCGGAAATGAACGTTGACAAGCTGTATTCGCAATTGACGCTTAAACCGGAGAAGAAGCTCGCCCTGGTAGTGCTGGATGGCGCGGGCGACCTGGCCATGAAAGAGCACGGTTACCTGACGCCGCTGGAGGCCGCCCGGACGCCAAACCTCGACGCGCTGAGCAAGGAAAGCGCCCAGGGCCGCCTCATCCCGGTGGCCCCCGGCATCACCCCCGGCAGCGGCCCGGGGCACCTGGGGCTCTTTGGCTACGACCCGTTGGAGTATGAAGTGGGCCGCGGCGTGATCGAGGCCCTGGGCCTGGGCGTGGAATTGCAGGCCGGCGACGTCGCCGCGCGGGCCAATTTCTGTACCCTGGATGAGGCCGGCGTGGTCGTAACCGACCGCCGCGCGGGCCGGATTGACACCGCCGTCTGCGCACGGCTTTGCGCGCGGCTCGCTGATAAGATCAAGCGCATCGGCGACACCCAGGTAATCATCAAGCCGGGCAAGGAGCATCGTTTTGCGGTCGTGTTCCGGGGCAGAGGCCTGGAAGGCCCGTTGACCGACGCCGACCCGCACAAAGAGGGCAAACCGATCCCGGTGGCGGCGCCCGTCAACCCCAAGTCGGCCAAGGCCAGGAAGACGGCCAAGGTGGTGGCGGAGTTCTTCAAAGCCGCCCTGCCGGTGCTCAAGGACCAGCGGCCGGCCAATGGCCTGTTGCTGCGCGGCATCGCCCACCAACCGCAAATGCCGCAGTTCGCCGACCGTTATCACCTCAAGGCGGCCTGCATTGCCGTTTACCCGATGTACCTGGGTTTGGCCCAACTGGTCGGCATGACCAAGCTCGAAGGCCCGCAAAGCATTGGCGAGGAGTTCGTGCGCTACCTGGCCGAATACGACAACTACGACTTCTTTTTCATCCACTACAAGCCGACCGACAAGTACGGCGAGGACGGCAACTACGAAGCCAAGAAACAGGCCATCGAGGACTTCGACACGGCCCTGCCGATCTTGCTGGAGAAGAAACCCGACGTGCTGGCCATCACCGCCGATCACTCAACGCCCTGCGCCCTCAAGGGCCACTCCTGGCACCCCCAGCCGGTCATGCTCATTTCCCCTTACACCGGCTGGGACAAGTTGGAGCGGTTCACGGAGACCGGCGCCAACGCCGGCTCGCTCGGCATCTTCGAGGCCAAGTACCTCATCCGCCTCATGCAAGCCAACGCGCGGATGCTGGATAAGTTCGGAGCGTGAAACGTGAGGGCGGATGCTGGATGCTGGATGCCGGATGCTGGATGGACAGGGCATGAGGCGTGATACGTGAAACGCGCCCCCGTCAGAATAGTTCAGAACCTCTTCCACGTTTCACGCTTCACGTTTCACGTTTGACGAATCGCAAATTGAACAAAGCGGTCATTCTCGCGGCGGGCAAAGGCACGCGGATGAAGGAGCTGACCGACCGGCTCCCCAAGCCGATGCTCAGACTCCGGGGCAGGCCCGTGCTGGAGCACATCATCGAAGGGCTGATTGCCGCTGGCCTCCGGCACTATTGCATCGTCACGGGCTGGCGCGCCGAGGTGCTTGAGGACTACTTCGGCAACGGCGCCCGGTGGGGCGTTTCGATCCAATACGCCCGCCAGGCCGTGCAGGACGGCACCGGCAAAGCGCCCGAGCCGGCCAAGGACTTCGTCGGCCAGGACCCCTTCTTGCTGACCTACGGGGACATCTTGGTGAAGCCTGAGACCTATCAGCAGATGCTCCGGCGCTTCGGCGAGGGCGACTTTGCCGGCGTCATCACCGTAACGCGCGGCGAAGACGTCACCAAAGGAGCGGTCAACTTCTTCGACGCGGGTTTTTGCCTGACGCGCTTGCTGGAGAAGCCGACGCCGGCGCAACTGCAGCAGTTACAGGCGGAGGGATGGTTGAAGCCAGGAGCGCCGGCTTGGTATAACGCCGGCATCTATATCTTCCGGCCAATCGTGTACCATTATATCGCCCGCCTCCAGAAGTCGCCGCGCGGCGAATATGAACTTACCGACGCGATAGTGGCGATGGCGGCGGCGGGGCACCGGCTCGCCGGTCTTGAAATCCCTGGCCGGTGGGTGGACGTGCGCGACCCAGCCGTGCTCGCGGCGCTGGAGCGGGGCGAGCTCTAGCGACTGGTCGGCAGGAGAAACCACGAAACACACGAAATACACGAAAGGCCAGACCAGACATGGGCGGTGATACAATCAAGGACGGAGCGGATGGACGGGGGGTTGGGAGTTGGCCTCGCCCCCGCTCCGGCTTCTTTTCGTGTATTTCGTGTATTTCGTGGTTCCTCTCCTTTTTCTCGCTGTGCGTCGTCGGCGCGCAGGTTGCCCCGGCGAAACCGAGTCCGCCACCAAGCGCCTCGCTGTTGGCCAATGGCGACTTCGAGCAGGCCGACCCGGCGGAGCGGACCAAACCGGCGGGCTGGGATAGACCGGACGGACTGGGCGTCCAATGGACGGAGGCGCCCGCCGATCCAGGGGGCGCGCCGCACGGCAAAGCCATCCGCATGGACACCGCCGTTTCCGAGAAGGCGACGGTCGAACAATGGCGCAAGACCGGCCTCACGCAGTGGGACATCCCCAAGCCGGCCAACAGCGCCGTCGCTGAGACCTACGGCCTGTCCTACTACTCGGCGCCCATGCCGGTGAAGCCGGGTCAGGCCTATCGGGTGAGTTTCGATTTCAAAGGCGCCAGCGGCGGCGCCAAGGTTTGGGTGCGCGGCTGGGGCATGTTCAACGGCCAGAAACGCCGGCGTTGGGAGACCATCGTCAACTGCCACGTGAAAAGCAGCCAATGGACCCATTTGAGCCAGGTGTTCCACCCCACCCGCAATCGCCCCGAGGTGACCGAGATGCGGGTGATGCTTTACGCTTACTACCCGGCCGGGGTCTATTGGTTCGACAACGTGAAGATTGAACCAGTGGCGGAAAGCGGGGTCAGATGAAACGACAGGCATGACGCTGAAGAAAGAGTTTGCGGTGGTGGCAGTGGCGGTGTTCCTGCTCGGAATGCTCACTGTGGCCTCAGTGACCTTCGTGCTGCCAAAGCAATACAGCAGCCCCGCCCGCCTGTCCGTAACGCGGAAGGGCGTCCAGGATTTCGCCGTGGACCAGCAGTTGGTGCAGGCCGAGCTGGGATTTTTGACTTCCGACGAGGTGCTCAAGCGGGTGATTGGGAAGCTGAGCCTCAGGCACAAGTGGGCAAAGCAGGCCGCCGGCGCCGGCCCCTTGGGAGCGCAGGAAACCCTCAGCCGGTTGCGGCGCCAGCTCCACGCCCGCCAAGTTGGCAAAACGGCAGTGCTTGAACTGCGGGCATCGAGCCAAGACAGGGACGAAGCGGCGGTGATTGCCAACGCCCTGGTGGTTGCCTATCACGATGCTCTCGCTGCCGCCGGCAAGCCGGTTGCGATCTCGCTGCTGGACTCCGCCGAGCCAGCCGTGCGGCCCTCTTTCCCGAACATCCCCTTGTGTCTGACGCTCGGGGCGATGCTCAGCGGCTTGCTCAGTGTCGGCGTTTGGGCTGGCTTGGGAGCTCTGGCCGCCCGCCGCCGCCCGCCGCGATAGCCGCGAACCGCTGAGTGACAGGGGGCGCGAAGCGTCTTGGCCTGCGGCAGTCCTCTGCCGCTTTCCCACTGCTCGCCCCCAAAGCGCCAGGGGACTGGCGCAGCCCAGACGCTCGGCGCGGTCGCGCACGAGAACGAGAGCGACAACGACTGTCGAGTCAACCCTTCGTTGCACCTTCTTTGCGACTTTGCGTCCTGGCGTCTTTGGGTTTACGTTTTCGGGCGAGGTGACCGATGGCAAAGCAGAGCGCAGGTTTGTTGATGTATCGGCGGGTGGGCGAAGGTATGCAGGTGTTGCTGGCGCACCCCGGCGGGCCGCTTTGGCAGCACAAGGACCTGGGGGCTTGGAGCATTCCCAAGGGCGAGGTTCAGGCGGGCGAGGACCCGTTCGCCACCGCGGTCCGCGAGTTCAAGGAGGAAACCGGGACAGAGCCGCACGGGCCTTTCCTCTCCTTGGGCGAGGTCACGCAGCGCGGGGGCAAGGTCGTGCGGGCCTGGGCGTTTGCGGGCGATTGCCTTCCCCAGGCGATCAAGAGCAACACCTTCATGATGGAGTGGCCGCCCCGCTCGGGGCGCCGTCAGGAATTTCCGGAAATTGACCGCGCGGAGTTCTTCGACCTGGCAGAGGCGCTGACGAAGATCAACCCGGCGCAAAGGGAGCTTGTCCAGCGGTTGGCCGCGATCGTGTTGGGGAAAACGCCAGCAGGGGGGCCGGCGGCTGACCAGAAAATGACGTAGAGCCACAGAGGAAACACCGATGAAACGCGGATCGGGCTGGAGCGCGGCATTCATGCCGCGTCAGCGTCCGTCGTTCCCAGGCGCCGCCAATGTCCTTGACGGCCGCAGCGGATTTTACTGAATCGGCCTGAACTCCGCGCCGCGGTCCACCCGCAGCGCGTCCGCCCCGTTTTCACGTTTAGGGCGCTGTATTCTTTTGCGGTTATCGCTGTATCCATCGCGCGCACTCCCCAGCAATTGACACGCAGGCAGCCAGTCCCTACCCTCGGCGCGTGACGACGAACGGGCGGCGCCGCTAACCCGCCATCCCCTATGCACCCGCTGGACCTCGGCATCATCGTTCTCTACCTGATTCTCATGGCCGTGGTGGGCTGGCGGGTGGCCAAGAGGGCGGCGCGCAGCGCCGAGTCTTACTTCCTGGCCGGCAAGAGCTTTCCTTGGTGGATCATCTGGGTGGCGCACGGCTCCAGCGGGGTTGACGTCACCGGCACGATGTGGTTTGTGATGATGTTCTTCATCTACGGGGTCAAGGGCATCTGGCTGCTGTGGATCTGGCCGCTGTTCAACGTCATCTTCCGCATGATGTACCTGGGCACGTGGGTGCGGCGCTCGAACGTCCTCACCGGCGCCGAGTGGATGCGGACGCGCTTTGGGGACAGCCCCGGCGCCCGGCTCGCCTACCTGAGCGTGGTGGTCTATGCGGTGGTCCACGTCATCGGGTTCCTGAGCTACGCCTTCCGCGGCATCGCCGAGTTCACCAAGCCGTTTTTCCCCTGGGACCTGCCGGTGGAAGCCTACGGCACGGCGATGTTGGTGGTCACCGGCGTCTATTGCGTCGTGGGCGGGATGTACAGCGTGGTGATGAACGACCTGATTCAGTTCGCGCTCAAGCTCGCGGCCGCCGTGGCTCTCGCGGTGATTGCCATCGCCGCGATCCGGCCCGAGCAGCTCATGGCGGCCGTGCCGGCCGGCTGGGACCAGTTGTTCTTCGGCTGGAAACTGGACCTGGACTGGTCGCGCCTGATGCCGCACCTCAACGAGCGCATCTACGGGCCCGGGGGCGACCGCTATTCGCTGTTCATGTTTTTCACCGGCATGTTGTTTCTCAAGGGCGTGGCCGTCAGCATGGCCGGGCCGACGCCCAACTACGCCATCCAGCACATCCTCTCGACGCGCAGCCCGCGCGAGGCCGCGCTGGAGAACATGGTCATGGCGGTGGTTTCGCTGGCCCCGCGCTTCCTGCTGATCGGCGCCATCGCCGTGCTGGGCATCGTCTTTTTCAGCCCCGACTTGGCCAAACTGGTGGCGGCGGCGGCGCAAACGGGCAGGCAGGCCAAGTTCGAGGAAATCCTGCCGCACGTGCTGCGCGCTTACGTGCCGGTTGGCCTGAAGGGCATCGTGATTGCGGCGCTGCTGGCCTCGTTCATGAGCACGTTCGTTTCGACCGTCAATTCCGGGGCCGCTTACGTGGTCAATGACATCTACAAGCGCTACCTCAACCCGGCGGCCCCGCCCCGGCGCTACGTGGTGCTGGGCTGGGCCACCTCCAGCGCCGTCATCCTGCTGGGCATCGTCTTCGGCTTCGTGATGACCAAGAACGTCCACTCGGTCACCAGGTGGATATGCTCCGCGCTGATTCCCGCTTTTGTCGCGCCCAACGTGCTCAAGTGGCACTGGTGGCGGTTCAACGGCGCCGGCTTCTTCGCCGGCATGGTTGCCGGCACCGCCGCCGCGCTGGTGCTGCCCCTGTGCCTGCCGCATCTGCACGAAGTGTTCACCTTCCTGATCATCCTGGCCTGGAGCACGCTCGCTTCGGTGGGCGTGTGCCTGCTGACCAAGCCCGAGAGCGACGCCGTCCTCAAGAGCTTCTACCGCAGCGTGCGCCCGTGGGGTTTTTGGGGCGCGGTTTATGAGCAGTGCCGCGCGGAGAACCCCGCGTTCCAGCCCAACCGGGATTTCCCGCGCGACGCTTTCAACATCGCGGTGGGGCTGGTGTGGCAAACCAGCCTGGTGGCTGCCCCGATCTACCTGGTCATCCAGCATTGGCCGCAGTTCTGGATTTCGCTCGGCGCGTGCGCCGTGACCTCGCTCATCCTCAAGTTCACCTGGTACGACCGCTTGGGCCCGGGCGAGATGTACATGTAACTGTAAATCGAAGATTGTCAATTTGCAATTTGCAATTTGCAATTCCCTTCTCGCTTCGGCGTTCTGTCGCGCTGTCATCTCTGGCGGCGGCCCTCCCACCGGCTTTGCGCATTCGCGAAATCTAATGCGCCAAAGAAACCCCTTGCTGCCGTGTGAAGTGTAAGCTATGTTGGCCCCAGCCTTGCGGCTGCCAATGTAGCTCAGCGGTAGAGCAACGGTTTCGTAAACCGTCGGTCGCCGGTTCAATCCCGGCCATTGGCTCCACTTCCTGCCCCTCGCGTCCCCTCCAAGAGTCCCTCAACATGAGGGACTTGTGCAGAGCGCGTTCGACTTCCGTCGCTTCCAACTTCGATGACCTTCAAAGTCCGTGGGACGATTTGCCCAAGGATTTGCCCAACCCTTCGGATGAATTGAGATGCAAAATCAGTTCACAGCCGTCCCACAGGATTTTGAAAAAAAGTGCTGGAACAATCAGTGTAGTCCTGCCACACGGCAGGGATGCAAAAGAACACCACCGTTCCAGCGCCATCGAAACTGAGTCTGCTCCGGCAGATT
>Ga0315268_10008079_pt1 | contig 11020 bp, 7 predicted proteins | sample C1_top_MG_FD_204535 | JGI IMG/M metagenome (GOLD analysis project Ga0315268, IMG submission 204535) | Sediment microbial communities from Yellowstone Lake, YNP, Wyoming, USA - C1_top | ecosystem: Environmental > Aquatic > Freshwater > Lake > Sediment | place: USA: Wyoming | collected 2017-08-01 | reverse complement strand
CGTTGCGTATTCCATGAGCTTCGCGACGGTGTCGATGTATACGATGCCACTGTAGAAGACGCACATGATCACGGAGTCGAATATCAGTTGCTTATTTCTCAATTCCTTGACTAGGGATCCCTTCCCATCCGAGCTGAATCTATCCATCTTGCCAGAGTATACCTCAGCAAACATCGTATACCCGCCAGCATGATGGCATCCTCCTCGCTCGGATGTGGCCATAGCGAGGCCTTCTCCCTTGGCTCCTCTTGGATCGTAGCCTCCAAGCTCGAGTCCTTTCACGTGCATCGCGAACTGATCGGATCCTTGTCCGACAACGTGGGAGAGATGTCTGACACCCTCAGCCATTTCGGCTCCGAGACCTTCCCTACGAGCGATCCTCTCAATTATCTCCGGAACCTTCGCATGCTCGCCAAAACTAATCTCAAAGTCGCGAAGTTTGTCTTTGAGTAGGCCCTTCTCGTGGCACTCCATCAGGAAAGCGATCACGTTTCCTGTGGTTATCGTATCTATTCCCATTCTATCGCACAAGTAGTCTGAAACCGCTACCGAATGTATGCTCTTGATTCCGCAGTTGGATCCTAACGCGTATATCGTCTCATATTCAGGCCCCTCGGTTACTGCGGTCTCTCCCTTGTAGTGAATGGAACTTACCTTTCCACACGCAACCGCGCATGCGAAACAAGCGGAATCTCTGGACACGAGCTTTTTCCTCATCCTCTCTCCGCCTATCTCCTCTGCGCCATCGAATACTCCTGTCTGAAAATTACGCGTTGGAAGCATTCCCAACTCGTTGAGCGTTTGGACCAGAGATGGTGTTCCGTAGAGCCTGTAGTCAATCATCTCTTGATCTTTCTTCAACGCTTCAAGTATGGATCTGATGCTCTCATCAAAATGCTCCATGTCATGCAGTTCAAGGGGCTCGTCTCCCCTGATAGCTATTGCCTTCATCTTCTTTGAACCTAACACTGCGCCGGCTCCGCATCGACCTGCCGCTCTCCTGCCGAAAATGATGTTCGCATACTTCACCAGGTTCTCTCCAGCGGGGCCAATACAGGCAATTTCAAAGTCCGCCCCAAGATCTCTGCGAATCGCGTCATGGGTCTCGATGGTATCCATCGTCCAGTACGGCTCAGCGTCAGACAATGTAGCTTCCCCATGATCGATGACGAGCATCGCTGGGGATCTAATGCGGCCTTGAAAGATCACCGCGTCATAGCCAGCGTACTTGAGTTCGGCTCCAAAGTGGCCGCCAGAGAGGCTGAATCCGTAGATTCCCGTAAGTGGCGACTTGAAATTCACGCTCACTCTCGACGAGCCGGGTGCCATCGTCCCAGTCAAGGGACCTGTGGCGAAGACGAGTTTCGCTTCCTCAGATAGAGGGTTTATGGTTGGTGAGATTTCTCTCGAGAGGAGCGCTGCTCCCAGACCTCTGCCTCCCAAGCATCCCTGAAAGGCTTCTTCCTGTAGGGATTCCTTCACAACTTTCCGGCGGGAAAGGTCAACCCTCAGAATCCTACTCTTAATCGAATCCAGAAGTATTCCTCACTCGTCGAGCCATTGAGAGGAACGAGCATCGATTTTAAAGGTTATCTATGAGCCGTAATCGGTACCGCAGCGTCTCTTGCGATGAGTTGAGAGGATGGAACATCGGTGAAGCGGCATCTGGTAAAACACGGAAACGGTATGCTCATTGATATGAAACGCGGAGACATCGCACTTGTCAGGACAGTTGACGGTGGTCAAGTTTCAGACCTCACGTTCATCGGCTTCGATCAAGCATTGACTAGGAACTTCAACGGATGGAGAAGGTTCAACGCGCCAAGACTGGTGACGACCTTTGACGAAGGAGACATGCTCGTAGACGGAGACTTGAATCCAGTTCTGCGAGTCGTGAAGAGCCACTCTTCTGCTGGTCACGACCTACTTTTTCCCGGATGCTGGAGGGAACTCTACCCAGACGGGCGCCGAGGATGCAGAGACATCCTATCCGAACTCTTCAACATAGAACGAAGGAATCTTCCTGCGATGGCAACAATGTTCATGGAAGTCAGAGAGATGCAGATTGTTCCCTCCCCAGCGAAGCCTGGTGATTATGTGGAGCTTGAGGCGCTCCGCGATACTATCGTGGGCGTGACATCGTGCCCCGATGATGTGGAATGCAACAGTAGGTCCGGAGACATAGAGGTCACTATCAAGAGCGGCAACGCAGGTCAATGAAGGACAGCGCCATGGCAGATCTACTGATCAAGAACGCCTCCATCTTGACTATGGATAGCGCAGGCAGCTACTACAAGCACGGAGCTGTGGCGATTGAGAAGAACAAGATAGTCGCTGTAGGCGACTCCGCGGTCGTAACGAAGGAGCACAAAGCAGAGAGAGTGATCGACGCCTCCGATATGGCAGTCCTTCCAGGATTCGTGAATCTACATGGACATTTGTCAGAGAAATTCATTTCCGGATTGAGCGACGAACTAGACCTCTATTCTTGGCTGAGCAAGCAAGTCTATCCAGCACTGCTGACCAGCACCGCGGAAGAATGCTACTGGATGACTCTGCTCGGCTGCATCGAGATGATTAAGTCTGGGATTACGTGTTACGTGGACACATTCGGGCAACTCTCAGAGAAAAGAGTGCTAGACAAGGTTGCTGACGCCGCATTGTCTTCTGGGATCAGGGGTTACATTTCTAGAGAGATCGAGGAGATAACTGGCGAGTCGGCTCAGCTTGCATTGGACGATAATCTACTCACGATGAAGGAGCTCCACTCGCGAAGCGTCAACAGGGTAAAGGTTAGACTAGCACCCGGCATCGTGACAACAACATCAAGAGAGCTTCTTGAGAAGGTGAAAGACCTCGCCTATCGTGAAAAGCTAGGAATCAACATGCATCTAGCCGAAACGAGAAGCGAGGTTCTGGAGTCCAAGAAGCGGTTCGGAGAAACACCTGTCAGGTACGCGTACAAAGTGGGGCTGCTTGGGCGCGATATGATAGGAGCTCACTGTGTCTGGGTGGATGACGAGGAGATCAGACTGCTCAGGCGGACTGGGACGAACGTAGCCTACAACCCGATCTCAAACATGAAGCTCGCCGACGGCGTAGCCCCAATCTGGAGGATGCTAAATCAGGGTGTCAACGTCGGCTTGGGAACCGATGGAGCGGCCAGCAACGACAACATTGACATGTTCTCCTGCATGAAGGCTGGCGCCTACCTGCAGAAAGTGCATCACCTGAACCCCACTCTGATTCCATCTCAGAAGATAATCGAGATGGCAACTATCAACGGAGCCAGGGCACTGCATGAGGAGAATGAGTTAGGTTCTATCGAACCGGGAAAGAAGGCAGATCTGATTCTTGTCGATTTGAACGCTCCGAACCTGACGCCTGTCCACGACTTGGCGAAACAGCTCGTCTGTTCAGGAGACAATGGGAACGTAGACACAGTCATAGTTGACGGTACGCTCGTCATGGAACATCGCAAGATACTACTAGTGAATGAGTTTGAGATCATCTCGAAGGCGAGAGAAGCCGCGGAAGATCTGATCTCGAGAGCGAAGATTCGGGAGCGCCTGAGTGGACAAATTCCAGGCGCATTCAATCTGCAGGATCATTAGATATAGACAGCACTCGATCAGAGACAACCTAGACATGTTCGTATGCGTGAGAAAGGGAGAAAGTCTCCCAAGGAACCCACAGGTCGAACCCCAACCACCGACGCTCACCGGAGGCTCTGGAGATGGCTCTCATGAATGCATCCGTGTCACAATGTGCCTGAGGAAGTGCGAGTAGAGCTATTCGCTTGAGCCAGTCCCAGTGCGCCTGCGACCTTGAGAGTGAGTCCAATCACTCTTCGCCTATATCTCTTGGCTACTTGAGGCTTCTCAGCGAGCCTGTATAACGTATTTCTGAATACGTACCTGCCTGCGCTGTTTTTCGCGGCGACTGTGATAAATGAGTAATGCCTGAAGAACTCGTCCTTTGCACTCTTCGAAGGTGATCTGCTATTACGAGAGCTTCTGATTCTCTGTTCGATCTTTTCAAGCATTTTCCTTGCTGAAAGGTCGCCTTCAGCCGCTTTTGCTTGTGCATACCCGAACGTGAAGTTCCAAAGTCGTTCGAAGACCGCTCTCTCTTCGCTGCGACGTCCAAAACTCGCTAGGGTTTCGAAATAGAGGAGCTGAAAGACCGTTGACATCTTCAACTTCAGGTTTCCGCTACACGCCTTCGATATTGTGCGGTACACCTCCGGTCTCTTGTCACTGCCGGAATGGAAGTCCAGGATCGCATCGAAATGTGAGGCGATGGTCGCCAATCTGCACACTCGCTTTTCTAGTTCGGAGAGGTCTCCCTTGTAGTCTTCCCGTTTCCTGAAACCGACATTCGGAGCGATCAAATCGGCCTTCATCCCCATTCGATCAGACTCCGTAAGGTAGAAGAACAATTCCTTCTCGGTTGTCAGACTTCTATACGCTTCATCCAAAGAGAGTTCGAAGGTGAATGATCTTCCTTGCATGGCGCCTCTCATATGCTCGTACATTATCTTGTTCACAAGAAGACTATTCCTGAACCTGATTGCCAAACGTGCTAGTTCCTCTTCACTAAAAGTAAGCTCGAAGGCGATCGAACCATTGCGATTGCGAATTGCGTGCGGTACTCCCGGATGATAGTACGCTGCCAGCGCCTTCCTCTCATTACTAGGCACCTGTGTTTCGTATTCAGTCTGAAGACGGCTCTCGGACCAACTTGAAGCGTCATCCACTTCCTCTCTGAATAGTGCCGACGTATCTGTTGTTAATCCAACGACCAACCTTGTCCGAGTTGCTTCGTCTATTACTCTCTGGCAGTAGTCTATTGATTCTTCTAGGCCGACTTGGTCGATCTTTGTCGAGGCACCACTATTTTGTGAAGTGTGTCCTCGAATTCTGCTTATTGCGGATGAGGGTTCTAAGGAGATTATGAGGTGGTCAATCTCCGTGCCGTAGGGTGATCTGCCGGATTTGAAACATTCCTTGGCAATTGTTCCGTACAACGCCGGAGCGTCAAGGCCCGTATGACCTAACCACTCAGGATACCGACCCGGACGAGCCTTTATCACCTCTCGCAAACTGAATTCTCTTCCACCTGAGAGTTGAAAATCGGCCTGGCAACCAGCTTTCTCGACCGCTTCTAAGAGCGGGGGCAACGAGAAAAGCATCCTTACGCCCAATCCAAGTCTGGGCGTCGTTTTCATGTTGCGCGGCAGTAGGCCAGGCAACTCTTGTTCGCCGAGTTTCAGCAGATTGTCGGCGGTGAGAGGACTCACGTAAGCAGTAATCCTGCAGTTCTTGTGTACCATCGTGCGGTAACGAGTTGCTTCGAGGAGAAGACTAGGTGACTCCTCATATGAGAGTGACGAACGTTCAAAACAAACTAGAGCCTCACGCATCTTCAACTTGGCCGCAAGATAGATCCTTCCTCTCCTCTGCTTCAGTGATAGCCACGAGGCTTCGGAAACCTTGATTCCTGCTGTTCTCGCTCTTTTGAGAATAGAAAGACGAATCTTTGCATCTGCTTCTCTCTCGAAGCACCCAAGCTGCACCAAGATACGTGCAAGTTTCTTGAGCTGAGTGGGTGGATCCGTTGCACGCGATGAACGATCGCGTAGCTCACCTTTGATCACTCAAATGCCTCCCTGCAGGCTAGCACTGAGAATAGTCTACTTGGCGGACCTTGCCCGTACGTGCAGATTCGAGCACCGCATCGCACACCAGGGCGCACTTGTAGCCGTCTTCGAAAGTTGCCCCGTAGGGCTCAACTGGAATCTCTCCGGCGACCGCCCTAAGGAAATGGTGCAGCTCGTTGACTATTGTCCCTTCGTATCCGAGAACATGTCCTTGAAGGTGTGGATACCACTCGGAATAGTAAGGGTGCTCTTCTCGGACGACCATGGTCTTACGGAATCCGCAATCTCCATCCTCCGTGGCACACACCTGCAGTTCGTTCATGCGTTCGAGATTGAATCTGACGCTCCCTTTGGGCCCGTTGATCTCCAGACTCAAGTGCATAGAATGGCCCGCGGATACTCTTGAGGCTTCGACTACGCCTATGACATCGGAATCAAAACCGAGAATCGCAGAGAAAGAGTCCTCCGTCTCCACTTTGGCCATCCTCTTCGAGCCTTCTTCAATCGGGCGCTCTTTGGTGAATGTGCGGGATACACCGAAAGCATTTCGCGGATCTCCGATCAGAAATCGAGCAAGATCGATGAGATGCGATCCTAGGTCAAGCAGAGATCCCGAACCCGCGCGAGAAGACGAGGTGCGCCAGCAGACCGGCTCTTTCGGATCATGCATATAGTTGCTCAGAAATTGTCCCCTGAACATGTATGGTGTCCCGATCTTCCCTCGCTTGAGAAGATCCCATGCCAATCTCACCGCGGGTACAAACCGGAAGTTGAAACCGGCCATATGTTTCACATTAGAAGAACGAACAGAATCTAGCATCGCGAGAGACTCCTCGGAGTTCCGCGCGAGAGGCTTCTCGCATATCACATGTTTTCCTCTTTGGGCAGCTTCTAGGCAAGGATCCAAGTGCATGTCATTCGGGGCTACGTTGTCAAGAACATCAATCTCTGGATCACCCAACATACTTTGCCAATCGACGAAAGCCCTCTGGTAATGATACCGCTCTGCAAACTCTCTTCGCCGAGTCTCAGAGGGGCCGGTAACACCAACGAGCTTTGCGCTCGTAGTTTGGGGATAGAACAGAGAGTCCACTCGCATGAGTGCGCTGGAGTGGGCCCTTCCCATGAATCCATAGCCTAACATTCCGATTCCTATTTGCTTGGGTTCATGCATGCTCTTGCGCCCTAGTTCGAGTTGACAGCAACAGGTTCCCCATTAATCCTTTTGCGCCGGAGGATCTAGTGTCGCCCACATAATCACGGGATTGAGAAAGCCGCGAGATCATATCGGAACGAAACCATGTATTATCCAGACTGTGATCAAGTAAACAGACCCAGAACCTTCATCATCTACAACGTGAACAGTCCACGTCCCCAGTAGATTAGAAGGATATCTCACCAATGGAGATCGTCTCGGCATGCTATGAATCAGTTGAAGACGTACCATTGAGGTCCAAGCGTCATTCTGCCTGAGGCCTTGAATCTTGGATGTACACAGGAGGATTGGCGAAGCGTCCTGACCTGATCGTAGGCAACGGTTGACTCTTGGCATGCAGCCACAGATTCTAATAATGAAAAACTCGAGAATTTGAAAAAATTACAGAGACACCTCAACGAGTGGTTTGCGAGTAAGTGGGGTCAATGGGCGATAGAAAGAGCTAGATTGCCCAGATTGGACTATGTTATGGTTTCAAGTAAACTACCCGCTCAACGAGAATCAGAGTGGAAGGCGGACATTTACGTTTTGTATTTTTTGAAAATAAAATACCAAGGGGATAGGCTTGTTGTTCTCCGGTCACATAGTAATTCGCTATTCAAACGATGTGAGTCGGTCGGATACAATGTTCATCGGTGGAGGAATCTTTGAGAAATTTCAAGCCATGGCTTTCATCGCTCTTGTGCTTGCTGAAACATGTTCTTGAATATCTTCCTCTGTATGTACAACTGAAATGAACTCGTGTTCAGACTGCAATGGATGGAGGTATATTCCCTGTTTCATCAACTGCATCTGATATCTTGGAAACTTGCTGGTGTCTATTTTGAAGAAATCCCTGTAGTTCGTGACCTCCTTGAGTTCTGTGAAGTACAACTGCCCGCCAGCTGCACCAACGCTCTGGAATATTGCCTGAGTCTTTGTGCTTTCTATAGCATCCTCTAATCCTTTCTCGAGCATTTCGGCCAACTTGTTCAGATGTTTGTAAGCTGCATAGTCATTAGCACTCAGAACATTTAGCGAAGCCAAAGCCGCGGCCATGACAACAGGATTTGCATCGTAGGTTCCGGCATGGAAGATTTTCCCAGGAAGTACTTCTTTCATAATTCCACTCTTCCCTCCGATTGCGGACACCGGAAAGCCTGCACCTAGGGCCTTAGCATAAGTAATTAGGTCAGGTTTAAGATTGTAGTATTCAGCTGCGCCACCCGGCGCTATTCTAAATCCACTAATGACTTCGTCAAGAATGAAAACGACATCGTTTTCTGCGCAGAGTTCCTGTATGCCCTTCAAGTATCCATCCTTAGGAGGGATGCATCCATTGTTCATCATTATAGGCTCTGATATCACTGCGGCGATTTCGTTAGCTCGTCTTTTTATCGTCTTCTCCAGAACCTCCAGATTGTTCCAAGGCAAGACGATCATGGTTTTCATAGTATCCTCTGGTATTCCCCATGTAGATGGGACTTTGTAAGGTGCGTAAGGAGGACCTAATGGCGGAACTCCCAGGGAGGTTAACATTGCGTAATCACTCCATCCGTGATAATTGCCCTCGAACTTGACGATCTTATCTTTGCCAGTGTAGGCTCTAGCAAACCTCATAGCATGGAGAACCGCCTCAGTTCCACTGTTGGAAAATCTGACCATGTCAATGTGAGGACACATCTTGAGGATTTTTTCCGCTACCTTGATCTCTAGTTCGTCTGTTCCACAATACATTGTCAAACCTTTGTCAAGCTGTTCTTTGACTGCTTTCATTAGCTCAGGATGCCCGTGTCCAAGTATGTCCGGACCCATTCCCATGGCAAAATCTATGTATTCATTTCCATCTGCATCCCAGATTCTTGAGCCTTTTCCTCTGACGAAGTTGATTGGATAAGGAACACCATAATAGCTCCAACATCTGCCGTGCGTACTCGCTCCCCCAGGTATCACCTTCGTAGCACGTTGATAAAATTCCCAAGATCTTCTGGTGTTTAACCCTGGGGCATATTCCACGTACTTCGTCTCGGTCTTTTCTGGAGCTTGTGTGTTTGTTTGGGCTGAAACCATTTCTATGCGCCACCTCAGATCTCAGGTGCCACAACGTGGATGGCCTTGGCAACTCTCTCTGTATAGTTGACGTAGTAGTGTCTAATTCCTTCGGGGATGAACATGACTTCCCCCTCTTTGACTTCGAAGGTGTCTTCAGTGTCAGGCAAGAACACTGCCATAGGTCCGTCAAGGACATAGAGGGCTTCGTCTCCTCTGTGCACTTCCGGATCGGAGGCACGGACTGTTTCTCCACCTGAGGGAAGCTCGATTGTTGAGAAGTGTATGAAGTCGTTGCTCACGTAGAAGGTTTCAAGCATGGGGTGATCCTTGCCATGAATGACCTGCAGCGCGTCGCGCCGCGTGATAAGCCAGTGCTTTGGAGGCTTCTTTCTCGCTTCCGGTCCGGGGACAGGATACTTTCCAATCGATTCAGGGCCCATTCGCTTTCACCTACTCAGACTTGAACAGCTTGTGCTTCGTGGGGAACTTCGGTGCGTGGGTTACTCCTTTCCCATAGATCTCGGGGGCGATTGCATACAGTAGCACGCATTCTTCATTGGTGAAGTTGTATCCGAAGTGCCAAGCTCCTGCCGGTTGCCAGACAACGTCTCCTTCGCGCGCTTCGGTAACTTGGCCTGTCTCGGGATTGAGCTGCGTTATGGTTCCCTTCAGGATCCAGTAGACTTCATCGCCTATGTGGACGCTCTCTGGCAAATACTTGGATCCGGGGGCCACTGTGAATATTCCGAAGTGCAGTTTGTCGGTGCTTACGAACAAGTGGCTGAGATTGCTGAAATAGGGAGTCCCCAAGGGACTTCCCGATGCGGGTAGTACAAACGCCTGCTCTTTCTTGATGAGCATAGGCTTTTTTTCATTGGCCGGAAAAGGAAAATTACCTATCTTAGCCGACATGATGTCACTTTAGACGTTTCGCCTAAACAAGCTCATCAAATATAAATCTTGTCAAGAGTTGACTAGCGAAGTGCACAGATCGAAGACAGCAAGGTACTCGCTAGAAACGAGTACGCACATCGTCATTCAGGTTGGCTTGCCAGTCGCGCCGATGTCATGCCGAATGCAATTGGATTCACTGATATCAGATATCATATCTGTACTTGTTGAGCAGCTCGCCGCCCTTCTTTGTTACAAGCATGAGCTCTTCGAATCTTGAGGCACCCAGCCCCTGAACGCGTATCCATGGCTCTATCGAAATCACCATTCCATCCTTCAGTTCCATGTCCGCACCGGGCACGTACCAGAGGCTCTCCATGTCAAGACCCATACCATGCCCGATAAACATGACAGGATCAGGTTGCGACATGTTGTATTGACCTGTCTTCATTCTCTCCTTTACGAAGTCGTTGGTCTTTTGCATCCATTCGATCCCCCTCAGTCCAGACCGTCCAATCTTGGCGACGTAGTCTGTTGCTTCACGGCCTAGTCTCACAAGATCCCGCCTAGGCTTGGATGCCTTTCCAGCTATGGTTGTTCTAGCCACATCGAAGAAGTATCCATTGTCGTCCTGTCCGCCGAGGTCTATCATGACGATGTCATCTTCCTGGATGACTCTATCTCCGGCCATGGGCCACGCAATAACGGACTCACTATTTGGTCCGGATTGAACATCATTGAAAAGGACGCGTTCGGCCCCTTCTCTGAGCATAGTTGCCGCGGCAACTGCTCCCACGTCACGTTCTCTGACTCCTGGTTTCACGGCATCCACAGCTGCTCTGAGTGCCTTATCGGACAACTCGGCTGTCTTTCGCATCAGTTCAATCTCGTTCGCGCTTTTGATCTGTCTCAATCCTTCGATCATATGATCGGCGTATTCGAACTTGACTTTTGGAAGCGCTTCTCTCATCAGTCTCATCAGGAATGCCGCGATTATGTCCTCCCCAGCAACACCGATCCTCGCACTGTCAAGATGCTTCTCGCGCACAACCTTGCTCACCATGTCGACGATATCCTCAGGATAGTCCCTTGTATCCTTGATCGCTATTTCAGAATCGTATGGAACCTCTGCTTTGATCAGAGACGGTTCATTGTCAACCGGAATAAGAACGCACGAGTCCGCCATTCCTCTCCTGAGGGGCTGGCCAGGTAGACTCGAA
>Ga0315268_10008078_pt1 | contig 11020 bp, 10 predicted proteins | sample C1_top_MG_FD_204535 | JGI IMG/M metagenome (GOLD analysis project Ga0315268, IMG submission 204535) | Sediment microbial communities from Yellowstone Lake, YNP, Wyoming, USA - C1_top | ecosystem: Environmental > Aquatic > Freshwater > Lake > Sediment | place: USA: Wyoming | collected 2017-08-01 | reverse complement strand
AACCGGTCTGGTCAGCAGCCCAGTTGAAGGCCGCCACATACAGGAAGATAAGGCTGGAGTGAACAGAACTGGTACAAAAAGAGTAAGATCCCGTTTGTAAATAACGGGTTAAGCTCGTGAAGGGTTTCCCATACAGAGACAGGTAGTCAATTCACCACAAGCAGGCTAATAAAAGGAATATGAACGTGAATCGTACTGCAGCCGTACCGTAAATCTGGCAGTTCACTGCAATAGTATTCAGTGAGGTGCGTTCTATTTCGACTGACGGCACCAAGTACGCATACAAAGGCCTGTCGCGAGATAGAGCTTTGTTTATTCGACAATCGGAAACGAACAAGGGGTGTGAGGGGAAAGGAGGGTCTACGTTACTAACATTTTTTATTTAAACACATTTCAAAAAAGACTTGCACCCGCTCCCTCACCTGCTCCACGCTCACACTGGACTGGACCCGGGACGCGAGCAGATGACCGAACGCGTAGTTCTGCGCAAAATAGTGCGTGAACTGCTTCAGCCTGCCAAGCCGGTATTCCGGCCTGAAATGCGCTTCCAGATGATCGATGAATGTCGTATATACCAGCGGCAGTGACACGCGAGTCTCCGGCGTTATACATCCCCCAAGTTCTCGATCAATCTCCGCGAACAACCAGGGTTTGATCACCGCCCCGCGGCCGATCATCAGTCCGTCAACACCTGACACGCGCAGACAATCCCGCGCATCCTGAACAGAGAAAATCCCTCCATTGGCTATTACTGGAATGGTAAGCCGGCTCTTTACCTTGCCCGCCCATTCCCATCGCGGCCGCCGCGCAAAGGACTCTTTCTTGAGCCTGCAGTGGACCGAGATCATGTCAATGCCCTCATCCTGGAGCATGGTGCAGAAGTCCTTCAGCTTTTGCTCGTCAAGCTCAATACCGAGCCGGATCTTTGCGGTCAAAGGCAAGGACGTTCTCTTCCGCGCTTCTGCTGTAATGATGCGTGCGTCCTGCGGCTGCTCCATCAATCCGATGCCCGCACCGAACCTGCCGACCATAGGCGCGGGACAGCCCATGTTCAGATCGATCGCATCGGCCTTGCACGCGTGCAGCGCGTCAATCGCGCGGCCGATCTCTTCGGGTGTTGAGGTCAGGAGCTGGTACGAGAGCGGGGTTTCCGATGCGGTCCTGATCAGGTAAGGCGAGATGCCGGGATTCTCCGTGGGAAGCCTTCTCGCGGACAACATCTCCGTTGACAGCAGACCGACCTTGCCGAACCCGGCCATGACCTGCCTGAGCGCGGTGTGGGTGAGGCCTGCCATGGGCGCGAGCAGCAGCGGCGGATCGATCTTGAGGTTTCGGACCAGGATCGGTTTGAGCACAGACTGCATACCTGTAGCAGTCGCGTTCACGCGGCCTTCACCCTGTTCCTGCCGTCATGCTTGGCAGCATACAATGCAGCATCAACGAGCTTGATCAAATGGGAAGGGTCCTGACCCAGCTCCGGAACAAGCGACGCTACGCCGAGGCTGATGGTCACAACGCTTGCCGCGGACGAATGCGCGTGCGGTACGCTCAGGACCTCGACCGCGATCCTCAGTTTTTCAGCGATCTCCCTGGCGCCCCGGATGTCCGTGTCCGGCATCACCACGATGAACTCCTCGCCGCCGTATCGGGCGACCAGGTCCGCCGGCCGCTTCATGGTCTCTGCCAGGATGGCCGCCACTTTCTTGAGGCAATCGTCCCCGCCCAGGTGCCCGTAGTTGTCGTTGTATGCCTTGAAAAAATCGATGTCCAGCATGATGAGCGACATCGGACGCTTCTCGCGTATCGCGCGGCGCCATTCCCGATCCATGAACTCCTCGAAGCTGTGACGGTTCGCGAGCCCGGTCAGGCCGTCGATCATGGAGATCCGCTTCAGGAACTCATTCGCCTTGCTTACTTCGTCGAGCAGATGCAGGTTTTCGAACTTCAACGCGATGGAGGTTGATATCGACGTATGGTGCTTGAGTGAATAGGAATGGATAGTGAACAGGTACAAACAGATAAGGATACTGATACTGTACCCGTATTCTCCTCCTTCGAAAAAACAGCGGATTGCGAAGAGCAACATGGCCGGGCCCGACCATGCAAGGGGACCCAGGCGAAGGGAAGAATGGGAAACGGTGGTGGATGAAGCCAGGCTTGCGATCACCAGCACGAAAATGGACATGATCACCGGGTTGCCCGCGGGAAAGATCAGGAACGCGGCGCTGCCCCAGATCGTCCCCGAGATCAGGGCGCAGACGAGATACGCCTTCTCCCAAAAAGCGCCGTCAAAATCCGTGTCGCGCACGCGCACGAACCGGTAGTAGAGGATAATCCTGCTGACAACGATCGCCAGCACGAGCGTGATCCATATGGCGATGTCCGCAAGAGGAACGAAATCGCGCACAATAAAGGACAATACCAGCGCAACAAAGAACGACGTGGTCTGCATGGTCGGAAGCTGATAAAAGACCAGGCGCACCTGCTCCTGAAGTATCGCGGGTTGATGATTCATAGTCAATGTTTCATTGTTCTTCATAAGGACCGATCCTCTGCACTGTTCTGATCCGGCACAGCGTGCATCGACTGAATGCATCAACCGATGCCCGAGCATAGCAAAGGGCAGTGCCGAAGTCAAACAGAGGGCCAGCGCACCGCATCCGTGAAGCGTGCAAACCCCGAATCGATCAATACGCCGGTTCTTCTCTTGTTGATTTATTCATGCGCTCAAACTACAGTGATTTACCTGCACTAACCTTCATGAATGTTTCAAAATACCTCTTTTGTTTATTTTATGCAATGTTTTGCACTGGCACAATTACCACCTTTTTTATATGGAAATACTAAAATTATATGATATTATACTATTGCATGTTTTTTTTCACATGCTCCAGGAGGTGCGTCATGCGGACACCGAAGACCAAGGGAACCATAAAAGAAGGCGCTGCCCCTCATCCGAACGACCGCAAGCACCTTTTCTACAGCAAGTCCATCGAAACCCACCTGTTCTGCGATGTCGGCAGGATCATCGCTTCCGAACTGGAGCCGGTCGAGCTTGTCCAGAAGATCATCGCATCCCTGAACAAAGCGATCCAGTTCGAAGACGCCTCGGTCTATCTCGTCAAGAGCGACCTCACCGGTCTGGTACCGGTCTATCTGCGCGATCCCGTGTTGCGCAGCAGGATGTCCGAGCCCGTGTATTTCGACACCGGAGCCCCGGGCGAGATCGCGGCCAAGGGCGAGCCTCTTTTTCTGGAAAACGCCTCGCTCCACGAATCCTTTCTGCATCATCCCGACGAGACGCAGAAGCCGGGAAGCTATATGGGCATACCGCTCATGAACGAGAACCGTATCGTCGGGATCATGGGGTTCAGCCACAGCAGGCCCTCCGCCTTCAGCGTGGTGGAGTTCGACCTCCTGCGGACCCTGTCGCACACGATCTCTGCCGGCCTTGAGAAAGCGGAGCTGTTCAGGAAAACGCTCGAAAGCGCGCGCACGGACGAACTGACCGGCATGCTCAACTACCGTGTGCTTTTGGAGAACCTTCTCAAGGAGGTCAGCAGACAGGTGCGCTCGGGCAGGCCCTTTTCCTTTATCATGGTCGACATCGACAACTTCAAGCGCATCAATGACCGCTACGGACACCTGGAGGGCAGCAGGGTGATCGCGCAGATGGGCGCGATCCTCCGCGAGGCATGCCGGTCGGACAGCACGGACACCTGCTTCCGGTACGGCGGGGAGGAATTTTCCGTCCTGCTTGCCGAGACGGACCGGGAGGATGCAATGATGGTCGCGGAGCGGGTACGGAGCACGATCGAGGAGTTCCCTTTTTCGATCAAGGCCATGCACCCCTCGGAGGTCATCACCGTGAGCCTCGGGGTATCGACCAGGCGGAAGGACGACGCCAAGGACATCTCGGCAGTGATCCATGAATCGGATATCGCGCTCTATCATTCAAAATCAATGGGAAAGAACCGGGTCACCGGCTACGACGAAACATTGACCATGCCGGGCGAGAAACTGGACCGGGATGAGTGGAAGCCCTAGCGTGACCGCGGACCAGGAAGAACCGCTCAGGTCACCAGGAACGTGTTTCCTCGATTTTGCTTGACCGCCTCCCGATGTTCTCACAACTCCCTGCTACACCTTCTCGAGCTCAGATCGAAAATAGCCGAACGCCTCCTGATCGAAAATGCAGAACTCCACCAGTTCCAGCCGCGAGGAGCGATCGCCCCTCAGGAACGCTGCTGTCTCACGGACCAGGATCGCTGCGCACCGGTCCTTGGGAAATCCGAAGATGCCGGCGCTGATCGCGGGAACGGATATGCTCTTCAACCCTTGCGCGGCGGCGAGAGCAAGCACGCTGTTGATGGCCTTCTTCAGCTTCGCGTTCTCATCACCTTCCCCCATGCGCGGCCCGACCGTATGGATCACGTGACGCGCCTTCAGATCCCCGGCAGAGGTCATGGCTGCACCGCCGACCTGCACATACCCGATCCGGTTGCTTTCGTCCTGGATGACCTGTCCGCCTTTTCTGACGATCGCGCCCGCGACCCCGCCGCCGTGCTGCAGCGCGGTGTTCGCGGCGTTCACGATCGCGTCCACATCGCGTTCGGTCAGGTCCGCCGAGACCAGGCGCAGCACGGTGCGGTTGATCTGTATTTCAAACATATCCATGTCGCGCCTCCCCTCATGCTGCCGGTTACTCTTTGCTCTTGAAGCTTGCCTTCTTCTTCGCCATCTCAACAATCGGCAGCGCAGGCACGTACTTGATCCCGTACGTTCGCTCAAGGCTCATGTCCTCGGGCAGGGCATCCAGGAGTTTCATCGCCACCTTCTGGTCAGCCTGCCGGTACCGCAGGCTCGCCTCGACCGCGACCGCGCCCTGCTTTTTGATCGGCGCAACGCTGAAAAAAGCGTCCTTGAACCCCCGGGGCGGAATGGTCTCGTGCTGCGAAAAGCCCGTTACCTGCCAGGGATCGATGGCAAAATGAAATTCCGTGTCCATGCCCTCGGACGTAAATTGACGCGTGCCGGCAATGAGCGTTCCGGGGCTGTCGAACCCGCCGCTTGTCAGCACCACGTTCCCTGCCGCGTCCCGCGCCGTGACCTCGAGCCACATCTGCCGCACGTTCGTGAGCGAGGTCGGCAGGTTGTGGCCGGCGCGGATGTTCCTGACCCTTACCCTGACCTCGGCAAGCGCGCCGTTCCGGTACACGGGCGACAGCTCAAGCTCTGCTGCCGCCTTGAGCTTGGCAACAGCCATCTCGTACTTCTGCTTCAGGTTGGCTGCAAGCTTCTCGTCACCGGCCTTCCGCGCAGCGGTCTCGGCTAGATAGTACAGCAGATAGTTCGCGCCGCCGAAATAGTGATGGTACTGCGAACGGTCCGGCTTCGTTAGCGTGTCCGCGGTGCGGATAAAGGTGGCGATGTCCACCATGTGGCAGTCCTGGCACAATATGCCTTTCTGTGCGTACGTGCTGCGCTTCCATTCCGCATACGTGCTCTCCAGCGGGAAATGGCTTTTGTAATGCGTGATCTGATGGCAGGCGGCGCACAGCTCGACGTTGACATGGAGGGAGGATTCCACGCAGTCATGGAACCCGCCCCCGCACCCTTCAGCAGGTTTCGACGGCCCATACTTGGTCAGTCGCACGCCGTCCGCGGTCTCCTTACCCGGAGTCAGGATGATCGAACCGTTCCCGGGTTCACGGCTTGGCGTTTCCCGGTGCGTGACGCCGCTTACAGAGTGGCAGATATCGCACGACACGCCTGCCAGTGCTACCTTGCCCAGGCCTTTGAGGCCCGGGCCCTTGATCTCCCCGGTCACCATGCCCGCCGGTGAATGACAACCCTCGCACTGGCGCGTGACCTCATGGCCCACAGCCTTGAACCCCTTGTTCAACTCGCCCTGGTATACTGGGTCCTGGAATGCAAGGGCATGTGCAGATCCCGTCCACTCCTCGTACTGCTTCGGATGGCACCCTGCGCAGACCTCGGGCTCGGTGAACGGCGCTTTGGACTTGTTCCACTTGACCAGAGAGGGATAGTAGGGATAGAACTCGCGGTCCACGGTAAAGTAACTGGACTCATCGCCACTGCCCGGAGTTGACAGGAATAGGGAGAAGATGACGGCCGTGCAAAACAGGATGATACGCGTGTGCTTCATGAAGGCCTCCTTCATATGGTTGTAGTCTTTCACCGCAGGACGCAGAGGAATACCCGTTGATCTTGTCGATTCAGGAAGGCATCGCAGCCTGATGTAATTATATCCTGATTCTCTCCAAAAGCAAATCTGCAACATCACAACGGGTCCGGCTGATATGAGATTGTGAAGCCATTCCTACCTGTGGTATAATGTTCCCACTATGGAAACGATAGACCTTACCGGGCTTGCCCCGGCCGTAGCATCAAAGATGCGCCCCATGATCAGCGAGATCGCGAACGCCCACGCACCGAACCTCCACTCGATCCATATCTCCGGCAGTGCTGTTCTGCAGGACTACGATGAAAAACTGTCGAACGTCAACTCGGTCGTTGTCCTGCATTCCATGGACCTCAAGTTCATCGAGTTTCTCGCACCGCTCGGGAGGAAGTACGGAAAGAATAGGATCGCGGCGCCGCTCATCATGACGCCGGAGTACATCCGCACCTCCCTCGATTCCTTCCCCATCGAGTTCCTGGACCTGAAGCTCATCCACAGGACCGTATACGGCAGCGACCTCCTGCAGGACCTGCAGATCGGCAATGCTGACCTGCGGATCCAGTGCGAACGGGAGGTCAAGACCAAGCTCATCCACCTCAGACAGGGATACCTCTCGTCGCTCGGAGAAAAAAAGCAGCTCATCGAGGCCCTGGTCCGCTCGTTCACCGGGTCCATGGCCCTTTTCCGTGCGATCATCTTGCTCCTCGGCAAACAACCTCCCGTCCCGCGAAAGGACGTGATACAGCTCTTCTGTTCAGCGACCGCGACCAGGACCGGCATCTTTGATGCACTGCTCAGCCTGAAAGCCGGAACGCTCAAGCCTTCGGAGCATGAACTACGCGCCCTGTTCGAGCACTACTATGAGGCGCTCGAGTCCGCAGGAAGGACCATCGATGCCCTCTCCGCTTAACAGGCTCATTGCTGCGGCGGTTCTTTTTCTTGCGCTCGCTGCTGCGCCCGGCCTTGCCTCGACCCCGGAACCGCCCGCAATACCGCGGGACTATGTGGTCGACCTTGCACAGGTGGTGCAGCCGGAGATGCAGCGCAGGCTGAACGCGTCCCTTCAGGAGCTCGAACAGAAGACCACGGCCCAGGTCCTGGTGCTGACCGTCGTGAGCCTCGACGGGCAGAATATCGCGGATTTCGCGCTCGACATAAAGGACAAAAAGTGGAAGCTCGGCCAAAAAGGCAAGGACAACGGCGTGCTGATCGTTGTTGCGGTCAAGGACAAGAAATACCGCATCGAGGTCGGATACGGGCTTGAGAGCACACTCCCCGACAGCCTGGTCGGCTCGATCGGCCGGGAGCATCTGGTCCCGTGGTTCAGAAAAGGAGATTACAGCTCAGGTATCGCTGCTGCGACGCTCGCCGTGGCGACTACGATCGCTTCGCATGAAGGGGTGCAGCTCACCAACGCCGGCGGACCGAAACAACCCCGCAACAACCGCGCAGTCAAACCGCTCAGCATGTTCAACAAGATCGCCCTGGCAATCCTCGGGATCATTGTCGTCGGCCTGTTCATCGCCAATCCAGGCCAGTTCCTTCTTATCCTGATGGCGCTCCTCATGGGCGGCAACAGAGGCGGCTGGTCCGGAGGCGGCGGAGGGTTCGGCGGGGGCGGCAGCTTTGGCGGAGGCGGAGGAGGAAGCAGCGGAGGCGGAGGCTCGTCAGGAGACTGGTAGTTAGTTAGGAAACGACGTCCCTCTCCCTTGGGGAGAGGAGATAAAAGCGAACGACAAACAGGAGGGACACATGAACAACGGAGTAAAAGTACTGCTGATCATTCTCGGGGTCATCGCGATCGGGGCCATCATGTACGGCGTCGGAGAATACAACCGGGCCGTGGCCATGGACGAGCAGGTGAAATCCCAGTGGGCGCAGGTGGAGAACCAGCTGAAGCGGCGCTACGACCTGATCCCCAATCTGGTCGAAACGGTCAAAGGGTACGCAAAGCATGAAAAAGAGCTGTTCGAGAACATTGCTAATGCGCGCACGAAGTATTTCCAGTCGAACTCGGTGAAGGACAAGATGCAGTCCTCCCAGCAGCTCGAAGGGTTCCTTTCCCGGCTCCTGGTCCTGAAGGAGACCTATCCGCAGCTCAAGGCGAACGAAGGGTTCCTGAAGCTGCAGGACAGCCTGGAGGGCACGGAGAACAGGATCGCGGTCGAACGGAAGCGGTACAACGATGATGCAAAGACGCTCAATACGTATCGCAGAAGCGTGTTCGGAAGGTTCTTTGCGTCGCTCGCGGGCGTAAACGAGGCCCAGTACTACGAGATACCGCAGGCGGAGAAGGAAGCGCCGAAGGTGAAGTTCAACTAAGCATACCTGTCCTCTCGCGGCAAGTCGACACACAAAAAAGGATTCCAGTGAAAGCTGGGATCCTTTTTTTATCTCTCCGGGAGGTCCACGCATCGGGTACGGGCAGGCTCCTCACGTCCGGCGACGAATAGCGCCGTTAGTCCGGAAAGCGCGACAACCTAATCATTGGTCTTGACTGCTGCCAGGAAAGACTCCACCTTTTTCCACTCCCGTCCGGACAGATCCTCGAAAGCGGACATGGCGGCTACTGAACCGTGCGACACCGCGACCACGATCTGCTTCGGAGCGCCCGTGATATCGCCCGCAGCATACACCCGGGGCAGGGACGTTCGCATGGTCATGAGGTCGGTCTTAACGTAGCCCTGATCGTCCAGATCGAGACCGAGCTGCTGCGCGATCTCGATGTTCGGCACATATCCTATGCCGACGAACACGCCGTCAACCTGCATCTCAGTGATCTTTCCGGTCTTCTTGTCCTCGATCCTGACCTGCCGTACGATCTTATCCCCGCTGATCTCGCGCACCTCGCTGTCCCACAGCACCGGAATCCCCGACTGTTTAAAACTGTCCTGCAGCCGCTGCTCTGCGCGGAGCGCATCGCGCCAGTGCACAAGGGTCACCTGTGCCCCGAGATTATGGAGATACAAGGCATCGGTGACGGCTGTATTTCCTCCGCCGACCACGATCACCTTCTTGCTGTCCTTGAAATAGTACCCATCGCATGTTGCGCAGTAAGACACTCCTCTTCCGTAAAACTTCTGCGCTCCTGCTGCTTCGAGTGCACGGTTGCCAACGCCGGTCGCGATCACGATCCCCTTCGCAATGTAAATGGCATGGTTCGTCTTGAGAAAGATCCGCCCGTCCGGCCTGTTCCTGTCAACCTCGGTCACGAACTCGCCCACGTGGATCTCACTGTACTGCGCCGCCTGCTGGGCAATGAGGTCAACGAGGCTCTTGCCGCCGATCCTCATGAATCCGGGGTAGTTTTCCACCACCGGCGTGATGGCCACCTGTCCGCCGAGGTTGTTTTTCTCGATCACGACCGTGTTCAACCCGGCGCGCACCGCGTAGATCGAGGCCGTAAGCCCGGCGGGACCGCCGCCGATGATGACCAGGTCCTTTTCCTGCGGTTCTCCCGAGAGCTGGGTCGATGCCAGCATGGGCTCCTTGAGCGAGAGCAGCGACTCGACAAAGAGCGGCTCGGGCTGAAGCCCGGCGCCGGTGAACGTAGTGTTCATGAAGGTCTGCGGAACGGCAAGAGAGCCGAGCGCCTCAGCGAGGTCCTGGTTCTCGTAGATCTCCACAGCTTCGGCGGACACAAGGTCCGGCTTGACGATCGCGGCTGAAAATGCGGAAAGAACCTGCTGCGGACAGTACGGGCAGGTGGGGCTGACGAACACCTGGATGTCGCGTTTTTCGCTGAGTCGGTCCGTGACCTGTTTGATCGCCTGATCAGAGAGCAGCGACTTTCCAGTCGACGCCATCATAAGTGCGATCAGAAATGAACGGCCCTCTTCGCCGACCGGCGCCCCGGTGTAGCGGATGCGATATTTGTCCGGCGCGATCAGGATCGTGGGCGATCGTACGACGTTCCGTTTCAGGGATTGTTCATCCCCGATCGTGTGAAATGAGGCCTTGAGCCTGTCCGAAAGAGGAACAAGCGCCTTGATCAGGCTTATTGCGGCTTCGTTAAACTGATCGTTCGTGCCGCTTTTTGTGTAGACCTCGACGACAACATCGTCCTTCAGCGTATCCAGGAACGATTGTCTGATGGATTGCTTTACCTCGTCGGGAATAAGATCTTGTTCTGCCATGGCATTCTTACTCCTTACTACTTCCTTCTTGCATCTCTCTCACTTTATCCGCTGCGAGATCTTCTTGAACTCCTCCGTACCCGCGACCTTGAGCAGCTGGAACAACACGGTCTCGGTGCAGGTCACCACGGCTCCGGCGTTCCTCATGAACTCGATGCCGGTCTTCCAGTTCTCGTCCGTGCGGGAACAGACGGCGTCCTGCACCAGATGGACCTTGAGACCTCCCTTGAGCAGTCCGATGCACGTCTGGAGCACGCAGATATGCGTCTCCATGCCCGCAAGAATGACCGTGCTCTTGTGGTGGTCCTTCAGCTCTTCCAGGAACGTCGGCTGCCCGCAGCAGTCAAAGGAGATCTTTTCCACGGGCCGGTAGTAGGGAAGCGCTGCCTGGAGCTCGAGCACGGTCTTTCCAAGCCCTTTCGGATACTGTTCCGTCACCACGATCGGGATGGTGAGCATTTTTGCGAGTTCGATCAGATGCTGGGTGTTCTTGACGACCCGGTCCTTTTCCTTCATAACCACGGCCAGCCGCTCCTGGATATCCACGATCAGCACTACGGTGTCTTCTTTGTCGAGTATGAACTTGTCAATGGTCATTGCTTTTGTTCTCCTTGCGGATCGGCCTTTCTACATAATAATATCACTTTACGGATGCAAAAGTAAACGGTTTACGATACAA
>Ga0315268_10008077_pt1 | contig 11020 bp, 11 predicted proteins | sample C1_top_MG_FD_204535 | JGI IMG/M metagenome (GOLD analysis project Ga0315268, IMG submission 204535) | Sediment microbial communities from Yellowstone Lake, YNP, Wyoming, USA - C1_top | ecosystem: Environmental > Aquatic > Freshwater > Lake > Sediment | place: USA: Wyoming | collected 2017-08-01 | reverse complement strand
AAAGGATATATAATACGGTGAGACCTCATCAGGCACTGGGATACCTGACACCCTTGAAATTCCTGGAACAATGGAACAAAAACCACAGAGAGGAGGTCAGGTGTCACTAATCATATGGACGAGGACAACCCCTTGCATTCTTGAAATTTATAGTGTATAGTCTCAGCGGAGCATGACCTCGTGACACGGTGTTTTCAAGTCGGCGCCCTAGGAACCGAGAGTCCTCATTACTCATCAGGGAGAACTCCTCCTGTTTTGTCCCTCCTTGGAACTCCAGAGTCTCACATAGTTCTTGGGCTGCAAACACATCGAAGACGAGGCCTGGCTAACTGTTCAGGAAAGGAGGTCTAGCGATGGCGTTTGTGGACAAGACCCTGACTTGCCGTGACTGCGGGGCGCAGTTCGTGTTCACTGCCGGTGAGCAGGAATTCTACCAGTCGCGCGGCCTGGAGAATGAGCCTGGCCGCTGCCCGGATTGCCGCTCAGCTCGGCGCCAAGGGCGCTACGGAGCTTCCAAAGGGCCACGCGAGAAGACGAAGGTAACCTGCGCTTCCTGTGGCAAAGAGACTGAAGTTCCCTTTCAGCCTCGGAGTGGGCGTCCCGTATATTGCGATGAGTGCTTCGCTAAGGTGAGAGGCCAGCGTCAGTCAGACCGGGAGTAAGGCCAAGAGAGCGAAGAAAGATAGGAAATAAAGGCGTCCTTCACCGCAGGTGAAGGACGCCTTGTCTTTTTTCACAGTGTTGGGATTCTGTCTTTTTACTTGCCTTTGCTGTCATGCCTACTTCACCCCCCCCGTTTTTGGCTTGTCCCGGTCTGTGCTGGGCTGAATGCAGTCATTTCTCCGTCACGGCCGCATCAAGGTAACTAAAGTACCAGGTACTAAATTATCACCCGAATATGGACTATTTCCCAATTGAAAGCTATCAATATAAGTGTTAACTTGTTCGCGTAAGACATCTGCCAAAGACATGACTTAGACGGCACTTGGGAATCATCTGTGTAAGGTCAAATATGAAGACGGAATGGGCTAGTTGGCTCGGAATTTCCCCAAACGAAGGCCAAACGGGCTGTAAAGTCATTGAGCCTGTGTTTGAGGGAACTCAGAAGCTGCAATTGATACGTAGTGTCCGGGATGTGATAGGCTGCGCCTACGAATTCGAAGAAATTGTTCGGCAGTTTGCCGAGATCGCAGAGCATACACTCTGCGCTACAGGGTTGGCCATACTTCTATGCGACGGGGATAATCAGGAGTTGTCCGGACTGGCCTGTGGGTTGAAATTCGGAGCGGAAAGACAGATTAAGAAGAGCCCGGGGTCTAAGATTGCCCGCCGGGTCGTTTGCCAAGGCAAACCGCTGATAGTCAACAATGCTTTTAACACCCCTCTAGGGGACGGCGAAATTTACAAGGATATGAACATCTCCGCCAGGTCAGTTATGTGTGCTCCGCTGATATCACGCAGCAGAATCATAGGCGCTATCGAGGTTTTCAACAAGCTGAACGGCAGCGATTTCACAGAGCATGATTTGGGAATTCTAATACCCATAGCAAATACTGCCGCGATTGCTGTGGAAAGCAGTCGAGCCCAAAAGTCAATGATAGAAGAGGTCAAGAGCACGATTAAAGCACTTGCCGCAGCGATCGATGCTAAAGACCCTTATACCCGTGGTCACTCACAGCGGGTGGTGCAATACTCGCTGATGTCCGGACGCTCGCTTTCACTTTCGCCCAGAGAACTGGAAATCATCGAATACGCAGGTATTCTGCATGACGTAGGTAAGATTGGCATCCCCGACGCTATATTGAGTAAAAGGGGACCACTCACAGACCAAGAATATTCAGCGATACGTGAACATCCCGTGATAAGTACAAATATAATCGATGATATTCCTTTTCTGGAGCCGGTAGGAGACATCGTCCTGCATCATCACGAGAAGTACAACGGGTCGGGATATCCTCACGGCCTGATAGGTGAAGAGATACCCATGGGAGCGCGGATATTAGCAGTAGCGGATGCTTTCGATGCCATGACTACGGACCGCCCATATCGCGCTCACATGCATCAGAATCACGCCCTCAACGAGTTGCGCAAGCACACAGGCAAACAATTCTGCCCCATAGCTGTGGATGCATTTCTATTTGCCTTGGAAACTGAGCCCGGTTTATCTGAATGGCGCTCCCGAATTTAAGCCCTGAGATGGCTTGTGCCCCAGAACTCCGCTCTAGAATTATCTGACTTTCAATCGCAACATACCTTGCCCTCTTTGGCTTATCCCAAGGTCTGTGCTATGCTGAGTGCAGACATTTCTTTATCGCGACCGGGATATGAACAGCTACAGGCTCGGGCTTCTATTCGACTTGATACTCATCCTGTTGCTCTGCATCCTGCCTGCCTCGGATCAGGCGCCGAAGCCGACTGTCTGGGATGAAATCGCCGGGCCTTACGTTTTCAGCATCTCCGGATGGGAGTTCGGCAACTTCTTCAATAAGTGGGGATACAGCCTGGAGCAGTTCTTCATTCCCGGCAAGCTTACGCAGCAGGAGAGCGTGGAGCGGGTGGAGGACTACCTGTCACTGGCGCAAAATGCAAGCTCGCTGGAAGACACCATCAACCGCGACAAAGCGGAAGGGGATACCTCGCCGGCAGACCTGAAATCGCTGGAAGCTCAGTTGGCCCAACTGAAGAGCCAGGAGCACAGCCTGCAAGACCAGGTCGAGGCCATCGTAGAGGGCCAGATTAGCAGCATACTCACCGACCAGGGGCTGGCCAAGACTATCGATTTCATCGGCAAGGTCAATTTCCTGTTCCCGCCTGTGGACTTCGAGTTCGAGCAGGAGCCCTATGTGCTCATTATCTCGCCCAGGGACAAGATCGAGCTTACCAAGACCGTCCTGCTCGTCCCTGACCTCAGCCTGGAGCAGATGGAGGATATGGAGAATAAAGTCGCGGGTATCGATATGTCGGGCCTGGTGGAGAGGGTCGGGGGTGTTGCCACTTACCCCAGCATGATTACTCAGGATGTTTCGCTGCAATACCTTCTGTCCACAGTAGCCCACGAATGGCTGCATCACTACTTCTATTTCCATCCCCTGGGGCGCAACTACTATGCAAATTCCGACATGGCCTCCATTAATGAGACTGCCGCCGACCTGGGCGGAGACGAGATAGGACAGCTGGTCTATCAGCGATACTATGCGCAAGATGGGAATGACACTGCATCACCTGCTACAGCATCGCAGCCTGTCTTCGATTTCAACAAGGAGATGAGGCAGATCAGGCTCACGGTAGACCAGATGCTGGCGCAAGGGCAGGTCGACGAAGCCGAGCAATACATGGAGCAGATGCGGGAATACCTAGCCCAGAACGGCTACTATATCAGGAAGCTAAACCAGGCGTATTTCGCTTTCTATGGCACCTACTCTGACCAGCCCGGCTCGGTGAGCCCGATAGGGGGCTATCTGGAAGAGTTGAGGCACAGTAGCCCTTCCCTGGGAGATTTCATCAAGAGGGTGTCGGGCATTGCCAGCTACGAGGAACTGCTGAAGATAATAGGGCAGGCACCCTGATCCTTCGACAGGCTCAGGACAGGCCCCTGGAAATCCTCCTTACCCCCTTTACAAAAGGGGGAATTTTTATCGGCAATACGGGTAGGGCATCGTCATTGGGGTGCGCTGCTCGTTTTATCCCTCTCGCCCCTGGAGGGAGAGAGTAGGAGTGAGGGTGATAAACCCCTCATAAATGTCACAAATTTTCAACTTTCCTGCCCCCAATTTAATGACTTTTTTATCCCTCGCGCGTTAGCATGAGACGGTGGTTGGGCAAATCCTGATGAGGGGGTAACCATGGGGAAAGAGCGTCTCATTGTGATCGGCGGCAACGGGGCTGGATTGAGCGGAGCCAGCAGGGCGCGAAGGCTCAAGTCCGATATGGAAATACTGGTCTTCGAAAAAGGCGGGTACATATCTTACGCAGGCTGAGGGATGCCGTACCTGAGTTCAGGTAAAGTGAAATCTGCGGACAGCCTGATAGTCTACGATGCAGAATTCTTCAGGGAGAAACGGAATATCGAGATAACCCTGCACCACGAGGCCACAAAGATATTTCCCCAGCGCAAAGCCGTGACGATAAAGGATAAGGCGACAGGCGGGGAAAAGGAATATTCCTACGACAAACTGCTGATTGCCACAGGAGCGAGGGCATTTATTCCGCCCATAAAAGGCCTGGAGAGAAAAGGGGTTTTCACCTTGCGTCCCCTGGAGGACGGGATAGCGGTCAGAGATTTCATAGTCAACAACTCGCCCAAGAACGGCCTCCTCATCGGCGCGGGCTACATCGGCATGGAGATGGCGGAGTCCTTCACTGAAGCGGGCATGAAGGTGACTGTCGTGGAGAAGATGCCCAGCATAGTGGGGACGATGGACGACGAAATCACCGAAATCATCGAGAAAGAGCTGAGCAAGAACGGCGTAACGCTGCTCAAGTCTAGGGCTGTCGTCGAGTTTGTGGGCAGCAATTACCGCGTGAGCAGGGCGGTGCTGGACGGCGGAGAGACGATTGACGCCGATATCGCCATAGTGGGCGCAGGGCTGAGGCCCAACTCGGAGATCGCTAAAGATGCGGGCATCGAACCGGGACGGACTGGCGCCATCAAAGTGAATAGCCGGATGGAGACCAATATCCCCGATATCTATGCCGCAGGCGACTGTGCTGAAGCATACCATCTTGTCCTGGGCCGGAATGCATATATCCCTCTGGCCACCACGGCGAACAAGCAGGGCAGGGTTGCCGGCGAAAATATTGGGGGCGGGAACGCCTCATTCCCCGGCATTGTGGGCACCGCTATTTTCAAGGTCTTCGACCTCGAGGTAGCCAGGACAGGTATCACCGAGAAGGAAGCCAAAGCCGAGGGCATCGAGTATGTGTCCAACGTCATCGAGCATGGCTCGAGGGCGCCTTATTACCCCGGGGTCACCCCCATAAGGATTAAGCTCCTCGCTGACAAAAAGACCGGCAGGCTTCTGGGGGCGCAGATGGTGGGCAGAGAAGGGGTTGCCAAGCGCATAGACGTTTTCGCCACTGCGATTACGGTGAAGATGACCGCTCAGGAAATGAGAGACCTCGACCTGGGGTATGCACCTCCCTTCTCGCCGCCTTACGACCCGATACTCATCGCGGCCGACGAAATCCAGAAGAAGCTCGCGGGTAAAAAGTGATATCTTGGAGAAGACTCTTGTTTGACTGTGGCAAAGATTAACGCTATACTTTCCGTCACTTCAGGTTAATGGGAAGGTGTTCGCTTGATAACGGCTCTGTTTTGTATTGCAATCGCCTATCTGCTGGGGTCTATTTCCTCAACTTGCATCATCGGCTACCTGGTGGGACATCTAGATATGAGGAGCGAGCCAGACGGGAAAATAAGTGGGGCCGCTGTCTTTCGCAGGATGGGCCTGCTCCCCTTTTTATGTGTCGGGCTCATGGATATTAGCCTGGTGGTTACAGCCGTTATCCTTGCCAAAGTCCTGACCCATTCACCCAATATTATGATGCTGGCAGGCTTTGCGGCTGTCATGGGACATAATTGGTCTATTTTCCTGGGATTCAGGGGAGGACTGGGGGCAAGCGCGATATTCGGTGCTTTGGTCGCGGTCATACCGCTGCAGGTCTGTTACGGGTTAATAGGTGGCGGGATTATCTGGCTCTTGACTGGTAGGCCAAGCGTAAGCACTGCTGCTGCGATTCTGATTATTTCCGGCACGTCATTTCTCCAAATGGGCATGGGAGCACAAGCCATGTACCCGTTGATACTATTCTCCTTAATGCTGCTAAAGCAGTTTCAAGTAGCAAGGGTGCCTAGAACCACACACTAGACAAACTACAATAGCGACCTGGGATACACCCCTCCCTTCTCGCCGCCTTATGACCCGATTATCATCGCGGCAGACGAGCTTGGGGAGAGGTGAGAGGGGGAGGGGGGAGACTTTGAAGACGGGTTGCGGTTACCTTGAAGACACCCGAGTATAAGTTAAAAGCAAAAAGCGAGTGTAAAGGATTGGGATGAAAATGGTGGGTTTCGCTACGCTTCACCCACCCTACGGCTGCTTTTTACTTGTTAGGCCTTTCCTGTAGGCAAACCCAACCACGCGAGCGGCAATTCATCGAACTTGTAGTGACAGTTTACGCTATTTATATAATCCAATACGTCCTTGTATTCAGGTTTTTTGAACCAATCACTCAGCACATAGACATACTCAACCTTCAATCCCAATGGTTGCACCAGTTTTAAGTATTGCTTTCGCTTGAAATCACAGGTTTGTAGTTTCTCGTCAACCGAACCACCAACCTGCTGATATTTAACTTCTATTATGTACAAGGTTTCACGAACGATAACAAGCAAAGCATCGTCCGGCAGGAGTCTTTTTGATAGCACTCGTTTCCAGTCTATTCCTGATTCGGACAGGAATTCATAGAAATCGTATTTCCTGAAGCATCTTGCAACCAGCTTATCTTCAAAAAATAGGCCCATCCCCGCTTTGCCTGATACTTTTTTGACACTGTAGCCAGGAATAGCAGCAATAAGCTGTTGAAAGTCAACTTTGTTTTCAAAATTTAAACCGGTCAGAGTGCTTGCGCCTCCGATGCCACCAGTTTTCATCTGGTGTGCCTCCTGAGAGTCTTCATATAAGTGCTTTTTCGCATAGTGCTCTTTCCAGTCGTTTGGCGGACAATACCAGGTATTCTGGTTCCAATTCGCATCCAACAAACCGTCTTCTCAACTTTATTGCTGCAACACCAGTTGTCGAACTTCCAGCAAAAGGATCAAAAATCAAATCCCCTTCTTTAGTGCTTGCCAAAATGATCCGCTCCAAGAGCGCAACAGGCTTTTGTGTCGGGTGTTTTCCGAAATCCTTTTCATTTCCATTAGGTGCAGCAAATGCCCAAACCGATTTCATTTGTTTGCCTGCATTCATTTCACGCATAGCATCGTAGTTGAAGCAATGTTTAGATTTGTCATTTTTTGCTGCCCAAATAATGGTTTCTGTGGAGTGGGTAAAATAACGGCAGGAAAGGTTTGGGGGCGGGTTTGGTTTTTCCCATGTGATGTCGTTTAGAATTTTCATCCCCAATTGCTGCATAGCATAGCCAACAGAATGAATAACATGATGAGTCCCTGAAACCCAGATTGTTCCGCGGGGCTTCAGCAAGGCTTGGCAACGTGAAAGCCAAGACATATTAAATTCATGGTTCAACTCTGGACCTTTCGACTTGTCCCACTGTCCTTTGTCGACCTTAACCATTTTACCCGCGTGACAGGTAATCCCGCCGTTAGATAGAAAGTAAGGGGGGTCTGCAAAGATCATGTCAAACCGGCCTTCGGGGTACTTTCTAATCAGGATGTCCATGAACTCAATACAATTGGCATGATAAAGCCAGACACCACGTTCGTCATCCCTGAAGTAGCACCGGTTTGGAGAATACTCAGAACTCTCCATTACCATGTGAATGAACACATATTCCTTTTCGTCTAGTTGCCTATACTTCATAGGATCCTCAAGGCTCTCATTTTTCAGTCATTCTTAGGAGTTTATTTAACAAATCTTTCAAACCTGTTCCTGCCTTCACCAATTTTTTCTTCTCTTTATCCCAGGCCCATCCTTCCCAAGACATCGCTCTACCTTTACCAGTAGGGTAGTTCACATCTTCTTGCCCCCAAATCCACTTATATGCATTTAATAATGCCTCTGCGTTGTAATCCTGTGAAGTTTGTGAGTTCATTGTCTTTAATACATCATCTGGTTCTTCACCATTATATACTCGCTCAAAGGCTTTTATTAGTTCTATAGCTTCACGTTTGTCGTGTTGAGATTTTTCAACTAGATAATCATATATTTGCCCATGCGAAATTTGCCATAGTGTTTGGTCTTTTGGATTATATATAAAAACAAAAAAGTCTTCTTTGCTAATTCTGCCCCAAGCCTGCTTACCACCTGGTTTAACGATTACAATTTTTCTCCCATCTGAAATAGCCTCTACTTCATAGCCTCTATATGGAATTTTTTCAATTTCCGAGGCAAATTCCTTAGAAGGAGCATTCTTGATGAGCAATTTCTTCAAATCAATGTCATGGGTATAAATATTCCTTCTTTTTGCCATAATCTATGTGTCCATGTAGTTCGCAGTGATTAAGGTAAAGACATCCGCTGCGATTTGTATTCTACCACAGAAGTCCATAGTCTGCTGTTCTGTGTTGTCCTGTGACGTTGAGTATGTTTGACACTTGAAAAATGGTGAGCAATGGAGGTCTAGAACCTTCGACCCTCTATGTATGAAACAGATGCGCTTTGTTTGACATCCAGCTCGTTGTGTGGTTAACTGAAACACGGATGGGTTAGCTCACGGGGTTCCTTGCGATTTACGATATGAACATAGGCGCGTTGAGGGTCAGGCTGCGTATCCCGGAAAACCATTCCCTTAAGGGCAAGAGAATGGTGCTCAGGTCCGTCACCTCTCGGGTGAAGAATAAGTTCAATGTCTCTATCTCTGAGATCGAAGACCAGGATATGTGGCAGGTGGCTACCTTGGGCATAACCTGCGTCAGCAACGACAGCCGCCATGTCAACGAGACCCTGTCCCACGTGATGAACTTCATCGAGGCCAACAGGGGCGACGCTGAGGTGCTGGACTACGAGATAGAGCTCCTGAACGCCCTCTAAAACGTGGGGAAGCGATGAGCATATCAACCTTTCTTCCCCGCCTCAAGAAGCACTCTGCCTACCGAGACCAGATTGTCCATGTCGAGCATATCGCACCCCGTGAGGCATCACACGGCGAGCTGGACCAGCCACTGCATCCCAAACTTCAGGAATCTCTTGAGGCAAACGGCCTGTTCCCGCTCTACAGCCACCAGGCAAAGGCGGTCAACCTCGTCCGTGCGGGCAAGAATGTGGTGGTGGTCACTCCTACCGCCAGCGGCAAGACCCTCTGCTATAACATACCCGTCCTCGACACTATCCTGGCCCAGAAGGGGTGCCGAGCTTTGTATCTCTTCCCCACCAAGGCGCTGGCCCAGGACCAACTGCGCAGCCTCAGGGAACTGACCATTGAGCAGAAGATTAAGCTGAACTACTCCACTTTCGACGGCGATACCCCTCAAAATGAACGCGGCGCTATCAAGAGGTCGGCGGAGATTGTGCTCTCCAACCCCGACATGGTGCACCTTGGCATCATGCCCAACCACAGCGCGTGGAAGGAATTCTTCTCGCGTCTGAGGTATGTCGTAATAGACGAGGCGCATGTCTACCGCGGCGTCTTCGGCTCCCATGTGTCAAACGTGGTGCGCCGTCTCAAACGCCTCTGCGCCTACTATGGCTCCAGCCCGCAGTTCATCCTCTGCACCGCTACCATCGCCAACCCCCGGGAGCACGTGGAGAGGCTTACCGGACTCCCCTTCGAGGTGGTCGCCGAGGATGGCTCGCCGCACGGGGGCAAGGAGTTTGTCTTCTGGAACCCGCCTATCATCGACGAGGCGAAGTCAGCGCGGCGCAGTCCCAACAGCGAGGCTACCCTGCTTCTCACCGAGCTGATGAAACGCAACATCCGCAGCCTCGCCTTCACCCGCAGCCGCCGCCTCACCGAGCTTATCTATATGTATGTGCGCGACCAGCTTAAGAAGGAAGCGCCGAAGCTGGCGGACAAGGTCAAGCCCTACCGCGCCGGCTACATGGCCGAGGACAGGCGTCAGATTGAGCGCGAGCTGTTCGACGGGAAGCTTCTGGCTGCGGTGGCAACCACGGCTCTGGAGTTGGGCGTGGATATCGGAGATTTGGACGCTACGATACTGACCGGCTATCCGGGCAGCATCGCCAGCACCTGGCAGCAGGCGGGGCGGAGCGGGCGGGGCAAAGAGGACTCAATTAGCTTCCTCATCGGCCTGGACAACCCTCTCGACCAGTACCTGATGCGCCATCCCGAGTTCTTCTTCGGCAAGAGCCACGAGAACGCGCTCATCAACCCCGATAACATCCACATCCTCAAGCCGCATGTGCTCTGCGCTGCCTGGGAGATGCCCCTGACCGACGGCGAAGTTAAACTGTTCGGGGACAACTTCAGCCAGGCTGTGGACGAGCTTGAGAGAGGTGGTCTGCTGCGCAAGCGCAGGGGGCACTGGTATCCCGCGCCCAGTGTGACTTATCCCGCCGAAGAGATAAATATCCGCTCTACGTCGTCACATAACTATAACCTGGTGGATGCCACCAGCGGCGTCCTGCTGGAGACAATCGAGGAAGCCAACGCCTTCTTTCAGATACACCCCGGCGCTATATATCTGCATCAGGGCGAATCGTATTTAGTTACCAAGCTGGACCTGCCAGGGCGCACCGCTTCTGCGGTGTCCACCGATGCACCGTACTACACGCAGACCAAAGATTTGACCGACATCAGCATAGTCAAGACCAAGCTCAGAAAAACGGTTGGCGGGTTGGGAGTGTACCTGGGCGAGGTGGAGGTCACCACCACCGTGATTGGTTTCAAGAAGAAGCGCATCTTTACCGAGGAGGTGCTGGGCGAGGAGCCGCTGGATTTGCCGCCGCACACATTCCCTACGGTATCGCTGTGGTTCGATATACCTCCAAACATGCAGAATAAACTGGCCAAGCAGGGACTGGACTTCGCGGGCGGGCTGCACGCCACGGAGCACGCAGCCATAGCCCTGCTGCCTCTTTTTGCGCTCTGCGATAGAAATGATATCGGCGGCGTCTCCACGCCACTGCACCCGGATACCGGCGAGCCCCAGATATTCATTTATGATGCTTACCCCGGAGGCATCGGCATTGCCGAGAAGGGGTTCGATATCATAACCGACCTCTGGGAGGCGACGCTGAAGACGCTAAACGAGTGCCCCTGCCAGGATGGATGCCCCGGCTGCATCCAGTCGCCCAAGTGCGGCAACAACAACGAGCCCCTGGACAAGAAAGCCGCGAAGGTTATACTTGAAGAACTGTTGGGCATTTCGTAGGGGCGTAGC